>Ga0123355_10015572_pt1 | contig 11951 bp, 10 predicted proteins | sample TergutEmb28metaG_3_FD_89872 | JGI IMG/M metagenome (GOLD analysis project Ga0123355, IMG submission 89872) | Embiratermes neotenicus P1 segment gut microbial communities from Petit-Saut dam, French Guiana - Emb289 P1 | ecosystem: Host-associated > Arthropoda: Insects > Digestive system > Gut ... | reverse complement strand
TTTGTGCCGGAATCGAAGGCGGCACGAGCGCGGGCTTTCGACCCGGTGGGACAGGCGCTGGTGCTGATCGGGCTGGCAACGCTAACGTGGGGTGTTATCGAGGGGCCTCATGAGGGCTGGGCATCGGGGTTGATCCTGGGTCTGTTCCTCACTGCGGCGGCGGCCTTGCTGGCGTTTGTGCTGTATGAGCCGCGACGGCGCGATCCTCTGCTGGACCTGCGCTTTTTTCACAGCGTCTCCTTCTCCACCGCGACGCTCCTGGGCCTGAGCTCCTTCTCGTGCTTTGCGGGTTTTCTTTTTCTGAGCGCCCTGTATCTGCAACAGGTACGCGGGTTCTCCGCCTTTCACACCGGGCTGTTCACGGTGCCGCTGGCCATCATGATGATCGTGTGTGCGCCATGGTCGGGGCGGCTGGTCGGGAGCTACGGAACACGGCCGTCCCTAGTAGCCGCGGGGGCGGGTTTTATGCTGAGCACGCTCATCCTGACGCGGTTGGCCCCGCACACCTCGGTAGGATGGCTGCTGACCGCCTACGCGCTCTTTGGCGTGGGCCTGGGGATGGTCAATCCGGCGATCAGCAACAGCGCAGTTGCCGGAATGCCGCTGTCGCAAGCGGGCGTGGCGGCGGCGATCGCTTCGACCAGCCGGCAGGTAGGCGCCGCGATCGGGGTGGCCGTGTCTGGAACAGTGGTGTCAGTAAGCCATGCGCGCGGTACAGATTTCACCAAGGCGACTCACGCGATCTGGTGGGTGATGACCGCATGCGGCGCGGCGGTGCTGACGTTGGCGTTTGCCTCAAACTCAGCGTGGGCTCGAGCAAGCACGGAACGGATAGCGCACTTGCTCGAAGAACGCCACTAAAGAGAAATTAACACTTTAGTCGTGTGCCGGCGGAGGAGGCGGAGCGGTTGAAGATGGAGTGGGTTTGCCGGTGACGGTGTTTGCCTCCATCAACTCGACGCGAGTGCCATCGGGATCATAGAGGTTCACCTGGCGTTTCTGATTTACGCCGACAGCAATCTTGAGGTCTTTGCCATAGGATTTGAATGCTGGACGAGACTCGAGATCATCGACTGCCTTTTGGACGTCCGGCACTAATAGTGAGACATGATTTTTGGTGCCAAAGGTATCGGGCAACTTACGATAGAGCATGAATTCAACATAGTCAGTTCCGTCAGGAACTCGCATGTTGATCCAACTCAGCTCCTTTGGATTGGCTCCGCCACGCCATGTCTCCTGAAAACCAAGAACTTTGCCATAAAAGTCCATTGACTTCTCGCTGTTTCCGACGAGAAAGCCAATGTGGTAGATCTGGGTAGAGATGCGGGTTGGGGGAGCAAACTTGCCGGCAGCTTTGGTTTCCATTCCATCGGGAAGACTCTGGACAAATTCAACCAGCATGCCATCCGGATCCTTGATTTCGAAGGCGTAGTCGCCGGTGCGGGTCTTGCCTCCATTTCCGGGCTTCACATCGAATCCTTTGGATCGGAGATAGGTGCGCATAGCTTCAATATCATCGACGGTAAAGCAGATATGACTCATCATATTGGGCGGATCTGTTGGGGGTTCATTGAAGAGCTCAATGTGCTGATGGTCATTGATTTTGATGAAGGCTATGCGGATATCACTGCTGTCTTTTTTGGTGAGCGTGTAAGCCACATCGAAGCCAAGCAAGTCGCGCCAGAAGCCCATCGCCTTGGGCAAATCCGACACGAAATATCCAACATGTGAGATACCCGTGATTCTGGGACGCGCAGACGCGGCGTCCTGGGCGGAGAGCCAAGATGAGAGCATTAGGGCAGTTGCCAAGCCACTCAATAGTGCATTGTGGTGATGACGCCCAGGAAACATGGAAGCAGTAACCTTTCTTGAGGAGAATGTGAGCTCTGACTCCTTCAGACCCATGCTAATGCAATTTAGATGCTAGTCGTTTGGAGAGAAACCAGGTATGACAACGAGCGGAAAAAACAGTCGCTTGATCGAGGTGCTCAACGGCAACTGGCAGGCCGAGATGACCGGCTTTTATACCTATAGCGCGCTTGCACAACGAGAAGTGGACCCCCAGCGTCGAGCTGCGCTGCGCAGTCTTGCCACTGCAGAGAAGCATCATGCCGAACTATGGGAGAACCGTATTCAGGCATTGGGTGGTAATCCTCCGGTCTACACGGGATCCAGCGTCGGTGACGCGGACGGACTCGCGATGAAAGCTGGAGGAGACGCATTGGGACTGCGCCGTCTCGAACTGGATGAGAGCCGCGACATTGCGAAATATGGCAGGCAGCTTCGAGAATTCGGCGATGAACCAAGCCTCGCGATTCTGCGAGAAGTCATAGAAGATGAACAAGAACACTACCGTATCTTGAGCAACCTGATCCGCGACCGGCGTCCTTTGCCGCAACTGGCCCCGGAAGAGGCCCGGAAGGCCCTCAACGAGCTCATCGCTGAGCGCGAGAAAGGGCGCCCCAAGGCCGCAAGCTGGATCGGGGATGCGATTTATGGAGTGAACGATGGATTGGGTGCCATCTTCGGTATTGTCTCTGGTGTCGCAGGGGCCACGTTGGGGAACAGCCATTTCGTCCTGATTGCGGGCATGGCTGGCATGGTCGCGAGCGCTCTTTCGATGGGTTCAGGAGCATATCTTGCCTCAAAGAGTGAACGCGAGATCTACGAAGCGGAATATGCCCGAGAGGAGGAAGCAGTTGCGCTCAACGAGTCCGAGGCCCGTGAGGTGCTTTCGCTGACCTATCAGATAAGGGGATGGAGCGCAGAGGACGCCGACCGCTTCGTAGAGCATCTTGCCCGAGACAAGAAACAGCTGGTTCAAGCGCTGGCACGGGAGCGATTAGGAACGACAGAAGAAGGACTAAGCCGCCCCTGGATATCGGCCATCTCCGGAGCTGCATCTACAGCCGTGGGGGCATTTATCCCTATCATTCCGTTCTTCTTCATGTCCGGTCTTCCAGCCATCACCGTCGCCGCTGTCATCTCATTGATTGCGCATTTTGTTGTCGGAGCAGCGAAGTCGCTAATTACCATTCGCTCATGGTGGAGCAGTGGCATCGAGATGACCGTAGTTGGGGCGATTGAGGGAGCCGTTACATATGCCATCGGAATCGGTCTCGGACGTATCGGAAGCTGATGCCTACCTGTCCGCGACGGAATGTGCCTTCGGAGCAGTTTTTCAATGAACCCTCAGCTTTCTAGATCCGCCGGCAGGACACGAAGGCGGCCGCGGACAGTCCATTTTGGGGATGCCGGAGTGCGAGTTTCGGCGCCGGGGCGCTCGCCTCCAACACCCACCGCGGCCAAGAATCGAACTGCAGTCTGCGTGGCCTGATGCGCGGGGAAGGGAAGAGCCCCGTTTCGGCTGACGTAGAGAGTCGCAAACGCAGACCGCTGCCTTCAAAGAACGCAGCCTATGGCGTCGACCCGATACGTCGCTCCGCCGCCTGAACTGAGAGATCTGTGCCAATAGGGCAGGCAGTATTACCGTCGATGAGATTCTCATCTCTCAACTTAAATTCGTCTTAGTTGCGCAAACTTGCAGGTGGATGGTGCACCGCAGACAACTTCTCATATGCTGCCTGGGGAAGTTCAAGTGAAGCCGAGGCAATATTCTCCTCGAGATGTTTGATCGAACCAGTTCCTGGGATAGGTACGATAACCTTCGACCGTTTGAGGAGCCAAGCCAATGCAAGCTGGAACGAGCTTACATGGAGTTGGTCTGCTACTTCCTTGATTGCATCGTGTGCTTCCCTTGCCTGACCGATGGGCGCCCACGGAAGGAAGGCAATATCAATCGCTCCGCAATAGTCGACGATAAAATCTGATTCGCGGTCCGCAAAGCTATAACGGTTCTGCACCGAAACAATCGGCACAATTTTCCGTGCGCGTTCGATGTGCTCACGGGTCACATTCGAAAGTGCAACATGACGAATCTTGCCTTGTTCGCGCAGTTTCCTCAGCGCTTCAACCGAGGCCTCAAACGAGACGGCATTATCAGGGGCATGAAGCTGATAGACGTCGATGCGCTCCAGGCGCAGCCGCTTCAGACTTCCTTCCAGTGCTTCGATGAGATGTTTTGGGCTGGCATTGTGCGTCCATTTGTTGGGGCCGGGACGCTCCCATCCGCCCTTGGTGGCGATAACCAGGCCGGCGGGATAGGGATACAGGGCCTCAGCGATGAGTTCTTCCGAGGTGCCCGGTCCATAGGAATCAGCGGTGTCAATCAGGTTTACACCAAGCTCAATCGCCCTCCGTAGAGTTGCGAGCGCAGCCCTTTTGTCTGCAGGCGGACCCCAGATTCCGGGGCCTGTGATGCGCATCGCACCATAACCCATCCTGTTGACTGTGAGATCACCGCCTATTGTGAATGTGCCTGCTCGAGCAGCAGGCAAGATCAGTTCGTTGCTCATTCCTGCTCCTTTTCGCTCAAAAGGACTGGCAAACGTCCCTCGCCTTTGCAGATTGTAGAAGCAATGCAGTCACCATTTTAGAAGCAGCAGAAAACAAAGAAACGAAGATATAGCGATATGCCTGCTTCTTTAGAAACCATCTCTGCATCTGATAGGCAGGTGTTAACTAACTGGTTAGTTAATTATGACCAAACCCTTCAATCCGCCCCCCGCCGACCGCTCCGACGAAACGAGAAAGAGAATCCTTCGCGCCGCGGTCCGTGAATTCAGCGAACACGGTCTGGCAGGCGCACGAACAGACGCAATCGCCCTGGCTGCCAAGGTCAACAAAGCGCTCCTCTACTACTACTTCAAGAGCAAAGAGGCTCTTTATACGGCCGCACTCGAGGAAGTCTTCGACCGGGTAGTGGAAGATACTGCCGGCGTGCTGGCGCTCCGCTGTTCTCCAGGGGAACATGTATTGCGGCTTGCCCTCAGTCATTTCGACCGCCTTCTCTCTCAGACTGAGTTTCAAGCCCTCATGCATCAAGAGATGGTGCGATTCAGGCAGGGTAAAAGTACGACACTTCATACCATTGCAAGAACGGCTTTTCGTGGGTTGCTCGAGAAGATGCAGGAGATGGTCGAAGAGGGAGTCCGTGCCGGTGAACTCTGCCCCGTTGATCCAATGCAGGTGTTGTACTCGGCCTTTGGACATAATGTGTTTTATTTTTTGAGCGCGCCGATGATACAGCTAGCATTGCCGCGCTACGATCCCCTGGCTACGTCTGCAATTGCATTTCGCCGAACCGCCTCCATAAGGTTTCTCGGCAGCGCTCTGTTTGTCGATCGAGCCTATGGTGCAGAACTAGCTCAGCGTGTATTGGCCACCACACCGATGCCAGTGATTAAGAAGCTTTCTTCCCGGAGGAAGGATTTATGAACGCGCGTAACCGCATATTTGTTCTGATGGGTATCCTGCTCGTCATCTCGCTCTGCGGGTATCTGCTTTCAACGCGACGGACGAGCGATTTGCAGCTTATCGGCACTGTGGACGCAAATGAAGTCGTCATCAGTTCCCGCATCCCAGGCCGCATCCAGAGGCTGGCTGTCGATGAAGGCGATGATGTCAAGGCTGGGCAACTCATTGCCGTCATCGAGAGCGACGATCTCGCAGCAGCACGTAACGCTGCCCAGGCCGCCCTCGAGAGCCAGCAATTCAAAGTACGGGAGGCACAGGACACCCAGCGCCAGACGGAGGGAGGAACATCCAGCCAAGTAACAAATGCCGAAGCGCAACTACGCGCTGCTCAGGCTGCTCTGGCGCAGGCACAAGCAAATTACGAGCATCAGGAGGCGGACAGCAAGAGAACAATCGCTCTCGCAAATCAAGGTGTCATGAGCCAGCAATCGAGCGACGAGGCGGCGACCTCTCTCAATGCAGCGAAGGCTGCCGTCGATTCAGCAAAAGAAAGCATGTCTGCGGCGGAGGCATCGGTCAAAGTTGCAATCGCCAATACTATCCAGGCGCAGGCGGCCGCCAAGACCGTATCCGCGACCCGCAGCGATATGCAGAACGCTCATGCTCAACTGAATCAGGCGCAGGTACAGCTCGACTACGCTCACGTCATCTCGCCGATCTCCGGCAAAGTGAATGTGCGCGCTGCACGGCAAGGAGAAGTCGTCTCTGCAGGAACTGCGATTGTTACCATCACAGACCTGACGCAAACCTGGGTATACGCCCCGCTTCCTGAAACCCAGGCAGACGCAGTTCAAGTTGGCGACAGCCTGCGCGTCGTCATGCCAAGCGGCGCATCGGTTCAAGGCAAAGTCATCGCAAAGTCCGCTGAAGCAGATTTTGCAACACAACGTGACGTCAGCCGCCGCAAACGCGATATCAATACAGTTCGCCTCAAGCTAGTGATCGACAATCCAAGCATGAAGTACGTTCCCGGAATGCTCGCTGAAGTTTATATCCCGAAGAACAGGTTGGTGTTGCAATGAGCTCCTCTGACAATCATGCCGCAGCCATCTCGGTAGAGAACATCGTTAAGCGCTACGGAGACTTTGAAGCTGTGAAGGATGTTACCTTCCAGGTCGCCGACGGAGAGATCTTCGGTCTTCTCGGTCCCAATGGCGCCGGCAAAAGCACGCTCATCCGCATGATGACTACGCTCCTCCCGGTCACCAGTGGTCGAGCCGTTATCGCCGGCAATGATGTCACGCGCGATGCCGACGCTGTCCGCCGCCAGATTGGGGTCATTCCGCAGGCCCTGACCAGCGATATTGACCTCACGGTCGAAGAGAATCTAGTGATCTACGCCAAGCTCTACGACGTTCCCAAGGCAAAACGTGAGGCCAACATTGAAGAGCTTCTTGAGGCTGTTGATCTTGTGAAGTGGCGCAAGGCGCAGACCAAAACCCTTTCCGGAGGAATGCGTCGACGTCTTGAGATTGCCCGCGGCCTCGTCCATAACCCACGTATTTTCTTCCTCGATGAACCCGCCACCGGTCTCGATCCCGTTTCCCGTGTCGCAGTCTGGGAGATGTTGAACAACCTCAAGAACAAACACCGCCTCACGATGCTCATCACAACGCACTACATGGACGAGGCCGATCGTCTCTGCGACCGCATTGCCATCGTGGATCATGGACAGCTCGTCGCATTAGACACTCCTATGGCTCTTAAGGCCAGCATCCCTGGAACCAGCGTGGTCGAGGCACAGTTTGACCATGAGTCCACCAGTCGGGTCTCGCAGTTGGAGCGTCTGGCCGGAGTTACTTCTGTACAGTCGCAAAGCGGCGGAATGTATCGCATCCTCACTTCAAACGGGACCGTGACTACGACCCAGCTTGTCGAGTTGGCCGTAAACAATGGAGAAACGCTCAAAGCTCTCAACGTGCAGACGACTACGCTCGACGATGTGTTTGTGCACTATACCGGCCGCCAGCTTCGCGATGAACAAGTTAAGGCGCATGGCTTCACCATGCCGGCACGACCCGGAGAGTAGCTATGAAACGAATGATGGCAATCGTCGAACGCGAGATGCTTAAGTTCTTTCGTTCGCCCGCACTCATGTTGGTCTCCATGACCATGCCGCTCGTGCAATTGATCGTCCTTGGCAACGCCTTCGGAGGCAAGATCCGCAACGCCCGTATGGGCGTGGTCGACTACGATCACGGCTCACAGGCGCTTAAGATCCATGAAGCCTTTGACTCCATCGCGGTCAACATCCACACCTTCACCACTGTGCAGTACGACGATGAATTGAAAGCCCGCGAGGATGTACGTACCGGTAAGATCGATGGTGCCGTCATCATCCCAGCTCAGTACTCCCGCCGTGTTCTGGCCGGAGACTCGCCTGCCATCGGTCTCGTCGTTGACAACACTGATCAGACTTTAAGCAATAGCCTCGAAGTTGAGATGCAGTCGCTCGTCGACGCCCTCAACGCGCCTGTCATTCAGCAGCAGGTCGTTCAGAAGATCGCCCTCGAGATAGTCGAGCTATACCCCTACGTCGAGTACATGAAGTATTTGCTCTCCGGCTCCATAGCGCTCGCCATGTTTGTTGCCGTCATGATCGGCGGCGGGATGTTGTACATCGATGATAAGGCGCGAGGTATACACGAGGGCTACCTCGTCACTCCGATCACGCGTCTGGAGCTGGTCATGGGACTCAACCTGGCCGGCTCCATCAAGGCTGTCCTCTCTGGTGTATGCCTCGCGGTCATTGGATCGTTGCTCGCAGGTCTCGGAATCATCTTTCATCCGATTCTTCTGTTGCAGCTTTCTCTGCTGATTGTCGCCACCTCGATTGCCTTCAATGGCATGATGTTTCTGCTTATGGTGCGCATCGAAGACCCGCTCGTTCCGCGCGCACTGTTTGGCGTCCTGAACACACTGCTGTTTTTTCCCAGCGGTGCGATCTCACCTGTCAGCGGATTTCCAAAGTGGCTCCGTGCCATCGCTGTCGTCGATCCGTTCAGCTACGCCGTGCACGGCTTTAAGTCCATCCTGATAAAGGACGGAGGGTTTAGCGCCATAGGAATGGACCTGTTCTTTCTCCTATGCTTTGGAATCGTGTCGCTTCTCATTGCGACATCTTTGTTCAAACGCACCCTATAGCATCCTAACTTTCAACGTTTTGGTACCTATAACTCCGCGATGAGTGCATTCGTTTTCTTTTCGCGTATCACTTTCGCATCGGATCAGTTCAGTCGGGAAGCCGCATCGCGCGCGTGAACTTCCAGGAACCATCGGGTTGCCGTTACTCGTCCGCGAAGCCTTGGAGATCGGCCTTATCCCTCGAACCTGTTACGGGCCATCCACTCGGTTGGTGACTGCCCCGTTGATTGCGTAAAAATGCGACTCAATGCAGTCGAGCTCTCATAACCTACCGCGGGCGCAATGGACTTCAGCGGCTCTCCCCTGCGCAGCATGGTCTGTACAATGCCGATTCTCCAACTCGTCAGGTAAGCCAAGGGTGTTGTACCTACAATCTGCCTAAAGTGAGCAGCAAAGCGGGCGCGAGACATGCCGGCGATGCTGGCGAGTTGATCGACGTTCCAAGGCTGCCCCGGCTGTTCATGCATGGCCATCAAAGCTTTCGACAGTCGCTCGTCGCTCAAGCCGCGCAGCGTTCCGGATTGGATGAACGCTTTTCCCACGACGTCGCGCAGCAGAAGTATCAGAACATACTCGGCAAGCCGATCCACGGCCGATTGCCTTCCGGGCGAGTCTCCAAAAGCTTCTTCAAATAACAGCTCGACTCCACGACCTAGACCTCCTGAAGAGCGCAGCGGAATCTGAATCAGACTGGGCAGAGATTGAATGAGTGGCTGAATAGCGCCAGCTCCGAAGTCGACGCGGGCGCAGACTAACTCGGCTCCTTCAGCTTCGGTTTGCAAACGGTGCTGCATCGGGCGGGGATAAAACAACACGCTCGGTTCCCGAATCCGAAAGATCTGCTTATCAGGCTGTATCACGTCAAGGCAGCCAACTCGTAAGAGGTGGAGATGACCGGCAGTATTCGTCTCATGATCACTCGATATTCCACACAGGGTGCCACAGAAATAGACCTGCGCCGAGACGGAGAAGTGTCGGAAGACTGCCGCCAGAGGGTCCATTCAGGTCAAAGGCTATATCTCGAACACCACGATTCGCAATGAAATAGAGAAGACGAGCAGCTATCCAAACGAGACGCACAGTATAGATCGGCTGTCAGATCCGGATATCCAATCGAGTGTGTAGCCGGAAAGGCGCAAAAGGATAGGAGGAAAAATCGATGACAACGCAATCTGTTTCTGTAGCAACTACTCACGCAACATTCACCAACGAATCCGTAGACGCACAAAAGAACATCATGACCCGGATTCTCACTACGGTTTCGAGCCTTGACCGAGTAGGCATGGGCCTGCTGCGGGTTGGACTTGTCGTCGTTTTGATCTGGATCGGTGGCCTCAAGTTCGCCGGCTATGAAGCCGATAGCATCGTGCCGCTGGTCGCGAATAGCCCCTTCGTCAGCTTTCTCTACCATCACCCCGCGCCAGAGTACAAACATCACATGAACAAGGAAGGTGAGTTGAAGCCGGCCAACAAAGAGTGGCACCAGTCGAATGGAACTTATCCCGTCTCCTACGGCCTTGGAGTCATCATTGTGTCGCTGGGCATTCTCATCGCCTTGTATCCGGTTCGACCGGAACTTTCCGCAATCGGTAGTTTCCTGCTGATTTTCATGGCCTTTACCACACTCTCCTTCCTGATCACCACACCTGAAGCCTGGGTTCCGGCTCTCGGCGATTCGAATCACGGCTTTCCCTACCTCTCCGGTGTTGGACGGCTCATCATCAAGGACTCGATCATGTTGGGGGCGGCATTCCTGACCATGACCGACGCAGCAAGAGAGAGCTTGCGCAGGCGCAACCGCTGAGCTTGAGTTCTTGGCCGACGGGATGCTCGAGATAGAGATCGGTTGGTCCTCCGCAGAGAAGGTTCGACTGCCGGCGGAATGTTCTAAGCGAGGCCGCTGGTAGTCGAAGCTCCGCGGCCTTATTTTGCTGGTCCATCCGCGTTGCGCACTGGAAATGCGGCAGCTTCGCCCTGGGCCCGGCTCAATGGTCGTATCGATACGACAATTTCCTTCTGGGGGAGCCGATGCGGAGGCTTTTCCATCGAACTTTGATTGGCGTTGGCGCTCATGAAGCGGCCGAGTTCCAGCTCCGTTAGCATCGGTGCACTGAGCCTTCAGCATCCTATAGCCATGAATCGCAGAACCTTCGCCACCGGTATATTTGCCGCAGGAGTTACCGCCGGAGCCATCGCCGAAGCCCCTCTCCGTAAAACCGAGCCCGAACAACTGCACCTCAAACCCAACGGGTGGATGCCTAACAACGTCCTGCCAGTCCTCATTTACCTGGCCGTCTTCCCAGTCACGCCCGATCTCGCCAATAAAATGGACTTGGTCTTTACCATCAACCGCTGGCCTCCGCAGTGGCGCAACGGCATCTACACCTTCCACCACTACCACTCCACTGCTCATGAAGTTCTCGGCATCGCCACAGGCCACGTCGACGTCATGCTCGGAGGAGAAAACGGCCACACCGTAACTGCCCGCGCCGGAGACGTCCTCATTCTGCCCACCGGCACTGGCCACTGCCGAATCACCGCATCGGACGATCTCCTCGTCGTCGGCGCGTACCCAACCGGCCAACACTGGGACATCTGCCGGACCGCCGCCACGCCCGATGTCCTCGAGCGCATGCGCACCATAAAGTTCCCTGCTTCCGATCCAGTTTTCGGCAAGGAAGGCGCACTGCCGAAGGTATGGACTACCTAGCGTCTACTGATCGGAATATGTGGAAGATTCAATCCCAGGGGGAAAGAACGAAAGGGATTGCCTGCTGATCGATCTGGTCGACGATGCCGAAAATCATCGATGTCTACCGCGGGACACTGCTGGAGTCTAAGCGGATCGTTCCACAAATAATTGTCAGCTTGTTTAGTCCGCCTGTCAGAAGTCGGTCGCTTACTTGCGAACAAAGGATGATCGATCAGAGCTGGACGTAGGTGCGGACGTGACAGATCCAAGCGGTTCGACACGGTGCGATTTCAAATGGAGAGTATCCTGGCGAATTAGGTGTGCAACTCGGATCGAACAAATACGTCCGTAGTGCTTGTTTATAACATATGTATAATTAATAGTTTACGTGGAAACGTAAAAGTTACCGATTAATGTAATCAGGTGTGAGCTCACCGTCTGGCTAGGTTGTACCCATGGGAGGTGCATAGGTGTTTCGATTCGTGGGCGTGGTCCACTAGTCGGCTTCGAGCACGGTGAGGCTCTTGCCGGTGTCGCCGGCCTTGAGGGAATCAGTCGTGACGACGAGTGTGACGCCAGGGCTGAGTTCTTCGTCGAGTGCAGCGCGGAAGTCCTGCGGCAGGCGCACGCGTGAACGGTCTTCGGCGGAGAGCATGCGGGTTCCCGTCCAGCTTTGGCCGGGAAGCGGTAGCTGCATCCAGTGGAAGCCGTCGGCATCAATCTTGGAGAGGCTGTAGGC
>Ga0123355_10015570_pt1 | contig 11952 bp, 6 predicted proteins | sample TergutEmb28metaG_3_FD_89872 | JGI IMG/M metagenome (GOLD analysis project Ga0123355, IMG submission 89872) | Embiratermes neotenicus P1 segment gut microbial communities from Petit-Saut dam, French Guiana - Emb289 P1 | ecosystem: Host-associated > Arthropoda: Insects > Digestive system > Gut ... | reverse complement strand
TTTTTTTGTCTGTTTTTTTTAATGTTTGTTTTTTTTTTTTTGTATTCGTCTTTTTTTTTTTTTTTTTTTTGCTTTGTTTCCAACGAGAAGTTTGTTGCGTCATGACTAATGAATGCAACATTTCCCCATAACCATTAAGCCGCATGTATCAGATGCAGTAACTTTGTTAGTGGAACTTAGCAGTCTGACGTTGCCCATGCATGAAAGGTAAAGTTGCCCCTTCGCTCACCATAACGGCGTCTGGGGAAGTGGAGGTATAGTTTTACTCATTCTCAACTTCGAAATCAGATGGAGGTGAGGAATAAGTTTCACGCCTGGGTTCTTTAACCCCGAAGAAAGAATCCCCGGTATCAGTTAATTTTTAGGCCGGGAGGAGCACTTGTGGAAAAGAGCGAATTTTCTTACTACCGTGGCTGTCCAGCTCACAGCCCTGTCACTGCACCGACTGAGCTAAACAATATAGGACTTAATGCTTCCAATCATTATTAAAATGTGCTTTATTACGTCTTGCTTCATGCCCTGGACGCAAATACAAGAGACTCAGCAGTGATAATTATTGCATAACCTTGTTACTGAGCATCCACAGCAGAAGAGAAGGAATATAGTGTGTTATGAATTTTGTTCGCGATGTTTCGTGTATTCACACGTCTTTGTACGTGTATCAAGAGTGTAATAATGTTGACATTCGTGTTGTACTCATTAATTTTACCTTTGATCGAGGCAGACATCGCAGTTGGGTCCCACTCATACACCTTGTCTCGAAGAAAGGTTAAATGTCGCGTAGCTTCTCTTCGTGCTCCAGGAACTTTAATATTAGAACAAGCATGTATTTCATGGGCGTAATTGTGTTATTATTTTATTTGTAAATTTACTACAACATTTCATTTGAGATCTGCTCTCTTTTGGAATTTTACGCGGCGTGGAGTGGTAGTTGAGGAGAACATTTGGACCTAGGAGGGACGAGGTAACGGGGGAATGGAGGAGATTACATAACGAGGAGCTAAATGATCTGTACTCCTCACCCAATATTGTGCGGGTGATAAAATCGAGAAGATTGAGATGGGCTGGGCATGTGGCGCGTATGGGTAAGGAGAGGGGGGTGTATAGGGTCTTGGTGGGGAAACCGGAGGGAAGGAGCCCACTGGGGAGACCTAGGCGTAGATGGGTAGATAATATTAGGATGGATCTCCAGGAGGTGGGATGTGGGTATATGGACTGGATTTGGTTGGCCCAGGATAGAAACAGTTGACGGACGCTTGTGAGTGCGGTAATGAACCTTCGGGTTCCGTGAAATGCGGGGAATTTCTTGACTAGCTGCAAACCAGTTAGCTTCTCAAGAAGGACTCTGCACCATGAAGTAAGTAAGAGTGGTAGATTCTTGCCGATGTTTCGGGACAGCATATCGAGTCCCATCTTCATGGGTCAAGAAATGCAAGTCTTCTTGTACTCCTTGGTCCTTGAGGGTGGGACTCGATAGGTCGTCCCGAACCGTCGATAGGAAAATACGATTCTATGCTGCGTAGAATAAAAAAAAAGAGCGCAGATCTCTTTTAAACGGGGCGGAAGCCTGATATCACGCAAGATTTTTAACTGGTTATTGAGTTCGTATATATAAATTTTAATGTAAGATGGATCTGTCTGATAATTACTGCTTAGACCTTTTACGTTCGTCATTGTGCGTGACTTCACATTGAGGTAAGTGGTCCCATGCCGGAATCTCTCAAACTGTCCCTAATCTCAAAACTGCGAAACAAACTGAATGGCCGTAGTGTTTGGTTATATGGTGACCCTTTGAAGCACAGTACCTAATGTGTAGGCAGTCTGCTTGAACATTAAGAACCTCTGTATTCTGATCACAAACGATATTTTATGTGTTTCATAAATTTTCTCACAGGAAACACCGACTGTTTTGCTAAAGATCCTCAACCGATTCTACTTTGTAATGAAGACTCAAAGTGTGTTCTTTGAGACAGTAACTGATTTATTTATATATTTTTTATTAAATTTCTTTGTTTAAATAGTTAATTAAACTGGCCTCGTCGCGGGATTGATTTTCGAATTCAGTCTAACATTTAAAAAATACTAACGGTATAAATGAATGTGGCGAATTTTCACATATAAATGATGTATATAGACCTTTATAAGTGTTAGGGGTTTGCTGCGTCCTCACAACTCTGCAAAAGCAAGCTGACGGTCAGTCGGTAGCCCTGTTAATACGCATGGACAGGAATACCTTTGATCCAATCAAATATGTATATTGGTGCCTATTAATTAACTTCAGTGACTTAGAATTCTGAAATGAATAGGTTAGCTCAGCAGTGACGTTTCCTGCTTACATTCAGAAGCTACTAGATTTGATCTCTCCCGGACTACTCGGACACAGTGTTTTCATGCATTTTCTGATCCCTTTCATGTGAATGGCGGCATTGGGGGGTCGGAGGGGTTGGTTAAGTGAAGCAAGCTTTCATTTTCTCTCCCTTTCCTTCTATCCCAATTGGACCCTCTACCTTTCCCTTTTGCATTTCGACGTAATGTAATTTGCCAAAAAATTAATGAACTTTTAATCATAGAGAGACTGTCAGACATCCGTGGGACTGTTACTCAATAGAGTCTCAGTGGTCTATTGAAGCATGCAGACTCGCAGGTAGCAAGACACACAAGCCTTCAGGAAAGTCACTTTCGAATGCGGGATTTGGATCTGGGAATGCATTACCATATGGTACAAATCACCTTTTCCTTTTTGGGGAGATACTTTGACTTCTACATTTTAGCCTGCTCAAAAATGTTGGTAGACTGCTTTTGAAATGTGATGGCACACGCACAGAAACCAGATTTTGTCTTTCGGCGAAAAGGACGAGTCCATTTAAATCGGCAGGGGCATCAGTTCAGTCAACTACTGGCAGCCGAGGTGTGCGCATCAGCGGTAGTAATGGTAGTAATGCTGGATACACCATGTTCCAGAGGTGGTGTGAAGGGTACTGGCTACCCACTCCATTTGGCAGTATCCCCGTCACTTCCCTTCCCATGCGTCACCGTGTGCCATCACGTTTCAACTGGACTATGATTGTTATGTTCCTGTGTTGGTAATTAGATATGGTCCTACGAGTACTTTTAAGGTAACTAATTTTATTGGGTAAAAGTGATCCCGTTACAGGCCCGGTGTGGCCCAGAGGGTGGGTAGAGGTACAGCTCTACTCTTCCATGACCGCGGCACTAGAAGGGGGTGAGGGGTCAGCAGCACGCCCCGGCCGCACTTTACCCCCGAGAAACACCCGGTACCCATTTTACAGGAGGCTGGGTGGGCCCCACGGCCGGTCTGGATGGGCGGAAAATCTTGTCCCCACCGGGATTCGATCCCGGACCATCCAACCCTAGTCAGTCGCTATACCGACTGAGCTACCCGACCCACAATTTTATTGGGTACTAATATATATGTTGCTTTCGATACGTGACGTAGCATACAGAACTTTAAAATTAAAAAAATAAAAATTTTGCCTTCGTTTTATAATGGGGTTTGATTAAAACACAGTAACAGTTTTCCTTTTTTTAGATTTTATATTTATGACTTGCTTTGCACCTTTTTAAAAATTTTTGAACCTAATTTTGTCATCCATAATCGGGATATTTTTTCAACATCTGTATTACTCTGGTGAATGTTCGTAAAATAGACGTGATTAATGTGCAGTATATATGGTGGTAAATCCACGATATATTTATCTTCTACAGCAGCAATAAGTTGAATGTCGTTATACAAGGGGAGTAATTTTACCTAGTTATATTTGTTTAGTTTTCCGTCTTTTGTTGATAAGTCTATAATCCAGACCTTCCCACCGGGTTCCAGAGATGTAATGAGCGTTTTTAAAATCCTCATAACCAACGAGGGAGAGTCAACTGAAAACCTTAAAAATTAACACACAATTATAATACAATATTTAAGGTTTTCATTTGACTCACCCTCATATATATATATATATATATATATATATATTTAGCCACTTAACAGCTTTCCCTAAATGTGTGTTTTATTCCTTTTGAAAAAGAGCCTCCATTTGAGGTTACGTGGAACGGAGTCCTCACGCTGTACCTGATGTACTTTTAGCGGTATATGGCATAAATTTGTTGTATTTTTCAGGGACATACAAGGATTAATTCTTTGATCTTCGTTTGCACAGTACAAAAATCTGATCACTGGGCAAACAACAACGTGACATTAAATAAATGTTGACGTTTTGCTGACCGTGCATCTCAGTATATTTATCTCAGTAATTAACCAACTTGATGCACAAAATTTTTGTTTTACAATAAGTGTATTTCATGCCTTTACATGTTTCGAGCACCATGTGCTCATCATCAGGAGGCCAAAATTGAATTACATGATGTTGAGCACATGGTGCTCGAAACATGTAGAGGCATGAAATAAACTTATTGTAAAACAAAAATTGTGTGCATCAAGTTGGTTAATTAGTGAGATAAATTAAATAAATGTGATTAATTGTTCTTATATTTTTCTCAAAACCAGCTTGAAAATGCGATTTTTTCCGGTACCGAGCCGCTGTGTGCAATAACATGTTTTTGAGGTGTCACATTCTTGAGATGTTTTTGGACGAGGTACTACTTCTGAAGAACCTCTGGGTACTGCAGTCTCTTCCCAAAACTAGAGATCAACATAATCATGAAAACTTAGGAAACAATCATTTAAAAAAATTCGCTCTGTAATATGCATTTTTAATCTAACATTAAAATCTTAATCAGGCTGACACAACGTACAAATTAGTGTCTGGTTCACGGAATTAAACCACAAAAAGACCTATAATGAAAGCCTAAATATTCAGTGGCTCACATAGGCTGCTGGCCACCTGACCTTATGTTACTCCTTCTGTTTACTCCGAGCACTTTTATGTGTTCCTTATGAAATACTGTGATGTGTGCAATCTACGTGGTGGTCCTGACCGATGGTCATCATTGTAACTCCTAATACAAACAACATTTTGCGCCCAAGTTTTGTGGCTGCACCGTGTATTTTAGTTTGTAAGACGCCCACATTTTGTCGTTTGTGTCAAGACTCTCCATTAAGTGTTGGTAGTGTCTTGCCACCTCACGAATTCGTGTGTCTGCCACGTTTTTACGGATGTTTAGAGATTAGAAAGTACGAGTATGGAATGGCCTCCATTAAAATAATGTCTGCACCGTATTCTGTGAAAATCGGTAGTTTTGTTCAAGCATAGACAGGAGGTATAAACACACATACCCACCCCCACACAGCACAGTGATCTCATAAGCCGACTTACTTTCCTTGTTCTTGAAAACTATTGTAGTGAAACACGAACCTTAAGCTTGAACGGTATTCCAACGCGCATGCCCAGACTGTGAGCGGAACAGGAACATTGAATTCAATGTTTCGATTTAATTCACGAACACTTTTTATCGCCTAAACTTCCTACGCAAGCTAGTCTCTCGCTCCGCAGCGGCAACGATAGCTCCTACATGCACGCATGCACACACAAAGCACGCGTGGCAACTGGCATCTGAAGTGAAGTGCTACGTCTTTGTATGCCAGCCTTTTGTTCAACCTTTTGTCCGATTTGTCTGTACAAAAACATCCTGAAATTACGTGGCATTGCCGTCGTCTGTTTTCACGTGAATGGCATCGTGTTAGAAGATTAGTTATATATATTTTTCTCTTGTTGTATTTGACCTCACTGTTTCAACTGCCTACAGAATCCCCACGACGGAATGGCCGAACATTAGGTTGTTTATTGTACGGTAAGGTTTCCGACCATGCATGCTGCATACAGCGATAAGAATCGTCTGTTTTGAAGACAGTTTGCACCGCTTTACGGAATCGGAGCCACGGTGGCGCAGTCGGTATAGCGACCTCGCTATGGGCTGGCCAGCCTACGAATCGTTCGTTTACCGGCAGCAACAAGGGATTTGTTTTTCTCTCCAAAGAGTTCGGAGCGGATCTGAGGCTCACGTGGTCTCCTGTTCAGTGCGTACAGGGGTTCTTTTCCCAGCAGTTAAACTGCCGGGATTTGAATCTGAACATTCGCCTTTATCAAGCCCTGAGGTTAAGAATGAGTGGAGCTATACCTCCATTCTGCCATGTGCCATCATGGCATGTACAGGGACAGCTGTGCCTTCACCTGTATTGTCTGCTGTGTTTTTTAACATTTGACTAAAGTGTTGTAAAATTACAATAATGGTGATTATTGCAGAATGAGCTAGAAACAACTGACAGGTTTGAAATGAAGTGAAATTTTAAGGAAAAGTGAAAAAATGTTATTAAAGCTGGTAGATGGCAGTTGCGCTGGAAAGGATGTCATAAAGGGGTAGCCTTTATATTAACGACATACAACAATACACCCAGCTTTGTTTGTTTTTGGCAACTAAGTTTTATTTTTATATACATGGGTCCGTGCAGCGTGAATCGAACTTCATAATTGTTTTCCAACAAGATGAGACTTATTCAGTTTATTACATTTCTGTAGGCAGCTCTACGTGTTTCGGGTGTTGACACCCATCATCAGGAGCTGGTACAGCTGTAATTACAGCTTCTGTTATTGATTAACTGCAGTGAATAAAATACGCTGCTGTTAACACTAATATATAATTTAAAATTTTAGATTGGTCATATTGAATGTTACTAGCCTTGACGAATATGTATATAAAATATTAGTGGATGGTTAAAAACAGTTTTTTTTAATTATGTACAACAAAATATAAAATATACAACAATATATATATATATACATAATTTAGGTTATGTAGAAGTTCTATCGGAAAATGCAATAAACAAAGTCAGTTAATACTATCGTGTGTATATCTGATTTAGTTATTATAAAATACTTAGGGAATAACACTGTTGAGATCAAAAGAATAGTCTTTACATACCCCGATCTACTATCATCCGCTCTCGTTGTTGAGTTGGAACTGACTCATGTGTATCTTACGGTAGGTACTCATTTGTTGTGGAAGAGTTGTGACGTAAGACCGGTATCGATGGCTAGCTGGAATAGGGGTTTTTGTTCGCCTCTGTTTTGTTCTGTTAATGAGAGTACCATTATATTGATATGTCTGTATGAAGAGTTGTTCGTAGGGTATCAACAATGAGGTCTTGTGTATTGGTTTAAGTAAAGTCATAGTGTCTGTAATGGTCCCATATTCATGTTGGTTCCTTAGAATGTGTTGGGCACATGCTGATTGGGGGTCATTATTTCTGATGTAGCGTCTGTGTTCGCGATACCTCTGTGTCAGGTCTCTACTAGTCTGCCCTATATATGACATGTTGCATGTCTTGCAGGTAGGTTTATATACCCCACTTCTATTGTAGTCTGGTATTTTTTGGGGGTTCTTGGGTTTGATGCTTTGCTGTATTGTGTTTGTGCTTTTGAAAGCAGTGTTTATGTTTGTATGTTTAAACAGATTGGTAAGCTTTCTGACTTTTGGGCTGTGGTATGTAAATGTTGCCCATTTTTTGTTCTCGTCTTTTGTTGTTCTTATGTGAGTTTTGTGCACATAGCAAGACTAAAAACAAAAATACAGCACAAAACTCGTTCGTTTGTTACGTCGTGAGAGCCTCACTACGTACCACACGACGCACACCATAGCCAGGCGCATTCTCAACAACGTACACAACACGATATGCTGCCACAACATCCTGTTATTATAAAGGAATTATTTTGTGAATGTTTTTGAAATGACTTTAGCAAAGAACAACGTAGCTCCCTGAGGATGATCTTAGGATCGAAATATGTCGGAGCGATTTCAAGTCTTTTAATGTGAAATTTTGTGTAAGTACATTTGTTGGTTGATAATTAAAGTGATTCTACGAAATGCACGGTGCAACAATAAAGATTTTGACTGTTGTTCAGGTACCTAAGTCTGGTTCTTACTGTCTGCTGAGTTTACATATTCACCTCAGGACCCTTCCCTCACCACAGCAGTCCTACTTAAATCTTCGGAACACTAGACTGCGCCACGTTAACGGCGTATGCTGGCAATACTTTTTGCCATTTCCCAAAGTTTAAAAGAAGTTTCGAGTCTTTTCCACTTAATTTTTCCACGGTAGAGCATGCAGTGTCGTCTATCCATTACTCGTACTTTATTAGTTGTCCTGTTACTTCTTCACACTCCATATTATCAGCTGTAGCCTGTTTCATAGATCTGTGTTATCGCCAGCAATCTATCCATCCCTCCACTGGGTTACCGACTTTCAAAATACATGTTGTGCTGTCTTAAAAATAAATTGAAGTGTTGGTGAAGTGTTGCGGTTAATGCAGGGTTTCGACATCGTAATTTAAAGTTACACTTCGCAGTGCCAAGTTAAGCACTAGCCGTGCAAATTGATGACTTCACTGGTGCAGCCACGTTATTCGTTTTACTGTGCTAATCTCATGCTACAAATCAAACGATTTTGATAATTTTTCTCTTATTTTGTTGTCATGCAAATATTTTGGATTTTCTGCGACGATACGACCAGATATAACGAAAAATTACGAGGTGGAGCAGAATTTGGTAGCGGTTATGGAGGGAGTTGTTTTGATATTGGCGTCTACTGCGAACTTCAGTGTGCGTAAAACTTGTGTTTTTTTGTACGAAAACAGAAGCGCAGTGGTAGGAGGTTTAAAAAGATGTGCGTAAGGAAGAAAAAAACAAGTTGATTTATTGACACTGATTCTTCCGTTTCATATAGACTATATTTTACGTTTATTTCTTTTTTTAGCTGTGGTTGCCCAACAACAAATATTTTACCGGTGTATTTGCTTCCTCCTTATTACTATTGCTAAAGAATATCTCTGTAGATAGAATAAAATATCAGGCTGTACTTTTGGTATGTCTCTTGATATAAAGGGCGCATTATATTTTCTATTACCTATTGTGCCAAGGAACGTATAGGTCTATTGATTGTTCAACCACACGTTAAAGATTTCATTGCTTACATAAACATTCAGAAATTAGGCGAAACTCAGTTACTGCTGGCGAGGTATGTGAATGTTTCTGAATGATATTCTTACCGTCTTATTAGGACTTCGTTGACTCTGATTACCCTCTTCAAGGTTCTGCTTCAGATAGGCTATAAAAGCGTAGAATATTAATAGGGACTTTTGTTGTCATGCAGAGTAGTAAGCCCAACAACATATGCCAAACACAAAGTTTTGCAACGCTGTGAAATATATTTCAGGGTAATCTGCGTCTTTTTCGGGATTCGAACAAGATACATTGCCATTACCACTGAGAAGCCACATGAAAGTAGCCAGGTTTCGCGGTATATTTTGTAATGAAATTGGGAGAAAACATTACACGAAACGTTAAAGCATAGGCCTCTTGTGTATGGGGACCGCCGTAGCACAGTGGTTAAGGTCGCTGGTTCGATTCCAGATGGTGTCATTGAAATTTTTCATTGACATAATCCTTCCGATCGCACTCTAACAGAAATGAATAGCAGGATTATTTCCTGGGGGTAAAAACGGCCGGTGCCTAAGGCTTGACAACCTTACCACAATTTTGGGCCATTGTCACGTAATCTGGGAACCTTAACTTCCTGGAGCCCTCTGGGCACCTCGGGCCTGTAATGGGACTGATTTACCTTTTTACCTGTTGTGTATAAAACACTTCACTTATTGGTAACTGACGTGAAGAAAGAAAAAAGTTAAGATATGAGTATATTTGGGGAATGCTAGTACCATTCTGTCCAGAATCTTTCAGCTTTCCGTCTACTCTCTAAAAGCTTAAAGATTAGGTGAACCCAATGTGAATTTTCCCCCCTGCATGCCGTGAAGGTGGAGGTATTGTTTCACTCATTATTAAAAGCTGAAATAGACAAATTACAAATTTGGCTGTCGTTTTGTATGGTTTTGAAACATGGTGTCTCAAACTGACGGATGAAATAAATTGAAGGTGTTCGAGAAGAGAGTGACGGGGAAGATATTTGGACCTCAGAGGGAAAGAGTAATGGGAGGCTGAGGGAAATCACACGATAAGGAGCTTCAGGTTTATAGTCCTCAACAAATATTATTGGGGTGATTAACTCTAAAAGAATGAGATGGGCGGAGAATTTGGCATGTTTGGGGGAGAGAAGAGGTGAATACGGGATTTTGGTGGGGAAACCTGAAGGGAAAACAGCACTTGGAAGACCTCGACTTACATTGGAAGATAATATTAAATTTCATCTAAAGAAATCGGATGGAAGGGCATGAAGTGGATTGATCTGGCTGAGGATAGAGACAAGGTAATGGACATTCGAGTTCCATAAAATGAGAGAAATATCCTAACCGCCCGAGGAACTGCCAGTTTTTTAAGGACTCTGCTCTATGCAGTTACTTAAGTACTTACTTTGTCGCTTACTTATAAATAGAATATATGGGGTTTGGGGTCTACTTCATTAGCAGAATTATGGGCGTCAAGAAAGTAACACCTGATGTGCTTCTTCGTAGTGACATCTTATAATTTGGAAGTGGCATTCTTAATGGTTATGAGCCAAACATCGTGGAGGACATTAAAATCAGAAGATTAGGATGAGCAGGTCACATAATAAGAATTGAAAAAGGATTCCAAAAAAGGTTTCAAACGGGAACTTCTACACCACAAGACCAGTGGGAAGAACAAGAACCAGATGGGCGGATGTGGTCCAGAGGGATGCATTACACCTGCTGGGGATAAGAGGGTGGAGGAAAAGAGCTGAAAATAGGGATGAATGGAGGCATCTTATGAAGGATTCCAGGGCTCGGAAGGGACTGTAGCACCATATATGGAATATGGAATTCTTAATGGTTGTGGTATTTGACATGGAAGTCCATCTACTCACTTTAACTCATTGACAGCTGTTTAGTATGTTTTATTCTCAGTATGTCTTTCTTAGTTGTTACTGCAGACCACAATACTCGGTGCATGTTCCGGCATGATCAGACATATCAGTAGCAATTTGTTACGTCATTAACACAACATATATTAATCAGCAACTTCTAAAAGCTAAAATCTTGGCAACATGCTTCAGCTACAGTGAGCCATCATCAGGCCAAAAACGGAACGTAGTTCAGGTACATTCAGTGATTGTGCACTCTATGGGATCCCATACCGTTTACATTTTATATTATAGGTCTTATGTAGGCTGAAAGTTAAAATAACAAATAAAATCTAAAATACCAAAATACTAACCTCTATAACTGTCAGTGTTGTGGGATATAAAAGCTAGATAACTTGATGAGTTAATCGACACTTGTCATATAAAGCAGGTAAAATAGCGGTAATGTGTCGTCGTAAACATATAATACAAAATAATATAATAATAAAATAGTATAAAATATATGTAATATCATAATAAAATAATATAAAATTTAAACGATATGGGATCCCATAGAGTGCACAATCACTGAATGTACCAGAACTGTGTTCCGTTTTTGGCCTGATGATGGCTCACTGTAGCTGAAACGTGTTGCCAAGATTTTCACTTGTAGAAGTTGCTGATTAATATATGTTGTGTTATTGACGTAATAAATTGTTACAATATTGCAACACAACGAAATGGCTTCTACTAAAATTTAGACATCTTAGGGTTACAAAATAAGTATAGTGCGATGCAGTTGAAACTACTGAATCTAAATACGTATATTTTAGTATTAATTGGGCTGTTGGTGTTTGGTAGATGTAACATCTGAAGTCGGTATGCTTATGCTGCAACTTATAGTGTGCAGCATGCACAGTATTCAGTCAAGAATTCACTGTGTTGAGGATGACAGAATGATACAAAATTCAAGTAAAATGTGGAATGTTAAGAGTAATAATTACGCTTTAAGCTCGTGGTTCCGTGCATCATAATTCAGCGTGAATAACAAATCCAACAGATGCAACAGTATGCAGATATTTATTCACTGCAAAACTACTCTACATGTTTCGGGCGTCACAGCACCCATCATCAGGAGTATCAAAAACTGTACCCGCAGCCTCCGGTACAGG
>Ga0123355_10015569_pt1 | contig 11952 bp, 9 predicted proteins | sample TergutEmb28metaG_3_FD_89872 | JGI IMG/M metagenome (GOLD analysis project Ga0123355, IMG submission 89872) | Embiratermes neotenicus P1 segment gut microbial communities from Petit-Saut dam, French Guiana - Emb289 P1 | ecosystem: Host-associated > Arthropoda: Insects > Digestive system > Gut ... | reverse complement strand
GATGTAAATAATAGGTTCTTAAGCTCGACCTGAAGATGACCCCCAAGGGTCGAAACATGTTGTAATTGTAAACCTACATAATTATAGTTGTGTTGACGGAAATTTCTATGCTATTTATAAAAAATTAACACGTACATCAGGTCAAGTCTGAAACCAAACTTCCTACAACACACAACTGCAGCCATTTAAAAGGGTGCATATAAATTACACTCAGCAATACAAACACACCCTGTTTCACATGTCGTAACACAACATGAATTTTATCAGTTTTAATAATATATAAACCAACACAGTACTCTAACAGACAGTAACTGAACGATAGCCATTGCACAAACTGGTTCACCTGTGCACATTAACAGTTTTTTTAGCATTCTCTGTGACAAACTGATGACAGTCGTGAATACAACGGAAACATCGCTGATTAGCAACATGTAACAATGACGTGTAAGCAAAGTGCACTCGTTGTTGCACCATAGCTTATATTGCTGTCAGAGTCTCTAGCTCGACCCTTCGACTCCTTCCAGTTCCTCACCCAGCCCAAAACCTAAGACCACAAGACATTAATTACAGCCCACGCAGCTTCGTGGTGCATAACTTAGTCGAGAAGCCGACAGTCGCTAAACTGGTCGAAAATTTTAAATATGTGTGGAATTCGAAGGTCTGTCGTTACCTTCGCGTTGACCTGCCTTGCCAGCTGCACATCTTCCAACCGCTTGCCAGCAGACGATTCGTCTCTAACCCAAGGGCTCAAAGTATCTCTCCCTTCCAGTTTCCTTCACACCACTTTATCATCATTACGGCACGCCCATGGTTCTTCTTTCTCTCCCCGCCTGTGATAATTCTTTTTTCCATCCCCCGTCTTGATAAGGGTAGCTCAGTAAACATGGAAATGTGTCTAGGTGCGTGGTTGTATTCACATTTTGTCTCAGTTCGAAATGCGTCCCTGTCGACGCTGTCGTCAATCAGCGTCGCCCTAACAAGATTTATTCATTCCTGGCGCCCCAAGTTCGACGGACAGCGTCCTGCTTCTGCATGTTGAAATGCTGAAGTTTGTAAACAGGATGTGTGAACTGACGGCCACCCGTCTGAGCTGCATTTGACTTCAGCTAGCTTAACTTTGTCACAGTTTTAGCTTTAATTTTTAGTAATGCAGGAGTTTGCCGCGAATATTTCGCTTCAGCAAATTTCTGCAGCAACTTCCGCAGGAACGCTTGGCGGCCATCTTGAACTTTCTTTCGTGAAAGTTTCAAGTTTTTGGGTCGTCAGACAATTTGCGCTGCAGTTCTTCGTGCATGAAGTGAAGGAAAGTTGTAACTTTTGGAAAAAAGAGAATCTGCGATACGTGAGGCACAAGACTTTCTGTAGAACAGTTACGTTAAGTAATTGCTAAAGCACACTTGCTGAAGTCCGCCAGTCTTAACAGCTGCACATGTGGGTCACTACTGTTCACTGTGGGTCACTACTGGTCACTGTGGGCCACTACTGGTCACTGTGGGTCACTACTGGTCACTGCGGGTCACTACTGTTCACTGTGGGTCACTACTGGTCACTGTAGGTCACTACCGGTCACTGTAGGTCACTTCTGGTCAGTGTAGGTCACTACTGGTCAGTATCGTTCACTACTGTTCACTGTAGGTCATTACTGCTCACTGTGGGTCACTTCTGGTCACTGTAGATTACTACTGGTCAGTACTGGTCACTACTGTTCACTGTGGGTCACTAAAGCTCAGTATCGGTCACCAGAAATTCGCCACAAAGGACACTTCAAGACATGCCACAAGCAATCAGAAATAATAAGAACTGCTTTGGTGAAACTGAAACAATGAAAGAAACTGGGAATGTGAACTAACACACAAACACGTACATTTTTGGTACAGCTGTACAGCCATACTGCTGCAGTGCACAACGGTCTGATCGCTGAGCTGAAGACTGAAAACCGACTTCCGTTTAAATTCTACTCGTAAAATTAACCGTACTGCACTTGCTGACTTTTACTCCGCTGAGCAGTGAACATTTGCCCAACACAAACACAACCACTGTTAGCTGCACATTTGCCCAACATAAAAGCAATCTACAAAACAGCTTTTAAGCTCGTGGTTCCGTGCATCGTAATTCAGTGTGAATAAAAATCCAACCAGATGCAACAGTATGCAGATATTTATTTACTGCAAAGCTACTCTATTTGTTTCGGGTGTCACAACACCCATCAGGAGTACTAAAAACTGTACCCGCAGCCTCCGGTACAGGTCATAATATTGGTACAGCTACTCGCCTCCAACGTGGCCTGATCGGGACTGGTTTGTGCGAGTCGAGTGGTAGGTACCACCACCTACCACTCGACTCGCACAAACCAATTCCGAACAGGCCACGTTGGGGGGAAGTAGCTGTACCAGTATTATGACCTGTACCGGAGGCTGCGGTTACAGTTTTTAGTACTCCTGATGATGGGTGCTGTGACACCCGAAACAAATAGAGTAGCTTTGCAGTAAATAAATATCTGCATACTGTTGCATCAGGTTGGATTTTTATTCACATTATAAAACAGCTCTTTGTACAAGTAGCGTTAGAGCCGTTTGGGCAAGGAATAAAAGAAATCCACTTTGAAATTGCACACCCAACTGCGCAATGGCGACCTCGGATATGGCAAGCACTGCAGCTTGCATGACTAATTGATAGGCCAAATTGAAGGAAGGGATATGTTACAGCTGTATCAGGCACTTGATCGTACTGCCGTTGTTACAACGAACCGAAAAAATGCTCATGAGGATATTCCACTTGAAGTTAATTTTTGAAGGCCAAAATATGAAGAAGTGCATTGTTAAATTATAATATATCATGCTTTCACTTTTATTGTATCAATAAAGCCCAGTTGTCACTATATGTACCGCACAGTGGTCACTATATGTACCGCACAGTGGTCACTATATGTACCACCAGTTTAACATTCAGCAATTCTACGTTCTGCCCACAAACTCTATTTATGTGTTTTGTGTGGATCTGAGAACAAACAGCGATTATTTCCCTATACAACATTAACTGACTGGTTTGTATAACCGAGACGGAGTGTGTTTACTGCGCGGTACGAACAGACCCTACCAACTGCTCCAGTGTCCGTGCCACACCGCAGGTCCTCTCAGCAGAACACGCCCTCTCACAGCCCAGTCTGTGCCACCACACTTGCACAGTCCAACTCTCTACGGTTCTTGCGGCTGCTGTCTGTACGTGGGAACGGCGCTGCAGTAAATTCGGATCTAATTTCATGACAGTCGCCCTTGCGCCAGTGTACTTGGTCATGTACAGCTCAGTCCAATACACAGTCATATTGGTGATGACGTGCTCTTAATTGTACAGATGTTAATACTCAATTGAAACTATTTCCGACGTTGACTGCTGCCCTCATACAAGCCTGGCAGCAAGGGCAGCTCTGCGGCAGTACGTTACATGCTGCGGGAAGGACCGAGATGCAACTTGTGGCTTTGTTAGGGTTCAGGTAAATATGTGAAATGTGTAAGGCTTTGAGCGTGTCGAGTCTCAGGCTGTCTGAAGATGGAGACACTAAGTGGCTGCGAATGAGCCAGCGTACTTTGACGTCATTGTGCGCCTCCAGTTTGTTCTTCACGATGTGTATCCATTAAAATATTAAAATTCAGCAACACGATGTAAGCCATTCCAGGATTATGGCTTGTTCTTATCCGTTGGTCTCTCCATTCTTTTCGTTGTCGGCCTGCGTTTCTTCTGCCATTTGGAATGCGTTACTCAACAAACTTTGGAATGCGTATATAGCCATGCTCGGGTCGCGGGGTTGAATCCCGTTGCAAGCATGGATGTTCTTCTGTTTCGTGTTGTTTGTTGTCAGGTAGCGGTCTCTGCGCGGAGCTGATCATTCATTCAGGGGAGTACTACCGTGTGAGTGTGAATGTGTGTGTCTAATTGTGAGTGATCTAGAAACCTCGACAGTCAGGCGGCCAACGCCGTCCGATATCGATATCACTGTGTAGTGTCAGGCGCTAGCGGCAGTGCACTTAAAACAAACCACCAGTGGAGCAGCGGCACAACTGCAACTGTCAGCTTGCTGTTAGTTCCCACCGCCACTTTAGACAGCTGAACGGCTTTACAGAGCTGCAGCAAGCAGAGATCACATGGCACTGAGTACTGAGGGTTGTCTGTCTGGCAGATATTTTGTTAAAGGTACTGGGCTTAGTGAAATCTCACGAGTGTCTTTCTTTGTACGATCGAAGTTTTGAATACACTCACATGAAAAATGTACAGCCTTGAAATGTGCAGGGTTGTAATTGATACGTGCAGTCCACTGAATGTTGTTCGTAAATACCGCCAGTTGCAGCCTTTAGTGACAGACAGACAGGTTCATACTACCTGTAGCAACACCTGTGCAGGCTTAATTAGGCACAATCAGGTGAATGTGACGAAACGAAAAAGCGAAACATTCCAAAACATCAGATGTGTTACTGTCTTTGGACAGATTTGGACTGTGTCGTCATTCCGACAGGATCTGGCGTTTGTTCTTACAGTTTTCCGGCAGTGGGAGGGACGTTGCAACTGCTGCTGAAGAATGTTTCAGTCTAATGAGGGATTTTGTCTAATATAACACCATCGGAAGTCAATTAGGATTATGGACGTAATACAATGCGGACTGGCACGGCCATTTATCAAGTGTGACAGCAACTGAACATTCAAAATAACAACATCCTTACATCCAGTTACGGTCTTTAGCCATCTCGCTAACAAGCATCCGGAAATTAACAACACACTTGAGTGACGTAAAAGAAGTGAAGAGGGGAGACAGTGCATTTGTAACAAAAGCAGTAACTATAAACGGTGTAAGTATGAACAGGAGAATTTGCAGGCTTGTGTGAACACGGTAATGAACATTCGGGTTCCACAGGATACAGGTAAATTCTGGATACGTTGACGAGCTGTTAGCTGCTGAAGGAGAGTCAATTCATGAAGTTGGTTGGTGCTACTGTGATTGGTTAGGATTGATGTCTTTAAAATCGGCCTTGTCATGAAGCTGCATTTGGCAGTTACTATGTCATCAGTAGCACGATCCGCGACACTCACGACCACTCCAGAACGTCACGCCTCTTTTGTTGAAGTGAGTATAGTTGGTTGCCATCACACCTGCACCCTGACTGATCTGCACATTATAAAATGAAGAAATAATATCAATCCGCGGTTATTATGAGAAAAGGTAGTTTTGGCGAATATTATAAAATGTGCAACAAAATAAAGAGTAAAAAAATAAAGCGCAAAGCCACCCTCCCGTGTACAGTTACAGAATTCTCTTGTTGCTGTCGCTCTGTGCCTCTAAGATTGGCCACAGCTGGCACTGCGCAGGCACGAGTTTCGTCTCAACAGGTAATATTTTGAGAACTCAAATTTAATTAAACTGTGGGATTAGCTTTGTGATTTCCACGTCACGTCACTAGAACTTATGTCAGGCCTGTCACTGTTACTGTCACTGTCACTTTGATCTCCTGTGACGCTCACAGCTGCAGTTCGGCTGTGGCTGTCGATGGACGGCAAGGGCTCCTGACTGACACTTAGGGTCAACGATTGGCTTGAATTCTATATATAGACCCAGTCCGTACCGCGCAGTAAACACACTCAGTCTCTGTTATACAAACCAGTCAGTTAATGCTGTATAGGGAAATAATCGCTGTTTGCTCTCAGATCCACACAAAACACATAAATACACTGTGTGGGCAGAACGTAGAATTGCTGAATGTTAAACTGGTGGTACGTATAGTGACCGTTGTGCGGTACACATAGTGACCACTGGGCTTTAGTGGGTTAATTATAAAGAATTATATTTAAACACCAGTCCGTACCGCGCAGTAAACACACTCCGTCTCGGTTGTACAAACCAGTCAGTTAATGCTGTACAGGGAAATAATCGCTGTTTATTCCGAGATTAACACAAAACACATAAATACACCCCCAATGACACGGCTGTTTGAACCTCAAAAACTCGCACAGAGTTTGCTACAAGCAAAGTGTAAAACCATGTAGTGATGGGGAAAGTAATGCTTTACTTTCCATTGACCGAACTCGCTGGGCCAAACGTCAAATAAAGGCTGTTCCACCCACCCCCCGTCCTCACCCACGCAAAATCCCAGTAGACTCTGACAGCATATCAAGAAAGATAAACGAGCGGCAACAGCTGCATGCAGCGACTGAGCTAAGCCGTGCACATGATAGACTGCTGTCAGAGGTAGCTAGACTAGACCAGTAATACAGTTTTACTACAAAATGGAACCAAGCAAAAAGGTCAAAGTCTATTCCTTGTCACGTAACATTCCAATGTGGTAAATTGGATTCGGGTGGCTTTCCGCTTTTGAGGAAATTTGTTTAAAGCAATAATTTTCTAGCTAAGAAAGCATAATTTTCAGTTTCCGTCACAGTGTTTGGTGTCTCCTAAACCGTCCACAGCACTGTGCTGCAGGCCGGAAAGTCTCGGGTTCGATTCCCGATAACCATTGGATTTTTTATTGACTTAATCCTTCCGGCAGCATTATGGCGTTGGGATTGACTCTAAGTCAAATGAGTACCAGGAACATCTGCTAGAGTGTAAATGGGTACAGGCAGCCGGTGCGTAGGGCTGACAATCTAACCACTTATTTCAATGGAAGTATCACGAAGTGCTTATAAACGTAATATAAAACTAAACAGTGTACGTCAGCACAACTGCTGTATTACTCAAGGTACGTACATAGCCTACATGTTTCGACTATAGATTAGTCACCTTCAGGCCTATTTTCGTCGTTTGAGTCACAAGATGCTATGAACACTTTGGGATCCCATCGTGTTTACATCCATGGAATACACAAAATTAAATCATTTGTCTCAAAGGGTGTGACGTGTAAATTGTGTTTACAACAGCGGGATACATAAAATTGGATCATTTGTCTCGTAAAATGTGCTATACAAATTGTGTAATAAAAAGTTAAAATACATAAAATTCTTAAAACGGTATATTTGCGTTCACCATTTTACAAATGTAAGTCCTGTAGGCGTCTGGTTGTTTTTGGAGCTATGGGATGTTATATATTTACTGGTGACGTCGGAGTACATCTTTTGTTGCTGCTCCGTAGGGGTGGGCGTGTTATCATATGATCTCGCGCGATTAAATTATGTTGTGGAATAGTTGATACTATTGTGTGGTAAGGTTCGCTGCTTGTTTCTATTGTTTTGTTGTAAGGGACGAATAAGCTTCCCGTTAGGATTTTCTCCTGACATCTAAAGAATAGAAACGGAAACTGACATTAGCTTTTTACTATATCGGATTTGATATCAAGTTCTATAGAATAAATTAACGGAAAGACTTACAAGTGTTGAGTTTTGGTGCCGTTGTTTATGGAGTCCTTACAACCAGATGTAGTCTTCAGCGTAGGTGTTTATACGTTCGCACTGAGTAATAACCACTGTGTAGCGTATCGTTCTATAGCTACATTGTTCTAGGTATTACATTCAATGTACAGACTTGGACGGTTTCTCCGACGTACTGCCATTGCGGGTGACTGTGTGTCGGTGTTCTTGCTGCCGTCATAGGTGCTGCCCTCCGTGAAGAGAATGTTGCACTGATGTTTCAAATATCGGGTACTCTGTACGGTAAGTCTATCTTTTATCTGGTTTCCGTTTTTGGTCTCTCTGTAAATGTAAAATTTCTCGAGGGTATCAAGCATTTTTCCTTTCCTCGCAAAGTGAATTATGTTCGTTGTGTCGTTCATTGGGCCGAAAGTGTGGCCTTCGTTAATGATATGTTGGGCAAACATAGACCCGTCGTTTGCGTATTTAAAATAGTTATAATGTTCGCTGAACCTTATATGGAAAGGACGGCCGGTCTGACCTGTGTATTTCTTGTGGCAAGTGAGACACTGAAGTTGGTAAACTCCATTTTTCTCATATTTATCGGGCTGTGGGTGTTTTGTGGTTTTGGGAGTTTTTCTACGTTGTTTTTGGTCATGTAGGCCACTTTTACTTTGGTAGTTTTGAAAAGTTTTGTGACCTGTCTTGTTTCTTTTCCGATATATATTAACTTTGCCTATCTTTTTGTCGGCTGTCCTTTTCTTCGGTTTGTTTTGCCAGTGTTGACTCTGTTTAAGATAGGAATGCCAGATTTATTATTGCGGATGATCTGTTTCGCCGTATTTGTTTCTATCTGTTTTCTCTTGTGATCGAGATCGTAGGTGTTTATTCTATTTGTGAAGTATCTGATGGCCGCCAGTTTCTGTTCTGTTGGATGACAGGAATCGTTGGGAATGATGATGTCTGAAGTGGTGGGTTTCCTGTATATGTCGAAAGATATTTTTTCTGTGGTTTTTGTTATTGAGAGGTCTAGGAAATTCAACTTATTTTCTTGTTCCCGTTCCAGGTGAAATTTAGGCTCGGTGTTGTGTCATTGAATGAACTGAGGACGTATTCAATATCCGTTATGTTTTCGTTGTAGTTGAAGAAACAAGCAAGAATAGAAGCATATTCTAGGTACGTGGATGATATACCCATCATATACAATGAAAGCATAGCTTCAAAAACAACCAGACGGTAACAGGACTTACATTTGTAAAATGGTGAAGGAAAATATACCGTTTTAAGAATTTTATGTGTTTTAACTTTTTATTGCACAATTTGTATAGCACATTTTACGAGACAAATGATCCAATTTATGCATCCCGCTGTTGTAAGCACAATTTACACGTCACACCCTTTGAGACAAATGATTTAATTTTGTGTATTCCATGGATGTAAACACGATGGGATCCCAAAGTTTTCATAGCATCTTGTGACTCAAACGACAAAAATAGGCCTGAAGATGACTAATCTATAGTCGAAACATGTAGCCTATGTACGTACCTTGAGTAATACAGCAGTTGTGTTGACGTACACTATTTAGTATTGTATTACTAAACACTTACATGTGCCGATTGTCCAGATATCCACGGAGCCTTAATCTGCTGGCGTCGTAAGGCCTGCAATGGGATAACTGTTCATACTGGCGATCCACAGCCTCGTATCCTCGCCTGACCCACGCCCCCCGACTATCTCACTCACGTCGCAATAGGCAACCTGCAAGCCAACCATTCCGGTTGCCTTCGCTAACATCTCGATCTGCCGGTTCTTTGCAGAACGCCAGCAAACTCAAACCAACTACTGATTGTAATTTGCACCACACTTTGCGGATTAACGTCGAGGTGTCCTGTCCCTTACAAGAGAACATTAAGAAGACACACCAATCAGCCCAGTTTCATTTTACTGGTACTGCCAATGAGCGTTGCTATGATAGCTGCTATTCGCTATTACTGGGGAACAAGACAGGCATTGATTGTACTGTGCCGTAACACTGCTGCGCCTTCGCAGTACCATTTTTTGTGGAAAAGCGATAAAATATCGCATATTCTGATAGTGTGTCTGTAGCCTTACTTAGCCATCAGGCAAAGCGCATGCGCCGTATTGCCATTTGTGACCTGTTCGACTTTACAGTATTTTCCTACATGTCATAAACGGCACGATTTGTGGAAGAAAAGTTATTGAACACAAATTGTATGTTTCGATTTTCTCTACAAATTCTCCTTCTGTAGAGAATATAGCCAGGTATAATCACAAATGTACATCGGTCTTCAGGTTAAATGACGTTATTCTTGTCAGATTTTAATGGAACTTGAATTTACTCTACATTTTTACAGAAGATTCTCAATTTTAAAACATCTTGAAATTTCGTCCAGTGGGAGCCTAGACGTTCCACGCGAACAGACGGACGGACAGACAGACAGCCATGACGAAGCTAATAGTCGCTTTTCACAGTTTTGTGAAATCGCCTATAAGACTGTGACGATTTTGTGTCCGTCCGTCCATAATATCATTTACGCAAAATAGTGGAATTGATTTACATGAAGCGAGGAACTGAGCTGTATCGGACACTTCATATTGATCGCAGACAACAGCTATATTGCATGAAGTTCCAGTTACTGTATATTCGGTTACTGTACGGCAGGTAGCTGTAAAATGCAAATATGATTTGGTTCTAGGAATTTTACGTAAAATATTTTCCGATATGTTGGAATTGGTGCTTGTGTAGGCATGGCTGCTGCCCTCGGTCCAGAATATTTTGTCTACCGCCTGCTATACAAAAACGTGAACTTTAAACTATGCACAACCCTGTTCAAGTGAGGACAGGGCTGGCAGCGGACTGCTGTCAATGCAGGACGGTCAAATGGAACTCCGAGTAGCACAAAGAACAGAGGAGTGTTTGGCTGGGTCAGTCAGCGTAAGTCTTGAGTGTGCTGACAGGAGCTGAGCAGAAGAGATTGTGTTTGGGACGAAGGAACTGCTGACAGTGCTTCAGATGTTTCACTTTTATGGAAGCCTTCAGTGACGTCACTGCACTCTGAAGTGATTCATTTTTACACAGAGGTAACAAAATTTGTAATCTGAAAGAGACTGTACAGTCTGTCTGAGTCTGTCTCGAATTACACATTTGCGCAGAACAACAAATATGCTTAACAAGCTGTTCGTTTCGGTTGGTACAATTGGCAATGCAGTATGACAATGCGGCACGATGAAACTTTGTCATCTTACTGTTTGTGTACGTCGTACTGCTATGTGTGCAGAAACTTTGCGAACTTAAAGTTCCGGCAGGCATCCTGTAACTCAATTTGTTGACATGACACTCAGAATCTTATATCAGCAAATATACCACTTTGGTCTGTCTCTCTATCTCTCTGTCTGTCTGTCTGTCTGTCTCTCTCTCTCTCTCGGGCTGCTGGACAGTAAACTGCATTTTGTTGCACAGTGTGTGAACAGGCCCAACAACTGTTCGCTCAGTCCTACAGCTAAATACAAACTCCACTCCCTTGTCAGATCAAGCGAAGATGTTTTCCGTTTTATTCGTGATGGACCCAGTTCGAATCTCGACTGGTGCAACCAATGTCCTGACTGCAGCGTCTCCTGCTCTCAGCCTTTCCCGTGCTGTCGCAATACCTCAAGAGAGACCACGTTTGCTCTCTTCCAAATCCCTTCCAGTTCATTTTACTGACAGCCCTACTGTCGGATGATGTATAGAGTGACGTCAGATGTTGGCAGCGCCTTTATTTACCTCAAACGTGTATGACCACGTGACAGTCACACAGCGTAGTTTTCCGCAATTGCTACCGAAATGAGGGCGTGAGGAGCTGTTAGACATGTGCGCGGGGAAACATAGAGGGCGAGTACGTTAACCGTATAAAGTCCAGCGGTAACTATATGTACCGCACATTGGTCACTATATGTACCGCCAGGTTTAACATTACACAACTCTACGTTCTGCCCACACAGTGTATTTATGTTTTGTGTGGATCTCAGAACAAACAGCGATTATTTCCCTATACAACATTAACTGACTGGTTTGTATAATCGAGATGGAGTGTGTTTACTGCGCGGTACGGACTGGGTCTTTATATTGAATATTTCTTAAAAATTCTGCCATAATTCAAGATAACGCAGATGTAACCGAAATACCTATATCAAATGTCCAATAGTTAAGGAGATATTGACACCAAAAGACCGTTATTTTGTAGCAGGTACTGTAACTGTCTAACGCGATGTCTTATCTGTAAACTGCTCAAGTCTGTCTTCAAGCCAATAGCCAACTCAGGCGAAGCAATTTGGCGGCCCGTGTGCTGCATACAGTAATTGTAATCTGATTGGACGGTTTGGGCGCGCTAGCAAAATTGCGAAAAAAGACTGTTAGCTTTGCCATGTCTGTCCGTCCGTCTGTCCGCATGGAACAACTCGGCTCCCACTGAACGGATTGCGAAAATTCAAGTTTCATTAAATTCGGAGAAGATTATCGGGTTTTTACAGGAAGACCGATAGACATTCTGATCATATCTCTCGCTCAGTTCTTTTAGAATGAAAAATATTTCAGACAAAAGTTGCAGAGAAAATCAAAAGTAAGTC
>Ga0123355_10015568_pt1 | contig 11952 bp, 4 predicted proteins | sample TergutEmb28metaG_3_FD_89872 | JGI IMG/M metagenome (GOLD analysis project Ga0123355, IMG submission 89872) | Embiratermes neotenicus P1 segment gut microbial communities from Petit-Saut dam, French Guiana - Emb289 P1 | ecosystem: Host-associated > Arthropoda: Insects > Digestive system > Gut ... | reverse complement strand
TGGGTGTGTGGGTGTGTGTGTGGGTGTGTGTATGGGTGTGTGTGTGTGTGGGTGTGTGTGGGTGTGTGGGTGTGTGTGTGGGTGTGTGTGTGTGTGTGTGTGTGTGTGTGTGTGTGGGTGTGTGTGTGTGTGTGTGTGTGTGTGTGTGTGTGTGTGTGGGTGTGTGTGTGTGGGTGTGTGTATGTGTGGGTGTGTGTGTGTGGGTGTGTGTGTGTCAAGCCATACTGTCCTTCCTCACAATAATTGAAGATATCACCAAAAACTGCAGCTTTCTATTGCACGTCCTGTATAAAAAATGCATATTGATATGTTTGACTTAAAAGGCCACCAACAGTGACTTATTTCCTAAAAACTGTGAATATCAACTAACGTTTGTGAGCAAGTTGATGTATACATATAATCGTCCGTACTATACAACAACATGTATACATATAATCATCCTTACTATACAACAACATGTATACGTTCCGAAAAATCTAAATTTAAAACGTCAGAAATTTTCTTATTCTTAAGTACGTATTTTTGTTACATTTATACTCATTTCTATTCATTTTAATTTTCTTACTGACAATTGACACTCTTGATAACAAGCTGACGTACATTTGTAACACAATGAATTGTTTTACAACTGCTACGCGGAATAATAGACTATAAATCCCCCCCCCCCACGACAGTTTACTTCTAAGGAAATACAGCATGCCTGTCGCAGTGGCCACCCTGTCTATGGAGCCTACAGTGTTGTAGAGCTTGAGAATTAGAGTCACGGTTTCGAATCCAGCTGTTATGCTCTGTTGTTTTTATCCTCTGTTGTTACAGTTCTTGCACGTGAGGTTTCTTATTTCTTATCACAAAAGGGGCCAGAATTTCGGAGGTACGTCTACATCTCCAAAATCCAGGGGAATTAAACACTGAAAGTTTAAGACAAGATAAAGGAGAATGTACTTTATTATACATGACGCATTTGAACGCAAGTTGAGCCGTAAATACACTGGGCTCACAAACGGAGTTCTAGCATGGTGAGAGTTCAAGCTGTAATGTGTTTTGATCACGTGGATATGTTGCGATTTTGCTGTTCAGTGTTTAAAAACTTTTACCGCTGTTATGATTAAATTATTTGGAAATATACATTTTGGATGAGGCAGGAGTAGGAGTATGGGAAGGGCGCCAGTAACACTTTCTAAAGTTGTGTGTGCAAATGACTAGATGTTAAAAGTTTGAAGTTGTTTGAAGTTTTATAGAAAAATTAAGTTCATGGTATTCACTCCTTTATGTTAAAAACTGAATTGATTAATCTCCGAAGGCCATTCTTGTCACACTTTGATACTGATTGTAAGTCGATTGCGTAATTCTCACCGTAGAAGTGATCGAGGCCCTACTAAGGGGAGAAGTGTCTAAGAATTAAAATAATGTCGATATTTGTATGACCGAAGCTTTATTACCTGTACACAGACACCCGCCACTGGACTGTAATCTGAGTCATCTGCATACTGTGCACTTCACGTTGTGTTTTTACAGTCAAACATAAATGTCCTGCCGTTTACGATTAGGTTTCTGAACTGGTCTAGGATTAGCGGTCAAATTTGCTGCATGTTCTGTTGCTCACCACGTAATTCCTGAAATGGCGAAAGGCCGGTCCCAGTGGCCCTGCGGTCTAACGCCTAGGTCTGCGGCTGCTCGCCTGCTGAGATTGTGGGTTCAAATCCCGCCAGGGGCATGGGTGTTTGTTTTGAGTGTTGTGTGTCTTCAGGTAGAGGATCTCTGCGACGAGCTGATCACCCGTTCAGAGGAGTCCTACCGACTGTAATGCATCGCTGTGTATGATCTGGAAACCTAGAGAATGAGGAGGTCATGGCCCGCGTTGGGCCGCAGCGCCACAGGGAAAAAAATTGCAGAAAACTTCAAATTATGATGCTTAAACAGCAAAGTGAAAACCAGCGTATAAAGAATTTCTTCTCTGAATTATATTATTATTATTATTATTATTACTATGGAGACAGGAGGAACGATAAGAATTGTGAAATGCTGTATGAGTGTTGTCTGTTTATCGCCTCTTTCCCTCTCAGTTATATTGATTCCACGCTTGTTTCTGTGGAATAAAAGCAGAAATCATTTATGCGTCGTAAAATTCCATGCTCAAGTTTACCTTCGATGCATTCTGCATTAACCCTTTAAAGACGAAGGTATCTGTTTTCTTTAAGGACCCAGTGCGTACCGAGCAGTAAACACTATCCACCTAGATTGTACAAAACCAGTCTGTTAATGGTGTGAGCCAAAAGTCGCCATTTGTTTTGAGATCCATACAAAACACATAAATGCAATATGAGCACCTTGTAGAATTTTTGAAAATGAAACCCGATGGTACGTAACGTAAGCACTACGCTTTAAAAGTTAATAAGTAATTATGTTACAAGCACGGAAGTTTTAGTTTGAAAAGCGATTCAACCCATTCAGTCATAAAATATTACATTAAGTCAAAATCATAAGAGTGACAATGCTAAAAATATGATGAACACTCATAATTGTTATTCGTTTTGTTGCATGAAATTGCGCTACTGTTCTGGCATCCAAGTTGCTGCACTGACGGATTATTTTAATCACACCTTCCTGTACATTCCTTCTGCTGCATCGCAGATTTTAACTTTTTAAATCCTTGTGTTTATTGTAAGTGCCACAAACTTAACATTCCGAAAATTCTTCTTTCAGCCTACACACTATATTTATGTATTTTGTAAGGATCTTAGAACCAACAGCGATTATTTCACTATACAGCAATAGCGGGCTGGTCTTTATAACCGAGGCAGAGCTTTTAATGCGCGGTGCGGATAGAATCTTTAAATATAATTTTGGTTAACTTTGGACTGTAGAGGGTTCAGCTGCTAAGTTTGATTTAGGGTTCGGGTTGCTTCTAGAGACACTGGAATGAAGAACACACAATACTGTGCAAATAAACAGCACTAATTAATGTTATAGAAATTACGTATGCTTAAACATTACTCGGTATTCACAGACATCTTAACATATTGTTTTTTTTACAAACGGATAAATTTTATTATTTTAGTCATTCCTGCACGACTTTTAGTGACATTAGAGATGCTGTATTATCAGCAAATAAAAACTTTGTACTCTGTAGTGATATATATTAGCTGTTCGACGATTACAATGATATGATGACCACGATGGTGGTGGTGGTGGTGATGATGATGATGATAATAATAATAATAATAATGACCATGATGATAATAATAGTAGTAATAATAATAATTCAGTCTTGAGGCTAATTATTTGTTTACAGGTCAATTACAGTATCAGCATACAAAGACAGATAAGAGACACTGTGTACACTTACACTATAAAGAACTGAAACACACCAGTGAGCAGTAAACTACGTGAGGGATGAAATGATTTGTGCCATGTAACACTTACAATACTACCAATGATTAAACAAATATCTGACTCATAAAACTGTCTACAAATTAATTAGGAATAATAATTTTTTTTAGATAAATGTAGATTAGTAGTGCTAAAGCCTATTTTAATAAAGAACTCATCATGTTACTATTAATAATTGTGACAATAATTATGAACACCGTGTGCTATGCAGTATGTTTCTGTAGATAATAAGATTATTACTTCGTACTAGACGAGGGAAATTTATAATCCGAGCAAGGAGATGGGCTACAGTGACTGTGACGTCTGTACTTTTCTTTATTTTGCCCCTGGAATGTTGTTTAAAATTTACCAACAAGACCCTTCTGTCACGTCTTTTTGAACTAAACATTTCTTACGTCACGCTATTCAATCTTTACCACAGTTAATAAATCTGAGGGAGAACAAATTTAACTTGCGATTTTGTAATGATAGAACCAATTGCAGGCGAAATAGAATTATCGTGTATAATACGCGAGAGAAGAATATATTGGGTTTTAATCAGTGGGATTAAAGTCATAGCACATCCCTTCATCCATTCAAGACCATGAAATATTTCTAAAACATAAGAGTAAATATGCGGTAGCATAGAGTCCAGACAACAGAGCGAAATGAAATTATACCGTGGCGGTGTAAAAGACGAACCAAACTTGCTGCTAGAATTTAACCTATGTAACCAACTATTCATACACTAAAAATGCAACACAACTGACGCACAGTGTTGAATTTGACGTCAGCCATGTTGCAGAGAGTATTAAGAATGCTGCTGGAATATTTATTTTGGTTAAAATAAATACTGTGAAAATATTTGTAAATTAATATGCTTGTCTGTAAATTTGTCTTTTGTATAAATACATGGATTAGGTAAAAGTTAAGGACAGTCCGAAAGTCACTCTTTTATTACACGGAATGCCAGCAGATATGTAAGGCGCATGCGCTAATTAATGCGCATTGTATGAATACATGTGTTACAGTGTTAGGACAACTCTTGTGGGATTTCTTCAGAATCACCAAGTCGCAACACTAAGTTACCTAACGAGGTGATCTAGTTGAAGTCCCAGTTCGCCAAATTCTCTCCTTTGTTCTTTTCTCCACTACGGATTATACTGAATCTGTATTGAAGGATATGCCTCCACACGGCTCGGATTGTTTTGTAATTTTCCTTCATGGTCTTGAAAATATTTCGCTAAGTGTGTATTAAAGCGACACCTGTCTTCAATAAAAGGAGATATAAAGCATGACCATGAAGGAAAGAATGGTAAAACTTACAGTTCTGACAAGAGAAATGGTTTTGGCATTAAAATAGTATGACTGATAATTACAAGTGCCAGTACATTTAAAGACACGAATTAAAAAGTAACCAATTATTCTCCTGGCAATATGACCAAGTATTCACAAGGACCGTTTCATTGTCTCCAGTATTCAAAACAAACACTCCGCTTCGGGAGCTACCTGCTTCTCTCCTCGAGTGAAACGTGGTTGTGCTGTACAAACCTACTCAAATTTTATGTGTTCCAAAATACACGGAGTTCCTTGTAAGTCGCTTTATCACTATGTGGATGTATATTAAATGCAATTGCTTTAATTTTAGTTTAGTTCTCTAATGTGCAGCAGATGGCAGCACTGTGGTTACACTATTTCTTTTTTTCTGTCAGCTATTGAGTAACTGGTGTATGGTTTGTTGATTTGTTGGTTGGTTCGTTGTGAATAAAGTAGTGTTTCCATGTAATGTATCATCTCAGCAAAGTAACTTTAAGAACATTCTAATTACATATCGTAATTTAAAATTAAATACTGTCAGGTCTGTTGCTAGTAGTGCAATTTTTGTGAGAAATTGTGTAGTTCAGACTACGTTACCGTCCCATGCAGTACCTACATGTGGTAATATTTTCTGAATGGTCATATCTTTTCGTAAGGACTCCTTTGGAGCAATAATGAAGCTATCCATTTTATAATACAGAATGTACAGTATGAAGTAAAGTACTTATAATTATAGCATGGAGAATGATTTATCTTCACTACAAGCATAATGCAAAGCTGTGCGTCCTACACTGAATCTATAAGAATATTATGTGGCCTCTAGGGAAGTACAGCCGTCCAATAAAAATGACAAGAAGCTTGTAAGAAATAAAATGCACCGCATAGAAACCGCATGGAGTCTTTAAGGAAGCTTACTTTTTGCGTAAGAATTGATTGGTGTAAGTAAGAGAGCTACGTATGGCGATATGGGAGTTTCAGGGCAGCGCAGTCATAACGCAACAGCGAATTGAGCTCTCGTAAGTTATTAGTCCCATAAGAATAACATGGGGCTAAGGTAACGGCTAAAAACATAAGGAAACTACAAATTGTAGAGAGTATCTAGTAGAGCAGGCCGATGATATTCAGCGGGGAACAATTGCTTTCGTACATCCTTCCCTTACTCTCTCTTAACTCCCTTATCTCTTGCCTTCTTCATTTCTGTTTATGTTTAAACAGAGAACTAAGTAAAACTTTGTTGTTGAGATGGAACATTTTGGAATACAATGCTGCGACTAACGTGCGTACGTAGAAAATTGACAGGGTAAAGGAACTTGACTAATACATAGTCAATTGTGAAACGTATTCTATTATATGCAAAAACAGAGTGTTTCTGAAATAAACGGCGCCATTTTTGAGTCGTGTTAGATGCATGCCGACAACTAAAAGAATCTTTGAACCCTGAGTCCCTGGCCTTTCGCCTTTGTATTACGTTATACTTTATTCTGGAAGAAGAAAGATAAAAGATACGGCTTAGATCAGTCCACATAAGTGTTTATTGGCAGATATTTGATCACAGCTTTGCTTATTACTGTTTGAACAAATGTAGGCCTCAAAAAGTGTTCAAAACGTTATTTTATTCGTATATTTCGCGCTGCGCCACTCTTTACCGACTGTCGCAGGCATTAAAAATTCAGGCGTGTCAACTAATCAACTCTCATAATCCTTCTACCTGCTGTTATAGTTACGCTATAGTACGAATTACCGTAACATATACTAGTCCTTTAAGATGGCCCTACAGATTGAAATCCAGGGTTCTCAAGTCAGATGATCTTGGGGCTCTTCAATTGATATGCCTCAACTTAACTATTATTCAAGTAATTTGTCATTCAGAAAACTGGCCTATTTTTTCAGTAATTTGTCATTCAGACAACTGACTTCTTAACCAGTAATTTATCATTCAGAAAACTGATAGTGATACATAAACCAAATGATCGGGACGTGCTATAGTATCTGCGTTAACGTGCTATTGGAAACTGACTCTGTCAGCGTACAGTGGAACGTACGTCAGTCTGCCGTTGTTATCTTCCAGTGCGCCCACCTACATATTTATTAAAAAAATGTTCGGGTCGCGACAGAATATTTCAATATAAACTGAAAACATCGCACTGCTCTCGATTGTGGAACTTCATATGCCTTCCAACCTCATCTGTGAACAGCGTGAGGAAGATAGAGAGAGAGAGAGACAAAACATTATTACCGACACAATTCGCCTTCTCCATGGTAACTTACAGGTGTAGCAGGTGATAAGGATACAGGAGCTGCCCACGAACGAAGGACCGAATAGTGGAATGAGCAATTTTCTACGCCTGTCGCTTCAGCGTTCTGCCCCGGGGATGTTCAGCCACGTCAAATAAGAATTCCATCCTCTATTTCTGATGTCAGGAACGTCCTTTTTTAACACTTATTATGCTGGTGCGGACTTATTTCTTCCTGTCGTCTGAGAGCCCATCTATGGAAAAATATTTCTGGAATTCCGAAACGATATGCACGTGCCGCAAAATTTTCACTGAATGCAGGCCTAACGCGATGTACAAATTAACAGTCTCCACATATATGAACGTGAAGACCCTGTTCAGCACAGGGCAGCGGAACTGTATCATAACACTGCGTGTTGAGCGACATTATTTTTATGCTGGAGTACAGCCGTTCTTGTGGAAGGAGTTTCCATTTGCTGATACGGCAGTGGCAATCGTTAGGTGTTATGCTTTAAATTCGGCTAAAGCGTGGAAGGATACATGTTTATTGTGACCTGTTGAACTGTGCATAAAACACGGACCTAGTACAATGCCGTTTTCTCCTGAAACGTCCTGTACGCGAGGGCTCCAAATCCTCTTCATTTACAAATCTTCTGGAGAACTTAGAGTTAATTAATTTTCGGTTTAATATATATAGCCTGATATATTAGTGCATTTAACTATAGTTTCTTTGCAATTCCTGTTATTGAAGCGTCATTCTCGATGGTTGCCTATGTTTATGCCTGAGTCAATATCTGCTTAACGTTGAGGCTCTAACGAGCATACTTACTCTATGGAGCAGTGTCCTTCTCGAGAAGCCTACCAGTTTTCAGCTAGTCAAGAAATTCCCCACATTTTATGGAACCCGAAGGTTCATCATCACGTTTACAAGTGCCCGCCACCTGTCCCTATCCTGGGCCAGATCGATCCAGTCCATACATCCCCCCCCCATATTCCTCTTCCTGAAGATCCATCTTAGTATTAAACTTCCACCTACGCCTGGGTCTCCCAAATGGTCTCTATCCTTCAGGTTTCCCCAACAAAACCCTGTATACGCCCCTCCTCTCCCCCATGTGGGCTACTTGCCTCGACCATCTCGTTCTTCTCGATTTTATCACCCGAACAACATTACGTGGGGAGTACAGATCATTAAGCTCTTCATTATGTAGTTATCTCCAATCCCTTCTTACCTCTTCCCTCTTAAGACCAAATATCCTCCTCAACACCCTATTCTCAAACAACCTCAGCCTACGTTCTTCCTCAGTGTTAATGACCAAGTTTTAAACCTATACAAAACAACAGGAAAAATTATAGTTTTATAATTATGTAGTTGAGGCCGTGACAGAGTATGGAAGTTCGCTGATTACTGTGCTGGATGCCGCGTGGTGTGGTCCACTCCCTCGGCTCATATTTATGCATGAAAAGTACTGAAACGGTAGACAGTAGTTGGAAGTGCGGTAGCCAGGGACAACTCGCAAACCCCGGACTGTTCTGAAATTCATGATCCGTCGCTATACCAAGACACTTGTGCTATTAATCATCTACAACTTTGGTGTGTGGTAAACTGTACGGCAGCCATATTTTGTTATTGTACAAGTACAATTGTGAGACCAGTGTTTTGAAAACCTTGTTAGTTGTCTGTTTATGTTACCTGCCCAATGTTTGAGGCCCGAAATTGGATTATGTAAACACCGTGAAGTCTTTCCTATTTTCTGAGCTGGATAAATATATAAAAGAAAATGCTTAATCCTTCTTGATGTATTTCAAATTCTCCTTTTGTAAGGATAGCACTTTCATAGGTTTTACGAGCCCGGCATCCCCCGCACAGCTGGTAGGCCAGGACAGTGTATAGAGTCTTTTATTACAATTCAGAACAACTGTACATTTCAGGGGACCAATATTAAAGCGTAAAAACAGTGGAAGTGGCACATAAAGGGCGGAGAACTTGAACAACGTACACAAAAATTGATAAATTGATAAATGAGAAAAAGAGAGATCTGTGTGTACTTTCTGAGGACTTAATTCTTTTTCTCCGCTCTGAAGATTGGATAAACGTAGTAGTTCTGAACTTGAATGACTTGCTAACTGTCTAGGTGACCGCTGCCTATGCGGTTTGTAGGATTGTGCTGATTTTAAATTATTAGTGGGAATTATTTATTTACATCCGGGCTAAACCCGAGGTTGAAAATTCATCTCGGGTTCTCTAATTTGTATTAATTTTGTATATGCGTAAAACACCTTGACAAAGTCGCTGATATATTAGGAGTTTTACTTAATGATAAAATAAAAATTTCATAAAATATTGAACGTTACTGATATTTTGCAAAAATCATTGGTCTTAATTAAACCCGCAGTACTTACGTAAATTAACACTGTGACTAAGCTACGGAATCAAAGATCCTGAAATCTGTGTTGGGTTTACAGCGGGTTGGATTCTGTCTTTTTCTCGATGTTAATACAGGCTGAGGGGCGTAACCAGCCGTCTATCTGACGATTAACTGCAGCTTTCTGCCATGGACTGCCTCGTGAAGCCCTTTATAGACTACCGAGGTTACGAATGCGTATACTATGTATGTATGTATGTATGTATGTATGCATGTATGTATGCATTTTTTAATATTTATTGACCAACATGTTCTATTACAAGTAAGCAGTACTACATGCTAAGTGTTTCTTTTACATCTCCTGTGACTCCGACTAATGTAGACTATATACATATGTACACTGTCTATTAGCTCAACCTCTACTTGTTCCTTGTTTACATATTGTCCAAGTGCTGATAGTGTACTCCTAAATAAAATTAGTAACCTGCTCTTTATAGTTACAAAGTTTCGAAATTTATAGCGTTCACAAACTTTTGAAACAATTTTGTATGTTTGTTTGCTGGGTCGGAATTGGTTATAGGCCAGTTGCCACCTGCCTTCTTTATTCTATTTTTGAGAACTTCTCTTTGCTTTCTCAGTAGCTCACATTCCCACAGTAGGTGATCTGAGTTCTGTGGGCCCATATTAAAAACGCATTTCGGATCACCTACAATTTTAAACTTTTGGTAATATGATCTCAGTGTGCCGTGTCCTGTTACAATCGTTGATTGTTTTATGCCCATTTGCAGTCCTTTGGATAGTCGGTCTCTTATAATAGGAAAAAAATATTTTGTAATTGCGCCCTTGGTTGAGGCGTCCCATTCACTTTGCCACTCTTGTTCATCTTCGCCCTTTAACCTTTTGGCGCCGGAATTATTTTTTAAATTTTAGCACACCTGTATATAAAATGTGGAAAAAAAAACAGGAACCAAATACTTTAGAATTATGAAACAAACTGCATTTTGAAGAGAAAGAAACGGAGAGTATATACCATGTTTAAAATATTCAGTACATATATTTGTTGAATAAATAAATAAAATGAAACTTTAGAGGTTAGCGGTGCGGTACGACCACTATAGTAGTCGTTAGGCGTCAAAGGGTTAATTCTCTAATTACTGTGCTTTTCGGGATTTTGTTGTAGGCAAATTCTGCTTCACATCCGCTGGCCGATTCTTTCGCCAGTTGGTCAGCCAGCTCGTTCCCATAGTTGTCGTTGCGAGCCTTTACCCAAGTGAAGTGGATGGTCCAGTAATTGTTTTCCAATCGTCTTATTGCATCTCTTATTTGCTCCAATAAATTTTGATGGTTTCTGGGGTTCGCTATTGCATCCAGTGTTATTTTGTTGTCTGTGCGAATGGTTCCTGACCATTGATTTCCCTGAATATAGATGAGATTCTGTATTTCCTCCAAGGCTTTAGCGATTGCGAGTTGCTCGACCTGATTGTTGGAACATCTCGCCGCCAGTTTGTACTTCAATTGGAATGTTAAGTGTTTGTTCATAAATATTGCAATTCCAGAACCTACGCCGCTTGAACCTTTGCTGCCATCCGTGTAGACCTCAACCATATATTCTCTTTCCTCGCATTTTTCCTTTAACTCGATTGCTTTTGAAGGATGGGTCCATTTTCTTTAGTATTTTGGCGCATAAATTTGTGCGTTCCCGCGGGTGGTATAGTAAACTTTGTTTGGCGTCTCAATTCAATTTGTATCGGGTAATCCCTGTTAGTATACAGAGAGCTTCATGAGATGTAGTACGGTATGATCTTACGAATTTTATGTTTATAAGCCTCTATATTCTTTTTAGTTTTGCGACATTATGTTTTCGTTTCAAGCATTCTATCCATATCGGTGCTCCGTATGATAGGATGGGCAATATTGCTCCCGTGTATATGATTCGGAGAACGTTGTGTCTCAGTCCCCAGTTAATTTTGGCTGACTTTGATAGGGCGTGAATGATCTTTATACAGTTCCCTGCTATGTTCTCTGTATGTTCGTTGAAGTTAAATCGTCTATCAATAATAATGCCTAAGTACTTTATCGTGTCTTCTTGTTGTAGTTTTTTATTATTGAGAATAAATTTTAAGTCCCGTCTATTCTTGGGTTTGTTCCTCGTTATTAACATTATTTTCAATTTCTGGTCATTAAAGTCTATTTTGTTGTTTCTGGCCCATTTTGCTACATTTTGTGTCTTTATGTTGGCATAATTTTCAACTTCTACTTGAGTTGTTCCTTTAACTAAAATCATAGGCATAACCTATCACTTTAGTGTTCTTCGTGTACTCTAGGTTCAGCAAGGAGTTATATTGGAGGTTCCAAAATCCAGGGCCGGAAGCTGAGCCCTGTGAACAAACTTTAATTCTTTTCCATTGCACTATGTCATTGTTTAGTGTTATATAAGTTGTCCTCTCGTTGCAGTAACTCACGCAGAGTTTGTATAAATTCCTCGGACATCTTAGATTCCTCAGACATGCTAGGATACCGGGCCACCAGGCTGCGTCGAAAGCATGTTTATATGTATGTATGTATGTATGTATGTATGTATGTATGTATGTATGTATGTATGTATGTATGTATGTATGTATGTATGTATGTATGTATGTATGTATGTATGTATGTATGTATGTATGTAT
>Ga0123355_10015567_pt1 | contig 11953 bp, 2 predicted proteins | sample TergutEmb28metaG_3_FD_89872 | JGI IMG/M metagenome (GOLD analysis project Ga0123355, IMG submission 89872) | Embiratermes neotenicus P1 segment gut microbial communities from Petit-Saut dam, French Guiana - Emb289 P1 | ecosystem: Host-associated > Arthropoda: Insects > Digestive system > Gut ... | reverse complement strand
CACAAAAGCAATAAGAATCGCCCATGGGCTGCCATTGTCTGTGCCGGGCACAGGCCTAAACGGTGTAAAAGCAAAGGCATTGAGGGCAAGAGACTGAGTAGATGCAAATATCATACTAGAAAGCCCAAAGGCAAAACCAAGAACTGCCCCATACTTGGGCCCCAGCAAGATAGCACCGATAATAACCGGGATATGAATAATTGTAGCCGAGCCAATAAGCGGTATCTGGGGGAACCCCAAAGGCGTAAACGTCAGCAGGAAAATAATAGCGATAAACATCCCTGCCAAAGTAAGCTGTTGTGTTTTACTCCACTTGTACATAAATTGCTCCTTTCAAAATATATTGCGCCCTACAATATCAGCTTTTTTACGGATTTTGTCAATGCCATAGCCCACGATATATATTCCTTCGACCTAATGCATATATTCCGTATTTTAGTCGTTGTAGATTATTTTAATCCAGTATATACTGTGCACCACTTACATATCCCTACAAACATGCGGCTTACATGTTTTGTATTTTTCACACTAATATACCAAACATTGGTTATTTGGGCTTCTTAAAATGTTTTATTACATACCATGTAACAATATTGTTATATACATGTTACAAATAACCTCTATCTTTAATATTAAATATGGGTGTATAATGACACACTACGATAAAAATCAACGCTTCGAGAGGAGTATAAACATATGAATATCTCTGCAAAATTTAAAAGCATACATAAGTCCACTAAAGTCCGCGTTATAGCCATGCTTGCTTTCCTGGCAGTAGTAGTTACTGTCGGGTTATTTGCTTATGATTACTATTCTATTTATGAAGGGGGGGCCCATGGGGGTTACTACGAAGATTATAGTGGTAATCATGAAGACAATTCCTACGGGGAGTATAGTCACTATGGCGATTATTATTCAGGTGATGATTACTCCCATACAAACGATGCCCCCAGCCACAATAATGAAGGAATCAGTCCCCTCGGGGGGATAACAGTAACATTTAACCTAACCGGAGGTAATCCCCCTCTTGGTGAGACAAATCCCATGATTGCTATGACCAATCATCAATCCGGCACAAATGTCTGGATAGGTACAGGCGTAGGCCAGTTCCCCCCTGACCCATACCGTTTAGACGGGCGCGCCTTTATGGGATGGAACACCCAGCCTGATGGTTGGGGTATGAACTTCACAGGGGAGACACAATTCCATCAGGACAACTGGATTGCCGGTGCTCCAACACCCTTTACGGTATATGCCATATGGGGTGTGTCTTTGCATTTTAATGGAAACCCTGTAGGCCTTCCGATGACCCCCAATGACCGCAGCAACCCAAATAGCTTTGTAACCCGTATGATACCTTATGGCTGGACCCTAACTGAGGCTGCTACAGCGACATGGATTACCCCTACCAATGTATGGCCAGACATTACTACTGTCAGTTATCCCGGCTTTGGATTTATTGGCTGGTATGATACATCGGCCATAACCGGCGGTGAAGAAGTTGGCCCAAACACAAGGCTTTATACAGAAACAATTGCCTTTGCCCGGTGGGCCCCTTTGGCTTCCCATGTGGTAACATTTGATCCAACCCAGGGCAATATCGCGGGAGGTCATACAAATACACGTAATGCCAGAAATGGATGGAGTATCTTTGCATCCGGTACAAGCCAACCAGGCTTCCCTGCTATTAACACCATGACATGGCCACGCTCTGCGCCGCTTGCGACACTATCAGGTATGACGCTGGAGGGTTGGTGGACGGGCCACGACGGATATCACGGTACAGGTATCCGCTTTGCCAGCCCCGGCGGTGATACCGTCTCCCCTCAGCTCCCCACACCTGCTGACTGGGCTAGGCGTCCGATTACAGAGACCCAGACTGTTTATGCCAACTGGGTATACAGGGTAACATTTCATATGAACTATGGATTTGTAACAATAAATGGTCAGCCTGATGGATTCTATGACCGTCATGACAATCAGATCCATCGCTGGCATTGGTTCCATAGCGGCACAGCAAATATATTGTTCCGGGATATTCCATATGGCATACCCCTTGAAGACAGGACAGTTGCCTTACACGGTCAGCAATATAATTATGGGCCAATAAACTTTGACCCCCTAAACCCTGAAGAACAATTAATAAACAATTTGGGCCAGATAGAGCCCAGGCGTTATCTGCCTGACGGCATACGTGCACCGGGTCACACAACACCTCCTATGGCCAACGAGCATGTAAACAGGCCAGGGCACTTGTTCAATGGCTGGTGGTGTACACAACTGCCTCCCCAAGTACTTGTAGGCGGCGTAATGCAGACAATTGACCCACGCAACCCAGCAACGCTGGTAGGTACACAGTGGCAAGGCCAAACCTTTACTGAGTTTACAGCTGACAGCCAGATACCCGCAAGCAAAACCGTTTTTGCCCACTGGATACCCAACCCCAACGTAACCGTTACATTTATGCCGGGAGATGGGGCAGAATGGTATCGCCCATACCTTCAAAACCCAGCACATCCAAACTGGCAGCACAACCCACCAATGACACCCATATTGGGTACTAACCTTCCATACCATCTTAGCTTCACCTATGGTTCGTTCATCAACAACACACAGCCGCGCCTCTCTATGCCTCCTCGCCCCCGCAAGGATGGATATGTAATGCTGGGCTGGTTTACCAACCCGCCTCCAGAGCCCTGTCCTAACCCAGGCACTTGTGCAGACTGTGCTGCAAACAATGGTGCCGGCAACGCCAATGCCCATGGTCATCTGTCAAGAGAAGACAGGGGGCATTTCTTCCGATACGTCACGGTTGTAACCGAAGGGTCCTTCAGGCCCAATACATTGGTAAACAATGAACTTATTGTCTATGCACACTGGGCCCCATATATCACCATGCGCTTTGTAGGAAACGGCGGTACAGGAAATGATTTTGTCCGCCGCGTAGCCTATGGCACAACAACACACACATACTGGAATAATAATAGGCCGGGCGGCGCAGGTCCCGGCTGGCATACGCAAACAAACCCCCTTTCATGGGAATTGATGCGCACCTTCGGCTATGTAAGCATCCTAGACGGCCATTTAGCCTCAGAAACCCTTCCCCCTGTTGCACAGCCGGAATCTAATTTCACCAGGCCCGGCATGAGACCTCTAAGAGTAAATGCTGGCGGACAGGGATGGCAACGCCCTGCCGTACCTCACCCTGTTCAACCCGGTGTTCTGCCAGATATACCTGGCTTGCCTAACTGGTCGCCGCGTAATGGTAGTGCTTTCAACATATGCCCTAACGGCACACACGATATTTTTGGGACTTCCGTACCAACACAGTTTATGTGGGACATAGATGTGGTCAATGGCAATAGGGAAGTTATCTGGTATATGCAATGGGGTGTACCTATCGAGTTTCGCCCGGTACAGTCACTTGGCCCGTCTATTGAACATTTGCCTGTAATTATTACGGTTCCGGCAGGGCATAGCTTCCAGACTATGCACACTAATCGTCATATGCCCCCTAACTCTGTAATCCCTCCAGCCCAAGCGATTCCATGGCCGGACAGCGCGCCACCGGCGAACCACAATAATACTCGATTATTAAGCTTCCCGGACCCAACAGCGACTACTGATCCCCGCCACTGGACTGGTATCAACACAGGCCTAGGCGCCCGAGGATGGTATCCCACGATAGGCGGAACCGGAACCCGAATAACAGCAACCACGCAAATGCCAACACATCACCTAGGTCAAGTTGTAAACACTGTTTATTTCCAATGGGGTCATGTTATCACCTTTGACGAAGGCGCCCACCCCGACCGTTCGCAAGTAATTATACAAGACGAACATAGGACGCGGAGCTTCTCGGCGGGGACATTTACCATCAACAGCCTTGCTGGCGGTATGCCTCCTAACCCCACATATCCCACAGGCCCTATGGATCCTGTATTTGGGGGGTGGCGTACAGCTGAGGGTGTACCTGTAATCGGCACAACATCACTAACAAGGGCTTCCAGCTTTACTCTATACGCCCACTGGGAACTTGTAATACCTCTTAACGCAAATGCGCCAGGCCGTGCTACATTGACGACACCAGGCGGTACTCATGTAAGAGGTGGTGCTGGTGGAAACTTTAACTTTGGTATTGTTGTCGCACCCACAAGGACACAAGGCGGAGACGGCCCAGACTGGAGATTTTTTAACCGCTGGTCAGACACTGGCGGCGGGCCGGGAGGTATAATTTATACTGCATCTGGCCCTGCAGCACCTGATGACCCAGAGCTTATGCCTGAAACCCTTTTTGCCCAATGGGAAGGCCGGTTTATCTTTAACCCATTAGGCGGTACTATCCCCAATACCCCTGGTATTACCATAGGTGGAAATGGGCACGCCACAGTATATGTAACAGAACATTACTCTATCGCCTCTCACAGCGCTCGTGTAGCGGGCCCGCCCACTACAGCTGGAAATGCATTAACCGGCACGATACCACAGATGCCACATAACCCAACCCACCCAGATCCATCTATGGTATTTATGGGCTGGCGCATAACCTCCGGCCCGCTAGCAGGCATGTACTTCAATGATAGCATCGTATTCAATGCTGTCGTTGATGCCAGCAACCCAGAGAACATTATACGCAATGCTCCATCCGGTATCATGAATATTGAGGCCATGTGGAGCCAGCGCTTGGTGTTTACCAAAACCAGCGAATGCCTGTACTTGGTTTACCCCAATACAAATGACAACGACAGACAAAGACAACCCCGAGATGGTGCTGTATTTAACCTGGAAAGGGAAGTATACAATTCTGTAACAAGTACGTTTAGCTGGGTAACGGTGCAAACCGGCCTTACAAGCGGCGCAGAAGTACCCGGGCTAGGCACGGCAAGTGGCAGCTACCCATTTGTGCCCGCGCTACCTGCTTCGCCTGGCAGGGTGGCTACAGCCCCCCTTACAGCAAATACCAGGTATAGGCTAATAGAGACATTGCCGCCTCTAGGTTATATGCGTGAAGGTGTTGACGCAATAAACGGACACTGGTACTGGATTATATCCACTATCCCACCAGCGGCTGTGTCAGGAGCCACTACTGCACCTGCTGATGCGTCAATCACAAGCATTGTTGCGGTGGATCATCCGCTAGAGTTCTTTGATTGGAATATAGTTGCACCAACCGCTAACATGCGGCAAAACTGGCATGTAGGTAATAGACGTCCGCGCCTAGATTTTACAAAGTTTGATAGGCATGGCGTAGAGCTAGACGGTGTAGTCTTTGTTGTGGAACAAAGAACCAGAGCCAACCCGTTAGCCACCTGGGGCAGCTGGAATGTCGTATACACAACCCAGCCCAGCGGTTCTATCGCAGTACCCCATTTACCTGCACAACCAGGGCCTCTCAATGCGGTTGAATCGGGTTCGGTGGCTATCACCAGGCCCTTTACCCCAAGCACCAATGCCGCAGACACCCTTGTCCAATATAGATTGCGGGAAACCATCGTACCTAGTGGCATGGGTTACCTAATCCCAACAGGCTATTGGAATATCACCACCAATCGCTATAGTGGCATAGTTGATATTGCTAGAAGCGGGGCCGCCACACCCTTTAGCGCCGACGCAGCACCTCCAAGCGCAGTCAACGACTGGCCAGTCAACTGGGAAGTCGGCAATACTCCAACAAGATATTGGCCATTCTTCAAGACCAATGATTATATGTTGACACCCAATCAGATTTACCTGCCTGGGGCTATATTTAGGCTATTTGTGTACAACGGTACTGAGGAGCCAGCACACACGCTAATAAGCAGTGACATAGTTGTTGACCCAGCACCAGCAACACCCCAACCTGGCACATGGTCCTTAGTAATAGAGCGAACAAGCAATGGCGGAAGTAATCCTGATCCCATGTGGTTCCCCATGATGCCCGGACGGTATTATCAGTTGGTGGAAATAGTTGCACCGGCAGGCTTCCAAGTACCATGGGGCCAGTGGCGGATTACTGTAACCGGCGCCGTTGATGCCGCAACAATACAAGGCACTGGGTTGCATCCAGAGGTAATATCTGCCGGCACCGGAGTAGGCACGCCTTCGATTGTCCCTATCAGCAATTACTTTGTGCATGGCGACTGCTCACCCAACTGCCATGAGCTTAATTGCGAGGAAGCCCACGCCGACAGTTATAACGCCTTCCTCATCAGCAACAGGCCTGATTTTGACCTGCCAATGACTGGTGGCGCTGGCGCACTATTGGTGACAGTAGCAGGCCTTGGCCTTGCCGGGCTAAGTTTGGTACTATTGCTGGCAAAGTCCCGCAGTGTACGTATGGCCAATGCGACAGCAAACGTGCGTAAAATAGGCTAAATATTGATATAAAAAAGTGGCTTCGGCTCAGTAAATACATGGCCTAAAAAGGTATGACAAAAGTATCAAATGTACAAAAAAGAAGCCCGGGAAACCGGAGCTTCTTTTTGTTGTAGGCATTGCATGAGGGTTCTATGTTTTTGGCATCTTCCCCATGTCATACAAGGTCATCCTCCAACAAAAACATTTCCTCATAAATTTCACGGATAGTGGCAGCCATGCTTAAGGCTTTAATTTTGGATTTTTTATTTTTGTAATGCGTTTCGAGTTCCTTACATAAGTCCAGCGCAAACATTTTTTTCCCGCCACCGCCTGCCCTAAAATATGGGATAATGACATCTTCAATATAGGCACTGGAATCGCTGCTGTTTAAGGTCATAATATGCTCGAATGCCTCATATGTCATGATGGTATGCTCATCGCCTTCTGCCAAGGCTTTCAAAGCTTCTATTACCTCTCGGCATTTGGCATACTCTTTCATTTTTACAAAGCAGTACGCCTTATTTGACAGGATAGCTGTTATGGATCTATCTCCGTGGTCGTATGCCAGCGCTTGGTCAGAATACGCAAGAGCCTCGTTGTAGTTCCCTACTTTTGCTTTAAGATCGCCCATGTATGATAAAAATTGCCTAACCGTAAAGTCACTTCCGATTATCTTAGCCTGCGCTATTGAGGCCTCTAGCAATGTTTCGGCCTTATTATAGCTACCTATGAACCAGTAGGACATGGCGAGCATAGCATTTAAATTCGAGCCAAGAATATGGGTGAGGTCTTCTTTAAATTCTTTTTTAGCGTGCTCAAGAAATGTCATGGCTTGGTATGGCTTGCCAATACAGATATAACTGTATCCAATGAAATATAGTATTCTCGCGTCCAATTTTACATTATTGCTTACAAGATCAAGGGTTTTTAGAAGATGTCTCAGACCATTTTTGTGATCACCGCGCACGAGATAGAGGGAGCCTTTGTTGCGGTGATATAAAGCAAGCACATCATTACTAGGGTCGTTGATGAGAGGTTCTACCTTGCTTAGTTTTTCTTCCGCAGCTATATAATTTCGTTCAATATTTAGCAGCCTTACTTCTACCATTGCGTACAATAGATTTAAATCCTGTTCGAAGGGCAGGTCTAAAATCGAAGACATCTCATTAAGCATTGCCCTGGCCTCGGAAGTTCTATCTGCACTACTATAGTCGTTTAATACCCATATCTGATCCCTAAAAAGCGCTAGCTCACGCTCCAACAACGGAGCGTTTTCTATCTCAAGGAATTTTTTTATCACCGCAAGCATCTCGGCTGTGCACTGCGCTTGTCCGTTTTCTATACGCTGGACAAATGGCCGGTTTCTTTTTAAGGCATGAGCTAGGTTTTCTTGTGAAAGCCCCTTGGCCTTTCTTACATGCATGATTTTTTCGCCTAATGATAGCGTTGAATAATGATTCATTCTGTTGCCTCCCACGGTATGATATGCATAATACGCCTCAGCACATCTAAATTAATGCCTAATTTTATGCCATACAGTGCTATTTTTGCAACAGTTTCATAGCTGTGTTACGTAGTTGTGATGATTAAAATTAGCCATGTCGCGCTCAAAAAACATAGTTTTAAACGGTCGATTTTGAGCAAATGATTCACATATGGCTTGTTTTGCTTTCTCGCGCGATTGTAATTTGGAGGTTTATGGCATAATAAACTTAAAAAAATGCAGAAATTATCAACGCTTATTAATCCGTCCTGTTGCCCGCCTTGGCGCAGGAATTTTTTTTGCCTGCAACGGTTTTTGTGGGCATTTTGCTTATTAACACAACAAAAAAAAGCGTCTAAAATTACCCACGAACGCAGCATTTATCAAGTAAAGTGGAGTGATTTTATGCAATTAAAACCGCAAGCGCAAAGCATTTCAAGGTTCAAAAAGCAAGCTTTCCGTGTTACAACACTGCTAGCTACAGTAGCAATTATTACAGTTATGGCCGTATTCGCCTTGGATACCACAGAGCATGGAGGCTACATTGAATATTATGCTCCATGGGCTTACGATGATGTATACATAAGCTACTGCAATGAATGGCCGGGGGAAATTTACTATTACGGGCCAATATATTTGTGTGGCGAATACGGCCTTGGCGAAATCTGTTCGTACGATCCTACGGAGATACCATACGACAGCTATGCGGAATACGATAGCAGCTACGTAGGGGAGGCTTACGACAGTTATGCGGAATACGGCTATGTCGTGGAGGATTATATTGGCTATGCACCAACCATATACACTCAGCCTACCTTCATAGCTATTGATTATTATGGCAACATCACAACAAACCCGCCGGATATTCAGCCTGGCATTGTATTTGATGGGGTGTATATACAAATCAATTTCCCAGTGATGTTAAGCTACGAAGATGTCAGTCTTACGATACCCGATGGCTGGACCTATACAATCAGGCACGATTATGTTGAAACTCCAGCTTACGCAGGGGGCGGAGAAGTGTTTATGGGGGCCGTATCCCATGTCTATACCCTTGTGACGGTGAGGCATACATGGCTTGATAATTTGAGCGTTGGCTTCACCCCCTTTGTGGCAGGAGTACCGGGCGGGTACGCTACATCCAATGTAAGCACCCATTTGGAATTGGTTACGGCAGTCAATACCAACATCAACCAAAACCGTGTAATAAGCATACAAAACAGCTTTGACATGACAGGCGCGGTAACCATAACAGGCAATCGCCATGTGATAATAGCCACGCGGGACACCAACGTATCCACCCATGTACCCGGTGCAACGCCTCGGGTCTCGCTTAATCGCATTGCCGGCATCGGACGGCATTTTATTGTGCATGACGGTGTTACGCTTACGCTTAGCAATATTATTTTGGATGGGCATGTAGGCGTTGCTTCCACAGCCGTCAACTATAACCGCGGCGGGGTTTTTGTAGGAGGTGTACCAATATCCACCCCACAAGCGCCGCGCGTGGGCGGGGCTAGGCTTATATTGCAAAACGGGGCCAGCATCAGGCGTAACTCATGGTCTATTGGTACGCCTGCGCTTCAGCTACCAGGCACGCATCTCGGAACAACTAATACCGGAGGAACAGGCGCTGGTGTTAACGCAAATGGCGGCATGGAAGCTGGTTACGCAAGCGGTGGCAGCCGTGTGTACATGCACGCAGGTAGTGAGGTTGTAGACAATCTCACGACAACAAACTGGGGCGGCGGTGTACATGTGCAAAACGGGGGGCATCTGGTAATGCACGGAGGTGAAATCGCGAGGAACCGCACGTTCCGCACGGCCGCCGCCGGCAACGGGAATGCCGCGGGTGTCCATGTAGGCTCTGCCGAACTCTTTACCTCCACTTTTGTGATGTACAACGGTGCTGTAAGAAATAACCGGGCCTATGCTACAAGGAGTGACGGTGCAGACACTATCTTCCGTGCCGGAGGCGCTGGTGTGTTTGTGCATCAATTTTGTACGTTTCACATGCATGGCGGCTACATTGAAGGGAATGTGCTTAGCGGTAACAGGCTGCCGGGAGCCGAGGGCAGTTTTATATTGAACGGAGCAGGGGTATTGCTGCTGGGGCGAAGCGCCGCTACGGCGGAAGCAGATGCCACGCGGGTTTATATGCACGGCGGGCATATTAGAAGTAACACGGTAAGCATGGAGACAGCCGGTGTAGATGGCGTTTTGGGCGGCGGCGGAGTAGGGCTTTACGGCGGTGTGTTTACCCTAGTAAACGGAACCATATCGGGCAACAGCGCCGATGAAGGCGGTGGGGTATATGTAAACACCGGGGGCGGCGGTGGGACAGTTATCATGTACAATGGCAGCATTAGCTTAAACAGGGCAAACTACGGGGCCGGCGTAGGCATAAACCCCCAAATTGACGCGCCGGCGGGGGTATGGGGGACAACATCCTTTACGATGCACGGCGGCACAATTGGCAATAACACGCAAAACCCCGCTTTTGGCTTACCCACGCGGGGCGGCGGGGTGTTTGTACATGGCGGCGCAGCCCATACAGATCAAGACAGTGACAGGCGGCTCGCCGGCACTTTTATCATGAACGGCGGCCATATCGTAGGCAACACGGCCGTAAGAGGCGGCGGGGTGTACATGGGCCGCGGGCTTGATGGGGGTAGCGCAGCTTATTTTGGAGGCCATGGTGCAGAGCTTGATTTAGTGTGGGCTACTATTACGGCTAACAACGCCACATATGGCGGAGGTATTTACGGGAGCGGCAACGTATTGGTAGGCACCTACGCATGGGTGGGACGTTCTCCTCGTCTGATAGTGCGGGGGGGCACCGTTATCCATTCTAACCGCGCCGTGTACGGCGGCGGGGTACACCTTAATAATGCCATGTTCACGATGACAGGCGGAATCATACGCTCTCATGTTTTGCAGCCGTGGCCAAGTACTGCCACAATAGTTGCCGGCGGAGGGGTTTATATCACCGGCACAAATGCATTGTTTACCATGACCGGCGGCATTATCGGCGATAACGACCCGGCACCGGGCAACAGCGCCCAACGGGGCGGCGGGGTGTATGTTACCGGCGGCGCGATCTTTAACATGAACCAAGACGGCACACCTCCCCATTTCACCAGCGGCACAATAATCGGAAACATTGCCACCGGAACCGTCATGGCAAGCGACGGCGGCGGCGGCGTAATGCTGCACAACGGCGAGTTTACAATGAGTGCGGGCATAATCCAAGCCAATCAGTCCATCAGGGGTGGTGGGGTGCGCGTTGACACTGGTACTTTCTATATGTACGGGGGCGTAATCCGCGGCAACATCGTTGACAGGACTCTGCCCAGCCACAATCTTATCGGCGGCGGGGTGGCCGTAAACGGTATAAACGCCAATTTCAATATGCGGGGCGGGATAATAGGCGGGACAACCGAAGCCGAATCCAACCTGGCCCACAGCGGCGGCGGGGTTGGCGTGTACAACGGCGGCATCTTTAGGATGGAAGCGGGGCCTGGCGGCTCATACGGTAGGATTATTGGCAACTATGCCTTTGGCACATCTGTGAACGATGGCGGCGGCGGGGTGGTCGTCACAGATTTAGCAGAAACGCCTTTCGGTTCTTCGTTTGTTATGGAAGCCGGTGTAATAGGCGGCAGTTACGAAGAAGACCAGGGCAACTACTCGATACACGGCGGCGGGGTGTTTGTACGCTGGAGCGGGCAAATGACCATGACTGGCGGCCAAATCAGCGGAAACGAAGCTACACTTATAGGCGGCGGGGTTGCCCTTTGCCATAGCAATGAAGGTTCGACAACCCAGTTTACAATGAAGGGCGGCACAATAGGCGGCATTAACCCCGGCGAGGGTAACAGCGCCATAAACGGCGGAGGTACACGCATAGGTGGTTCCGCAACCTTTAACATGGAGGGCGGCTATATTACCGCCAACCGGGCCGCGTCAAACGGCGGCGGGGTGTTCGTCTCTGGTGTTTCATCGGAAGCTTCCGGCAGTATACCGGCTGTCTTTAACATGACCGGCGGCACAATAGGCGGCCCGCGTGCCTGTGATCATGACTGCGAATGCGCCCCCAGCAATTGTGTCCCCTACGACCTTGGCAACACCGCT
>Ga0123355_10015566_pt1 | contig 11954 bp, 10 predicted proteins | sample TergutEmb28metaG_3_FD_89872 | JGI IMG/M metagenome (GOLD analysis project Ga0123355, IMG submission 89872) | Embiratermes neotenicus P1 segment gut microbial communities from Petit-Saut dam, French Guiana - Emb289 P1 | ecosystem: Host-associated > Arthropoda: Insects > Digestive system > Gut ... | reverse complement strand
GAAAAGTAAACGAGGTAAGAACACGTGACAACAACCAGAATGATAACAGGGGGGGGGGGAGAGGTGGTTGAGTGGCATGACCGTGAGGCCATTTATAATTTATGTTTGGTTTAAAACTTCTGTCATAGAAACATTATCCCAAATGACTACCGCAGTACACCGAGTGTAAACTCAATTGCTGTAACAATTTAATAATAATAATAATATAACTGTAAAATAACACTGTTTCCTGCTGCATTTAAACACGTGTACATGTAACTACATGTTCCATAATTTACTTACCTATTTAAAATCACAAGGTATAACCTTCTTGGGGTTTCAGGTTTATCTAAGACACCCCAGTGCTTTATGTTAATTTTCAGTATTCCAAATTAGTAATCTACACTCGATTTCAGTGGCAGACTTTGGTTGGAGTTCAAACCACGTAAAACCTTTAATATCATTTTGCCTACAAAATGTGTTTTTTTTTTTTAAATTTCAATTTCTAGTGGGGAAGGGGGCCTGGAGCTCGGCAGCCCACTTTTTATTTGCGCGCCAGCTGCAGTGACAACAACTTACCTCCTTTGCTGAGTGAAGTGAAGAACGATCCCAGCCCCAGCTGGCCGGTTGGCAGCGCTGCGCTGAGGGCCCCACTTAGAGCCAACAGCTCCTGACAGGTCATGGCTTCAGTACCCAACATGTTGCCCACAACCCCTGAACACTCCACCACCTGCAGCAGACAGTTCATGGATATATCACACTTACACTAGAGTATGAATCTCCAAATTTCGCAGTTACCAGGTTTAATAACTTTTTTTGAAGTTTCATGACTGGTTCTGACGAATCGGGAACAGACTACATGGCTGCTGGGTCACTGTTAGCTCAGTCATTCTATTTTAGTAGATGGGGTCATTTCGTTAGTGTTCTTTAAATCCAGGGCGCGGATAGTGTCTTCTGCGCCCCTCCATCCACTTAATCATTTAACACAGTTCAAAAAAATGTTTGTGCCATGTTAAAACAAACGCTCATTTTTTAAATTTTTGAGGTAATTTAATAATTTTATCCCTGGTGTTTTACAAGTTCTTGGAAATCAATAGGTGTTAATTTGAGAATTGTTTCTAATGTTCGTGATTTCGGTGTTCGTGACTGTTAAACACAACTGATCACGAACATCGAGATTGCGCTGTAATTGCTGATACGTCTGAGTTGCGTTACGCTTCATGTTTTAATGTTATTTTATGTAACTATGCTGTCACTACTAGCTGAGTTAACAAATTGTCGAAAATTGAAATATTTTGAAGTATAACGACTTTAAAGTAACCATAGCTTATCGTGAGGAATTTTCCGGGTGTTTTTCTCCAAGAAATTAGGAAAATCACGAAAATATGTATCAGAAGACACGGCTTCCGCGCTGAATTTTGAACTTGACGGTTATGCGGATCTAATTAATTAACTTCATAGAAAAGAGTTCTCACTGACAAGCTGACACGAGCTCAGCTGGTCTAGAAATGTTCTGAATCTTTCGGAAAGCGAAGTCTGTTATATTGATTATGTACCTTACAATATTAAAAGGGAAACCACTGGTGAAGAACGGGAAGTTAATGACACCTTCTAAGTCACAAGAAATGTATTCTTTCAAAACCGATTACGAAAAAAACGTGGAAGTGCAGGTGATGGCCTTCAGTAACATTTCGAATTACCCTTTAGACATTACCAGTGTTTTATTCTTTCCTCAAACCACAGTGTGTCAGAAACTGGTTTTGCAGGAAGTATTTTTATCGCCAGATTACTCGCTGTAGAGCGGAGGAAGTCTTTTTCCACAGCGATAAAAAATTATTTCAGTGCTCAGTCCAGCAATAAAAAACTCTGTATATCCATCAGATGAACGGCCAAAGTAAGGATTATTATTTAATTTGGCTGCTTAGCACAACTAGACTAAGTCAATGGAGCAGAGTGCATATCAACAAATTAATAGTTCCAAATTTCGTCAGAAAACATGTAGAATCTTTTGGAATTGGGTGGTTAAGGATTCAAGTCTTCTCGGATGTGACACCGTTTCGTTGGCCGAGTATTTACCGAAGTTTCGAAGCATCGTGCTGTCTCCATCTTCAAGGTCTAGCAGTTCAAGAAGAAATTTTCTAACATCGTCCGAAACTTCAGGAAATATTACAGATCGAAACAGCGTAACATAACAGAAGACACAAATCTTCAAAAATACTGCTGTGAGGAGCTCAAATCCCGCTATCAGACAGTTCATGACCGTGCCTACAACAGCCAGCCACCTGTCCCTAACAATAAAGTGTCGGGCCTCTGTTGTTCCTCCACTTGTTGCAGTACCTGTTGCTGAGGCGCGACCTGTTGACCCGCTGCCGCAGTGCCATGTACCGGCCACGGGGCGTCGTCGCCGGTCTGCGTCATCTTCTCGCTGGAACAGACGTTCTTCGTTGTGTCGCCGTTGCCATTGTTCCCTCCACCGTGGAAGAGCACGACGTCACTGAACATGACACTGCTGGGTCGCCTCTGCTGATTGCTGTTCCCTGTCGGACTGAGCAGATTCTGACTTCCGCCCTGTAAATGGTAGCATTTATTTTAGTCGAAAGATAAGACCTAGGCTAAGTAACAGAGGCAAGACAAATTTACACCTGTAAATAACCAAATAAATAACTGACTGACTGAATGTCTAACTAGCCAACTCCACAGAATAGAATCTTCCCTGAGAAGCTAAGGTGTCATCAGCTAGTCAAGAAACACCCTAATTTTATGGACCTCGAATGTTCACTGTGGTTAGTGCATCTGTCATACGATTTATTTTCCTAACAATATACAGTGAGAGGCACGAATAAAAAAAAAGTTCTTTTAATTCATTCTCATTCTTCTACTCCGTTAAGCGTAAAGATTTCAGCAAAGGGTCACAACTCACCTCATTACCGCCTGTCGGTTCGCTCCAGCCGTTGGACACAGAAGGTACCCGCAGCAGCCCCCCCGAAGGTCGCTTCGGGCTTGCAGTAGGGTCAATATCTGTGATCTCTGGACTTGCTCTGGGGGCACCTGATTGACTCCCCCCTCCATCGTTTGTGGCTGTCATGACAACAGTCGCAGGAGGGCCGTCTGGGCACGAAGTCACGACACCAGTGGAAGAAGCCACATCTCTGGTAGGATTGACTGTGTGACAGCCGTGGTGATGGTGGTGATGGTGGTGGTGGTGGTGGTGCAGGTGATGATGCAGGTGGCCCCGGACAGCACCTAACGAATATCGATAATAACATTTAAAGCTTGCTTAATGTATGTAACAAATGCTTTAACACAGTAAGAAAACGAAAGTGGCGATTATTTCCCTAAACAGCACTAACCGTTTGAACTTTGTGATGCCCATAGAGGACTTTCTGTGAGGTAGGAACTGAATTTTTGTGTCATCGAAATTAATTTTATTTCACAAAGTTTTAAGCGACGAATTCTTCTAATTTTCATACCACGATAAGTATGCAAAAGGTAAAACAATCCCATTACAGGCCTGGACAGGACCAGAGGGTCCCAGGAGGTTGAGATGCCAAGATGTCAAAGCAGTCGGCACGTGAAGGTGGTATGTTTGTCAGCCCTACACACCTGCCGCCTTTATCCCCAAGAAATATTCCTGGTAGTCATTTCTGTTAGAATCTACTTCGACCCCACTGACATAGTGCGGCCGGAAGGATTATGTCAATGAAAAATTTCAATGGGCCCACCCAGAATCGAACCCGCGACCTTCCGGCTTGCAGCGCTGTGCCTCAATCAACTGCGCCACTGCGTGCCCGTGTTGCAGGTCCCTCTAGGAACTTTGCGTGAAATATTTTTGGTCGGATAAACACCAGGCAAATTTCGCGAGTCGTTTATTTTTGGGATGTGCTCGCAGAAATAAGGGTAGGCTTTAATTTAAATCTATCGCTATTGCTCTAGGATTTTCACCAGAATTTAACTTTAAAAATTTCAGTGAAAATCTGCAGTTTTAATCTTTAAATGATGGTGTCGTTGTTTAAATTTTATAGCATGCTTTATGAGAAAGACGCGAAAAAAGATAAAATTATGAAATAGGCAAAATTTTTGTAAAAAATAAAAAAAAAACAGATATTGCGCAATATGGTTTAAAGATGCAGTAAATTTTCTTATTTCTTAAGTATATGAAATAAATTTCCAGGGGCGTTCGCCTACGCGCATTCCCTTTTTGGCAACGCAGGGTTTTATAATAGTTTCAATAGTACAAAAGACCCCCCATTGCGACTCTACAGCTGTCATAGACGGAAAGACAGCAAAGTGGTCATGTTAATTCGCGAATTTTTGTACCTTGTCCTTGGATCGGGACACAAACGGTAGAAGGGTGAAGGTATTGAACCAAGAAAAGAGGCAGCAAATTTCAGACGAAACAGGGCAGATCAATGAATTGATCAACAATGAATTGAACAGATGTGGACGTACTAAGATCTTTCGTGATTATGGATGGCTGTTTAGTGTAATGGTGTGAACAGGATTATAGGATTATGGGCTGGCAGATTGGTTGTTATATGTATGTAGATATATGCAGAGAGGGAGCACAGAGAGCGCGCAAACAGGTTTCATATGCAAATGTGGCCACAGGCAGAGCGAGCCATATGACCACAAGTGAAGGGGCATGAGACGGGGCAAGCATGGGGAGATGACAAATGTTTACGACGTTTCGGTCGGGAGAAGTGAACAGAACAGTTGGGAGGATAACATTAAAATTGATCTTAAATAAAAGGTCGCAGGAATGTGTAAATAAGATAGGCGAATGATAGGCTGAATGTAGTGGGGAAAAGAGCAATTCAGGCCTTGTCGGGAATTGAATCCAAGTCTTCCGTCCCTATGACATTCACTCTACTGACCAAAATGTGAAATGCGTCTACCAAAAACAGACCATCCTTATTCGGTACTATGACCCTGTAAACTGGGAGGGGCTAAGAACATTGAAGGCCAAAATTTAGTTTCATTGAGTTTTCTGAAGTTGTCACTGCGATGAGTGTAAAGACTTCCGTCTTGTGAAATGTGACGCTGTGTAGTTTGGTACAAAAGTACCAGCGTTTTCGAGGAATTTCCTGTCTCCATTTTCAGCATAAGAATATTACTTTTATACTGATAATGAAGGTAACAGATAATTCGGAAAGGCTGCCGCTTCTACTCTGTAGATGTAAGCAAAATACTACTCCGAAATAACTAATACGTCACAAAAAAGCAACAATTCCGATTCACCAAAAAATTAATTTCTAACCTGAAGATAGAGGAAAAATTATGCTCGAAACATTACCTTCTGATCTGAAGATGGAAGCTGTAGCTTCCTCGGAGACGGTATTTATTTACCAAAGTACACGGCGTCGTACCTAAAGAGATAAAATTCTATCTTACCGCTTCCATTGGTGCCCCTGTATTGGTGCAACGTGATGGCCCCCATCACCGGGGTAGTGGCCCCCTCTCCCGCCTGCTTCTGTTCTCTCAGTTGTTGCCGTCTATATTTATATAGTCGGTACTTCTTTAGCAAGCGTCTCTTGCCTCGTCTCCAGAGGTGAGCTACATATCTGCAAGACGAACAGAATTTGCACAATAATCTGACAGAAAAGAAACAGATGAAACTGATTGTTTGGCACACCTGCTTTGGACTTAGGAGGTTCTGATTTCACATCTCGGCTCCAAGATCAGCTAAGTGCAGGGATAATATGGAGGAGCGCTCTCTTCACTATAGAGTTAGTTAGTTAGGTAATACAGCCATATGTTAAGGCTTTTGTGTTAAGCCATTTTCTAGCTATAGAAAGTTGTACGAAGAGTAATTGTGGTTTATTAAAATGCCATAATTTTTTGTTGTAATTAATTACATTTACTCTCTATGTAATTTTTATCACTCTGATGATGGCTTAGTACAATGCCGAACATGTTATTTCATCAACCAACTAACAACTCTATGCTGCCTGAGATGTCTTTTCTGTTAACTATTTAAATATTCGCAGTACTGGATAACTCAATTTCAGATACCTTAAGCTAAGCCACAAACGATTTCTTTCATACCCCTTCAAATTCATTATCCTGTCATTCGACAGTAGATACTCTGAGCTAAAGACCGTACAATTAAGTACAGCTCTTCTTCTGCTTAAAAGCCTACAACATGAAGACTTATGGAGGTACGGCTCCACGCATTTTTAATTTCGACACAAGGTGGAGGGGAGTGCTCAGCTTCATTTCCCTCTCTATTGAAGCAAATAGCCCATCGCCCGGTATAACCCGAGTAAGAGGCTGGAGGGGACCACAGAGCGAGCCTGGAAGTCGTGGAGAGAGGCAACATCTTTATTCGTGCCGGGAATCGAATCATGCATCATCCGTTGTTGAGTCTGTAGCTAGTCACTATACCGGCTGAGATACAGGGAGTTCAAGCTTAAAACGGAAACCACTCGTAGTGTACATCAACAATCTGTATTCTACAGGGGGTCTTCTTTTTCATCGCGGGCGCGAGCCTGATTGCCATAGACCGTGAGGCACTGTTGTTGCATGGCGAGAGGTGACGCCGCCTGTATTGTACTGTTCAGTCTTGTTCAGTGCCGAGTTAAGAAAACTCCCCGTATAAACCTAAATAAATATAAAACACTTAATTATATAACCGTACGTTATCTTAATTTGATTATTAAACTGGCGCATTGAGCTCCAATTGGAAGTATCTTCCATAGCACAAAGGAGGGGAGATAAAGCGAAATGTTATTCACTGCGGGCGAATCGTGCGTTGCGGTAAAGCTGTGTTTTCAAATTGCTTTTCCACATCAAAACAGTTATTGCGGTACGAAAAAGATAGGATCAGAGACTTTCTTGTCCACACTCTAATCATAAAAACGAAAATAGGCTATAAAGTGCTAAATTCAATTGAATATTATGTCTGTCGTACAGAAGTACTCAGCTGAGGCGTGATGATATTAAGTTTAGCGTAAGCTGGTCAGTAGAGGCGTTCCAACATGAACAGTTTTCTAAGGAATCCCAAGACAAATAACCACTCAGTTTTTCAGAGGAAACTGTGAAATGCCATATTTCAGTGACAACGGAGAGCCATTCCAAGGCTCAGGTATTAGTCGCTAGCCTTTCACTGAAAAAGACCTAATTCAATTCCAGGTCACTCTATGTGGGATTTTGTGCGGACAGTGTGACAGCCATACCGGGTTTTCTCCAATTAACTTGGGTTTCCCATAGCTAATATCGTTCTACAAATGCTCCATGACTATTCGTCTATCATCGACACTGTGCAATTTTAAAAACAGACAGCGTCTTTAAATAACACTTAAAAGAAGAAAGAGCAGCTGCCTATGAAGATAAAACTAATACCCACGAAATGCCCGCTGGTCCTGCTGCCAAATTTAGGCTGTAAAGGAGGTGAAGTTCTAAGACGTGAAGAGAGTAAAATGATGGGAAATGGACTGTTGGGGTACGCAGCTGAGGAAAGAAATACAGCTTGTGATGGGGAAGAGGAGCTCATTTTTAAATTTCGTATTTGGAGGGTTGCATTATGTGGAAATTTTGATAACATGGGGAGGGCTGAGTTTTGAGGAAAAATTTGAAATCGATTTTTCTGGAGAGGGCAGCACGAGAAAAATGCAGTGTGAAGTGGATTTTAGTTGCCAAGTGGGAGTTTGACGTAGGACAGAGGGAACCCACGGAGCAACTTGATTTAGGTGGCCTTCCTGATGCATGCTGACTTCTAGCCTGAAGTCCGGCTTTCGAAGACACGACCCTTAACAAATGTCCGTACTGTGGAGTTGCAGAATTTATAATATTATATTTCCGTATTACAGAGGTTTCCTGTGTGTTCTTTTGTGTGGGCAAGTAAGGATTTAAATTCATTTAAAGATTTTTATGTGTTCCGTATCAGTGCATTAAAATATTTCATACTTAGATGATAAATAAACAAATGCACATTTTGAATTATATTCAGTCACAAAAACCTCATTGAAATTATTTATAAACGTGCATTTGTTGGGTTCTCTTATAAGTATAAGACAATTTAAAGATATATACAAAAGCTAAGTGCCTGCTTTACAGATAACACGCTGCATCTTAATTACAAACACCAACCAGTTAATTCAGTTTAGACATAATTGCAGTTTACTGCAGAGGTAGGCCAAACACTGTGACTACAAAAAGCAGAGTTTTTGGGCGTTAATGTAGGTGTGGTGTGGGCTATATGATTTATTACCCTTTTTATCGAGAGAGTTGGGTTTAAAGTAATGTGATTATCTGGAATTTTAGGTCTCTGTTTTGGACTATAAAAATTTAATTCACAAGCAGATGATGCGGCAGGTAATGCGGGTTAACTTACAATAAAATTCGACGGCCGCCATGTTGGCAATATTGATTATAAAAAAAAAAGGAATATAAATGGAGGCTGGTCTTCATAACGATATCCCTTGAGACTCATGAATTGAGTATTACGAAATTGCATTGGGGGCGGGGTGTGGGGACGTTAGTATCGTGACATTGTCAACCCAAATATGTAAATAACGTGTGTGCTAGACATGAAGAAGATAGGAATGTACACACAGCTTAACTATTCTGGCACTTCCGCTTTCAGTAAATTAACGACTCTAGCAGTGTATTCAGTAAAATTTTAATTAAACAAATTCAGTTGAGAAGAAATATTTTTCAGTGTCTACCAAAAATGTGAGGTATCACTAAGTTTCTTGTATATTTGTAAGCACATGGTTATTTGTTGCATAAAAACGTGTAACGCCATTGTTATTGTTGGATATAAACTTTCACAATTGGACCAAATAGGGTGTATTTTGTGGCACTGTAGTGACCACGGGTGTTGTTTACACCGCAGTCACCACTTTCTGTAGTGCTCGTGTGTTGTGCCCACACCGCTGTCACCAATCTATGTAATGACACGGGGTGGTCCACAGTACCATCACTACTTTGAGTAGCGCCCAGCCGAGCGGTAAGTTTGGGCGACTACTGTGGCCGCCAAGAGGCCTACCCTGAGAATGGTAGCAATCGCCTAGTCAGAGGCTTTACGGTTTTCTGGGTATCAAGGACTGCCTTGGAGTTTGTGGGAGACGAACTGCGTAACAATTTAACAATCGATTCTATTATCTACTATATACACATAAATATACATGTAGGTTCACTGGTTGAAGATATGTTTCTACAATCCCACAGTTACGTAAATTTGTAAGTTAATTAACCGTCACGCCATTATTAAATCCCAAGAGTTAATCGTAAAATTTAGAATAGTATTTAATTTCCAAAAGTAACTCGCTAAACACTGAATTTGGTTAATCGGTCAGATCAGCTTACCTCCTGTTGCCAGCCAGAGTATGAAGCAGCCCGACATCTCAACCGATGATATTTATGAAGTATAACTTCCTCTGGCCACAGAATAACGCCGTGTCGTAGACCAAAATTACTTCTCGAAACCAGTCTTGAAAGCCTGCAAGTCTTTCCCTCGAATCTGTACGCGAGTCTGCCGAGTCTTTCTTGTTTGACCTAATTTCCTTGGGATTTTATAGTGGCGTTGTGCTGACTCAAATATTTTTCTCAATACTTACAACACTTATCTCGGGCACGCATACACCTTTCAAGAAACAACTATGAAGAAAGCTGCCCAGTGTTTTCTAATTACGTCAAATAAAGTTTCACTGCCAGCACATTCCGGCTTTTACAAAAAGACCAAGTGATTACCAAATGTTGCGTACTTTACAGCACTGTAGCGAGGTACACTATCATGAACCGAGAAAATTGTACTGGGCTGTAAGATTTTGTTCTATTATTTCCTGCGCACTTAGATCAAAACATTTTTCCGTTCGTTGAACATTTAATGAGATTTTATTCGACGTCTTCATGCAAAGTTGTCGTTAGAACTGCTTATCGGAATGCCACCCCACATATCGATACGCTCCTGAAATCGTGGAAATGGAATATTCTATGATAATCTGACCGGCGATCTTCAACTTGTTTTGTGCACGCAGAAGGACCGACAGAAGGATAGATGAACAGAGTGAATTTAACCCTTCAAAGCTAAGTGATCATTATATGTACCACCTGGTTGAACATTCAACAATTCTACGTTCTGCCCACAGAGTGTATTTATGTGTTTTGTGTGTATCTGAGAACAAACACTGATTTTTTCCTTATACAGCATTAACTGACTGGTTTTTATAAGAGAGATATAGTGTTTACTGCGCGGTACGGGCTGTGTCTATAAATATAATTCAGGTTAATTTTAGTCTTCAGTTGTGTTCAGAGTCTAGCCGAGTAAGGACGTGTGCCTCTAGCTCCCTCTGACGGCTGTGATACGTACAAATTAAATCGATCCCGTTCAGTGTCAGCCATCCTATACGAGGAACGTATACGGTACCCAGTATTTGTTATACGCGAAAACCAGCCTACAAATTAAACACTGTGAGTCTACTGCGACGAAGGTGAATATGCAGGGCCAAGAGCCCATGCAGTATACCCAGTCCGAAGCGGAGGGATCATTCGACCGTTCTCAACAAAAACCAAGTATGATGCAGCAGACCCAGCTCCCCCAGCTAAGGACGCCCAACTACAACCAACAACAGCAAATACGATCCTGTGAGACTACAGCAACCAAGACGTATGCAGAGCCAGAAGCCCATGCAGTATACACAATCTAAAGCAGATGGATCCTCCGACCATCCTCACCAAAAACCGTGTGTGACGCAGGGGACGCAACCTCCGCAGCTAAGGACACCAAATCACAATCAAAGACAGCAAGTACATTTCCTAACTCAATACACTGTAAATAGTGATCACGCTCAACCCATGGAACACCAACAATATGCCTCAACATTCCCAGCATTGTCCACGCCACCTGAGCCCCATTGGCAGAAAGTTGAATACAAGAAACGACCAAGAGATATCCCTGAAACTCACATTCAAAACAACAAACAAATCAAATTAAACGACTACTGGCTGAACCCGCCACCCTCACAAACTACAAACAGATTTGATGCACTAAATGAAGACGACCAAGACGAAGGTGGAGAGAAAGCAACTACCAAATCACCCAAACCTCCACCAATATTTATAGCGGGAGTGCACAATATTAAAACTCTCAAAGAGCTGTTAGTAGCAGTATCTGGAGATGACTTCGAACTCAAGGTACTAAACGGCAATGAAGTCAAAGTCCAACCAAAATCTGCTGACAAATACAGAACAATCATAAACGCATTGATAGAAAAACACACGGAGTTCCATACTTACCAACCCAAAGAAGAAAGATGTTTCCGTACAGTCCTCAGGGTTATGCACTACTCCACAGATGAAGAAGACAAAAATACAGCTATTGAGCACCATGGACATACAGTAATTAACGTCCACAACATCAAACAACAACGGACTAACATACCCCTGTCATGATTCTTTGTCGATCTAAAACCAAACGCAAATAATAAAGACATCTACCATTTTGAGACATTAAACTACACTAAGGTGAGGTCTGAGGCACCAAGACTCAAGCGAAACATACCGCAATGTGGCAAATGTCAGAGATATGGACATACCCAAGCCTACTGTTTTCACAGCCCCAGTTGTGTCAAATGCGCAGGCAATCATAACACTAAACATTGCCCACGTAAAGAAAAATCTGAACAAGTCAAGTGCGTCCTTTGCAATGGCAACCATCCGGCCAACTAAAGGATGCACCGTTTACAAAGACATAAGAAACGAAGCTTTCCACCACTGAGAAGCGAATTAGAAGATAAACCACTCGCCTCCAAACCTTAACCATACATCAGACCTGGCTTATCATCCTCTGCCGCGCTCTCATCACAACAAGAGCAGTACGTAACTGCCACGGCAAGTATCCAACAAATACCCACCCAACAACAGCAAACCCACCCACAAACAAGTGAAATACATGAATTACAAACCATGTTGAAAAGACTCATGGAACAGTTGAGCACAATGCTACACCTACTAACAACTGTCGTATCCAAAAT
>Ga0123355_10015565_pt1 | contig 11954 bp, 13 predicted proteins | sample TergutEmb28metaG_3_FD_89872 | JGI IMG/M metagenome (GOLD analysis project Ga0123355, IMG submission 89872) | Embiratermes neotenicus P1 segment gut microbial communities from Petit-Saut dam, French Guiana - Emb289 P1 | ecosystem: Host-associated > Arthropoda: Insects > Digestive system > Gut ... | reverse complement strand
GGTCAACCGTTATTGTGGTTGTGAATGTAAGTGGTATTGAGTTTGTGTTTGTTACTTCGCTCGGAAGTCCCGTTATTCTTCCGTTGATCGTGAATGTTTGACTATCTGCCAATTCGGGATTGTATGCCGCCGCGTCCAAGTCCCAAATAACGTCTACGAAATATCTCCAACCTCTGTAAGTTGTTAAAGTCGTTCTTGTCGGCAAGTTTAAAGCTTCCGCTATTTTTGGAACGCCGTTCCATATACCTGTTATTGTAGTCGGAATATCTATGCTTACCAAATCGTTGGATGCCAATTGATGAAGCTGCGCGCCGTATTCTCTAACGCCGAAAGGCTGCGTCATTGCAACGCCTGTATCGCTTATAATTTGAGCGCGGACATAACTGTTTATCGCTGACGCATTCGCCACTAAATCAAGCGTTGAGCCTGTGTAGATAACCACGCCGTCGGCAATCCATTCGATTCTGTCATAATCGCGCGCGGAAATGGTTATCACATCGTTTCCGACAACAATATTCGTAATGCCCGGCGTTGGTTGTTCAAGCAAGTATAAAGTGTCATAACCGCCGTCGTTACTCATAACGGAGCCGTCGGGGAATGTGTCGTTAATGTTCAGTCTGCGGTCTACACGCGCCACAGCGTAAAATGCGCCTGACTCTAACGCCGCTCTCGTAGCATTCTCCGTCAGATCGGGTAAAAGCATAACATTCCAATTATATCCTGTTCCGTTCAGTGCATGAGTGTCATCGTTAGAAAAACCGAAAACATTGCGTCCATAAGGCATAGTTTGCATTAAAATGTTGTCCCACAAAATTCGGTCAGACCTTGTTTCATTGTCAAGCCTGTTGAAGATTTCCATACCGATGTTAGAATCGAACTGTTGGAACAAGCGGACATATTCCGAAACAATTTCCGGGTCATTTGAAATTGCCGCACCCTCGTCACCGCCGCGAACTCCACCTGTTTCACGTCCCGGATGAGCGATAATCGCAAGCCCACCAACTTCATTAGTTCTTGTTAGTACATCATTCACGGTATAGCCGCGCGGACTTGTAAAGTCAGCCCACATCGTTACAATATGGTCAGTGCGTGACTGCTCGTTTGTTAAAGGAATACTGATCATTCCGTTTGATTGTGTGCGGCGCAGTTCCGGCCCGAAAGGCGCAGGGAAATATCCTGCATATGTGCCGTCATAGATAGCGTTTCTTTGCGCAGCTGTCAACATCTGCGGAGCGTTCCACGCACCTGTGGGAGCATCAACCCAACCGTTTGTAAGAACATCATGGTCGGTATTCGCGATAATGTCAAATCCTTTGTTGAAATGGTCACGAACCGTATCAGCAAGCGAAGCCGCTCCGTCCGAGTTTGTGGTATGTATGTGGAATCCGGCTCGGTATTGACCAAAAGTTTCCCAATTTACATTTGCGTATGGGTTTGTGATTTCAAAAACCGTTGGCTGCGCGTTTGCCATAATAGATGTTGCGGTAATAGCAAAAACCATTGAGACTACTAAAAGCAAAGATAATACACGTTTTACATTTTTCATTTTTACAACTCCTTATATTTGAAACTTCCATTACATTTCAAATATACACCAAGTGTGTAAAAGCGGATATCACTTTTGGGTAAAATTTATGTAAAAAATATTTTACATATCTGTTTATTCAATCGACTAACTACGCCTTTGATGCTATTTTCGCAATAGTTTTCAGAAACTGGTTATCACTTTTGCCGGAGGATCGTCAAGACCCCAATCTTTACGATGCCTACATGGACAAAACGGACACCCCAAATTACACCTTGGCAAGATGTAATTTGGAGTGTCCATGTTAAGAAAGCGGGTGACTACGCCCTGTCTGGTTTATCCGTATCGCCTACGAGCCACTCCATAGAAACATTGAGTGCCTGTGCAATCATCCGCAATTCTTGATCAATAACGTGGCGTTCACCTTTCTCAATTCTCGAAATGATGATTTTCGTTACCTCCAGCCCCGATGTCAGTTGAATCTTTTTCGCCAGCTCCTCTTGTGTTAATGGCGGCTGGTGCATAGCGCGACCTAACCTAACTCTATCGCCGCATACATTGCCTTTCATTGTAAACATAGATTTCATCGGCGAACCTCTCCACTAAATATACAGCGTATATATTTTGTTTCTATTCTATTGACTTTACATTATTTATATGTATAATTGTTAATAGACTAGATATTTAATATACACACTATATCTTGCGGTCAAATTTTTTGACCTGGAGAGCGAGGTGAGGTCATGCAACGATTCACCGTCGAATTTGATGAAATGATATGCAAATGGCTGGCACATATCGCAGAGCTAACCGGAAAATCCATAGAAAATGTTATCGCTGACGGGATACATAATCAACTTGTGGCATTTGAGGACAGCATTTGCAAATCTTTCACTTATTCAGAACATTAGGACATTGCAAAAAAGGATTGTCACAGCAGTCCTTTTTTCACGCAAAAAATAAGCCTTGAAGTGGCAATTCAATACTGCTACAAGGCTTTTTATATAGTTGCAGCACAGTGCTGAACATGATATACTTTACTAAGCAATCGAGTTAATGTTGATAACAGCTACCTGATAACATTTTGATAACAGAATGTCAGCGAAAGCCAAAGAGGATGGAGAACTGATATCAAATCAAATAAAAATACGACATTTATTCTAAACAAAGCTGTTTAGAATAAGCCTTTTGCTTGCGAGTGGGAGTAGGGAGAGGAGATAGAGATGTATTGGGATGAAGAACGAATCCAAAGGCAACGAGACTATTTTGCTGAAGAAAGAATTGAAAAAAAGGGGAACTTCACAGAATTTGTTGTTAGAACCTATTACTGTATTTATAAAGCCTGCACCTTAAATGATGGCATTTCCTGTCCTGCAAGTGCAGTATCGCCCCATAAAGTGAAATTTATAATTTATAAGGATATTTATGATACGCCAGATCATGACTATAAGGGAGTTATTGACGACTGCATAAAAAAGCTTAAACTAATGCAATATATAAAATTTAGAAAAGAAAATGATAAGTGGATGATCTACCTCAATAAGGCACTAGATTTCCTGCTTCCAAATGAACATGAACTATATTTAGAGAAATATTCAGTAAACGATGTAAATGCTGTAGAAAATCCAACAAACACATCTAAGGATGTGTTTGTTGGATGCACGGAATGTAGCGGCCAATATAAAATCAATGAAGGGAAATATGGGGCATTTGCAGGGTGTTCAAATTATCCGAGCTGCAAATCAACACTCGACTTGCCTACGCTTGTGTTGCGATATATACAAAAAGATGGAATCAATATCTACAGATGGGATAAAGAGTGCTATAAATGCAAGAAACATACACAGGTGTATTCCTATTACTTAGATTATGATCTTGAAGAAATAAAGGGCTTTTCTGATATAATAAGTCCAACAGTAGGCTTGGGGGATATTTCTTATGTGGATGAATTATTATCAAGAGAAATTCCCAGTGTTCAAATGCGCTACAGCAATACAGTACAATCAACATATATGGCAAATGCGTGTCAGCATTGTCGAGCATTACAAGGGAGAAACTATGTGGTCGATGATCCGCACGAGATTATAGGAGAGCTTTGGCATGATCGTGGTATGGAAAAATTCTTCTATAAAAAGTTGAAAATTAAAGATGTTTCTATGCTGGAGCAAGATATAAAGCATTTATATGCACAATTGCATTAATGCTGATGCGTTATGAATTTGAATTGGGTTTGTAGCGAAAGCTAAATTGTGACAACACAATTGCAACAAAAAATCAGATAGCCCATATTCCATGGATAATACAGACAATCAGAATACCACGAGTTAAAAATTCCAAACAAAATTATTTAGAACATGAATTTCAGAAACGAGTGGGAGTAGGTTCCTGCGTTACGCCGCTTTTCGCGCCATTACACAAACACCGAAAATTATGGAGGGATTAACATGGCAAACAATCAAAGTAATGAAGCCTTTGTCGCATTTGAAGAGAGCAGGGTAATAGGCGCAGGTATACTGTACATTGATGATAAAAACAAAAAAAATGGTATTTGGATTATGATGGAGGCTTAATTGCAAACCCCAATATAGAACATGATCCTTCTATTTATGCTGCTTTAGCGTTTGTTTTTTCCGTTATCGGAATCTTTTTGCTAACCTTTTTTGTTATCAATATTAGTTTTGGCTGGTCATTACTGATTACACTAATAGGGTCAATAACATGTGGAGTTTTTGGTTACAAAGCAGGAGTAAAAATTGAAGAAACCAATAAAATCTATTCCGTGAATGAAAAAAAATTAAGAGATAATCAACCTAAAAAAGAAATCACTCACCAGATTTATGATTTTGCTAGTATAGACGACTGTGAAATTATTGAAGATGGCGAGACTATAGAAACTATAAAAAAGGATGGTTCAGGCACTGCCGCCGCAGCTTACTTGTTCGGTATGCCTCTCGGTGCTATTGCGGCAAGTAATATGGCGGATTCGACCGTAACAAGTAAATCTTTCATAAATCATTTGAGCATTAGGATTCAATTGAAAGATGGCACAGGTTCTACTGGATACACATTTATTGACGAGCAGACAACAAAAACAAGCGAAGAATATGAAGATGCCATAGAGCACGCAAAGAATGAAGTTAGCACAACAGAGCAATTGCGTAAATATAAGTCTCTACTGGATGATGGGGTCATTACACAAGAAGAATTTGACGCCAAGAAGAAACAACTGCTGGGATTATAGGTATTGCCTATAGTCCCATATTTTTTGATGCTCCCATTACGATACGTTAAGATACGCAAAGCGCGTGTAAATATTTGCAAACTGCCCGAGCCGTCTACGTCGAGTTTTTTGAAGTCGGAGCAGTGGGGCACCCCCCCTCGCTCTAATTGAAGATGACATCTAAAATGTATTGACAAACATATCATATATGATATAATGAAGATGTACAAAGGAGGGCAAGGTGAATGTGGAATATTATTTTCTATGAAAAAGAGGACGGCGCAACCCCTGTCCAAGAGTTTTTAGACGCTCTGCCCGAAAAGCACCACGCTAAAGCCCTCCGCGACATTGATGTATTGGAGAAATACGGGACAGCACTCACCGAGCCGCATGTCAAGCACATCAAAGGGAAGCTTTGGGAGCTTCGCATTAAATCAGCCAGCGATATTTCGCGGATTTTCTATTTTGTCCGTGTCGAGAATAATATTGTATTGCTTCACGGTTTTGTAAAAAAGACACAAAAGACCCCGAATAGGGAAATAACTATAGCAAGCGACTATTTAGAGGACTATCAAAGGAGGAATCCGCTATGACCTACAAGGAGTACAAAAAAGCCGCTCTTGCGGGCAATCCCAAACTTCGCAAGGAGTATGACACCCTTGCGCCTCAATATGAAATTATCGACGCCGTTATCGCTGCCCGTATCGAAAAGCAAATGACACAAGCCGACCTTGCCGAACGCGCCGACACGAAGCAAAGCAATATTAGCCGTTTCGAGAGCGGGAACTATAACCCGTCTGTGGAATTTCTGCAAAAGATAGCTGGGGCGTTGGATAAACAGTTAGAGATAACGCTTAGATAACAAAAACAGGCAAAAATACACAGATGAAAAACAGAATGGGCTACAAAGTGGGTTACATTTTAGCGCGAAAAGCCGAAAAGCTTTGATATTACGGCATTTATTAACCGCCGTTACCTATTACACAACACAAGTAGTGTGGGGGCAAAAGATAACCGTGATATAGTTTTGGGAGAAAGAGGGGAGGAGATTATGTCGATAAAAGTAACGTTAGTGCAAAACCAAATATTCAATAGCAGGAGTGAAATAGGAGATTTATTAGGTGGAAATTTGAGGAGTGGAATTACTAAGTCGAATAAACTAAATGCGATACTCTTGTTTACAAATGAAGCGGAGCTCTATGCAGATTATTTCTATCCCAAAGGCACATATGACAACTGTCTGTATACAGGCATAGGGAGACGCGGGCATCAGGACAGCTTAGATAATAAAACATATGCGTTAAATATCGATGTTCTTTCTCATCAAAAAGATGAACGAGCATTGCTAGTATTTGAGAAAAGAGAGTCAAAATATTATTTTGTTGGTGAATACCAATTAAAAGAGACTCATCAAAACATTCAACCTGATGCTGACGGTAATTTAAGACGAGTTTTTGTCTTCCATATTGAAAAATTATCGGATGTGTTTAGTACGTAGATATAGAACCAACAAAAAGAGCTGACTGATCCCAACATCAGTCAGCTCTTTTTTCATCCTAAAATCAGCCCTACCCCAACAAGCCTATATCCGTCCTATAATGCGCATCCTTAAACCGAACGCACCCCACGCCGTCATACGCGCGCGCCGCCGCGCCTCGCAGACTGTCGCCGGTCGCCGTGACGCCCAGGACGCGGCCGCCGTTTGTGACAAAGGCGCCTTCGCGGGCCGTGCCGGCGTGAAAGACAGTAATATCGTCCGGGACATCGCCAAGCCCCACAATCTCATAGCCCGTGTCATACTTTTCCGGATACCCGCCGCTCGCCATAACGACACAGCAGGAGTTTCCATCGAGCCACTCGATATCAATCTCATTCAGCCTCTCATCAACAACCGCCTCGAAAATGTCGAGTAGATCAGTCTCCAGTAGCATAAGCACCGCCTGTGTCTCCGGGTCGCCGAAGCGGCAGTTGTACTCAATAACGCGCGGGCCGTCCGGCGTCAGCATAAGCCCGAAATAGAGTACGCCCTTGAACGGCCGTCCCTCTTGCCGGAGTGCGTCCACAGTCGGGCGGAAAATCGTCTCCATGCAGATATCGGCCAGCTCGCTGGTATAATGCGGGCTTGGGCAAAACGCGCCCATGCCGCCGGTGTTCGGCCCCTGGTCGTTGTCATACGCGCGCTTGTGATCCTGCGACGAGAGCATCGGGACGATCGTCTCGCCGTCGGTAAATGCCAGAACGGTGACCTCAGGCCCGGTCATGTACTCTTCGATCACGACGCGCGACCCGCTGTCCCCGAATTTTTCGGCCATTGTGTCAATCGCGCAAAAGGCCTCGCGCTCGTCCATCGCGACGACAACTCCTTTGCCAAGCGCAAGCCCGTCGGCTTTCACGACTATCGGCGCGCCCATCTTGCGGACGTAAGCCTTCGCCGCGTCCATGTCGGTAAAAACCTCATGCCGCGCCGTCGGGATACCATACTTTTGCATCAGACCTTTTGAGAAGACCTTACTGCTTTCAATAATCGCGGCGTTTTGCCTCGGCCCAAACGCGCGGATACCCTCCGTCTCAAGCCTATCGACAAGGCCGAGCGCGAGCGGCTCTTCCGGCGCGACGACCACGAAATCGACGGCCTTTTCCCGTGCAAAGCGCACTATGCCGTCGATATCATTTGCCTTTATATCGACACATTCGGCCAGCTCCGCGATCCCGCCGTTGCCCGGCGCGCAGTATAGTTTATCCACACGCGGCGATTTGCGCAGTTTCCAGCAGATCGCGTGTTCGCGCCCGCCGCCGCCGATTACCAGAACGTCCATAATAGCAAAAACCTCCCTAATGATGAAACAGCCTGATGCCCGTAAAGGCCATGACCATGCTGTATTTATTGCAAGTTTCAATCACGTTATCGTCCCTGATTGATCCGCCCGGCTGCGCAATATACTTCACACCTGACTTCGCCGCCCGCTCAATATTATCGCCGAACGGGAAAAATGCGTCGCTCCCCAGCGCGACGCCCTGAGCGCCCGCGATCCACTGCATCCGCTCCTCGCGCGTAAACGCATCGGGGCGCACGGTGAACAAACTCTGCCACGCGCCGTCTTGCAGCACATCGCTACAGTCGTCGGAGATGTACAGGTCGATCGCGTTGTCGCGCGCTGGGCGCGCGATGTCGGGCAAAAACGGAAGCTCAAGCACTTTCGGACACTGCCGAAGCCGCCAGTTGTCGGCCTTAGACCCGGCGAGCCGCGTACAGTGAATCCTGCTCTGCTGGCCCGCGCCGACGCCGATGGCCTGCCCGCCCGCGACGTAGCAGACGGAGTTCGACTGCGTGTACTTTAGCGTGATAAGCGATATTATAAGGTCAAGCACGGCAGAATCGGGCAAGTCCTTATTCTCCGTCACGATATTTTTGAGCAGTTTTGCGCTGATTTGTAAGTCGTTTCTCCCCTGCTCAAACGTGATGCCGCAGACATCTTTGCGCTCAATGGTACGGGGGATGTACCCGGGGTCTATTTTTACGATGTTGTACCCGCCGCGGCGTTTCTCGCGCAGTATTTTCAGCGCCGCATCCGTGTACCCGGGCGCGATAACGCCGTCGGACACTTCCGGCAAGAGCGCCATCGCCGTCTCTTCGTCGCAGATATCGGACAGCGCGGCCCAATCGCCGTAGGAGCTGACCCTGTCCGCGCCGCGCGCCCTTATGTATGCGCAAGCCAGCGGCGATGCGGATGAAAAGCCCTCGGCAAAAAACATCTTGCGCTCAGTTTCGCTAAGCGGCAGTCCAACCGCCGCGCCGGCCGGAGACACATGCTTAAACGACGCGGCCGACGACAGTCCCGTCGCCTCACGCAACTCCACGCAGAGCTGGTATCCGTTTAGCGCGTCGAGGAAGTTTATGTAGCCAGGCTTGCCGTTTAATACTTCAACCGGCAGTTGCCGCCCATCTTCCATGTATATCCGCGACGGCTTCTGGTTCGGGTTGCAGCCGTATTTTAATTCAAGTTCTGTCATGAATCTTCCTCCGGCGGTAAAGAGATTTGCTTGTACGCGGGAGTATTTACCCGTTCGTTTATAATGACATCGGCTTTTTTCTCGCCCGACGCAATGTCAATCTCTCGCGCGTAAAGCGACACTCTGTTGTCTTTATTCAATGCGTACCAGATGGAGAGGGCAAAGTCTTCAATCCCTTTCGCTATGGAGATCTTCATCGTCAGCGGCACACCTTCAAATGACGAGAGTGGACCGCTATTATCGTAACCCGAGTGAGCCGCATAAGTCGAAATAAAATGCCCAATGCCCGGAAGCGGGTTGGAATAGTCAAAGAACTGTCTCTCACAAGAAGCCGGGTCGCCATCCGCGCTTTTGAGTATCGACAGCTTATAGCTCCCGTCGCGCTCTAGTAGGCCCGATATGCGCGGCGTATAATTAGGCTCATCCGGCTCAAACTCGCGTGTCAATAATGCATCGTGGAAGCTCCGGCCGCTTATCAAAAAATCGCGAATTGTGTCCGTCTGGTCGCCGTTTGTGACGATCGTCCTGCCGTCGAATACGCGCACTGGATTGTAGATTATTAGGCTCGGGTCGGTCAGCTTCGCCGGGTCATACGCCTTGGTGCGGATGCCATCGGGGGTACGCTCGAAGACGCGGTTGCGGCTGTTTTCACTGCGGCCCATGATGAAGTACACCACGACGGAGCGCAAGCCATCTTCACTCATGCCAAGCATTATCCCACGTCCGGGATAAATAAAGTCGAACAAGAACTCCTCAAGCCCATCATACTTATACATCCCCAGCCTCCTTAATATGAACTATGCGCCCATCAATTTCAAGCCGGCCTTCGCAGAAAAGGGATATCGCGCGCGGCAGTATCTCCCACTCGGCTTCTTCCATGACGCGGCGCTGAAGCGTACTCGGTGTGTCGTCCTCTAGGATCGGAACGGCCTTTTGTAGTATTATCGGCCCGTCGTCGGCGATTTCCGACGCGAAGTGCGCCGTCGCGCCGGTCACTTTAACGCCGTGCGCCAGAACGGCCTCATGCACGCGCAGACCGTAATAACCCGGTCCGCAAAACGACGGGATCAGCGATGGGTGTATGTTGATGATCTTGTTTTGATACGCCTTGATTATCGGCGGGTCGAGGATAAAATTAAACCCGGCGTATACGACGAGATCAATATCGATGTCCTGAAGTTTGTTCAGCACTGCCCTGGTAAAACTCCCGCGGCCTGGGAAGACCGACCTGTCCACGACGTAGGCGGGAATCCCTGCGTATTTCGCACGCTCTAGCGCGTACGCATCCGGGCTTGATGAAATGACGGCTGTGAGGTCGCAGTTTTTTATCTCCCCGAATAAGTTCGCGTCGATAATCGCCTGCAAGTTTGTCCCGCCGCCCGAGACTAAAATAGCTGTTTTTACCATGTCAGATCAATCCCCCGCTCCCCGCTCTCGCAGTGACCTATATGCACCGACGCGATGCCTTGCGCACGAAACTCGGCCATGACGGCCTGCGCCTTGTCCTCAGACACGGCGATGCACATGCCGATACCCATGTTGAAAGTGTTGTACATATCCTGCGCCGGGATTTTTCCCTTTTTCGCGAGCATGTCAAAAATCGGCATTTTTGGGAAACGCAACGCGTCAATACTCGCCCGTATTCCGTCCGGCAGCATACGCGGGACGTTCTCATAAAACCCGCCGCCGGTGATGTTTGAAATGCCGTGCATATCCGCGCCAAATTGCCTTATGACGTGAAGCAGTGGTTTTACATAGATCGTCGTGGGGCGAAGCAGTTCTTCGCCGAGCGTACAACCCAAGTCCAGGCAATGTTTATCGAAACTTGCAAGCTCATCTTGAAAAACTCTCCTGACAAGCGAAAACCCGTTTGAGTGCAGGCCGGATGACGCGAGGCCGATTACCGCATCGCCGGGTTTTACCGCGCGGCCGTCAATGATCGCATCGTGATCGACAAATCCGGCGCTAAATCCTGCGATGTCGTAATCCTCCTCCGGCATCATGCCAGGGTGTTCCGCCGACTCTCCGCCCACAAGCGCGCACCCGGCCTGACGGCAGCCATCGGCCACACCGGCAACTATGCGCTCTGTGCGTGCCGGGATGTTTTTGCCCATCGCAAGGTAATCGAGGAAAATAACCGGCTCCGCGCCGCAGCAGACGATGTCGTTCACGCACATCGCAACGCAGTCTATGCCGATCGTGTCATGCTTGTCCATCAGCATGGCGATCTTGAGCTTTGTACCGACCCCGTCGGTACCGGTGACGAGAACGGGCCGCTTCATCGCGCGCAGATCCGGCTCAAAAAAACCACCGAACCCGCCGAAAGCCCCGAGTACTCCGGCCCGGTGCGTGCTTTTTATATGCGGTTTTATCCGCTCGACCGATTCATACCCGGCCGTGATATCGACGCCCGATTTGGCGTAACTTTCAGACTTGGAATTAAGCATATTTAGAACCTCCGTTGCAGCGAGATTTTTCACAACCAGTATAATATACCATGCCGCGTATATTTTCAATAGCCGCGGGGTGATTATTGTAAACGCACAGCAATTATGATATAATTGCAGACATCCCAACTAGGAGGCGTATTATGCCGGATCGTTACTTTTGCGAAATTATTGAACATGAAGAAATCGCGGACGCGGTGTTCGCCGTCACGATAGGATGGAAAGACACCCCGCGCCCCGGCCAGTTTATTCATATAAAATGCGGGGAGGGTTCACTCCTGCGCCGACCGATAAGCATCTGCGACGCGCGTGAGAACACACTGAAATTCGTCTTCGAGGTAAAAGGCGCGGGGACTAGGTGGCTCTCTGAGCGCACCCCGGGCGCTGTCCTCGACGTCCTCGGACCATTGGGCAACGGATTTGAGATCCCGGCGGACGGAGGGAAAACGGTTCTCGTCATCGGCGGCGGGATCGGCGTACCGCCATTGCTGATGGCCGCAAAATCGGCGCGCGGCGCGGTGACCGCGCTACTGGGCTTTCGCGATGAGGGAAAGGTTATACTCGTCGACGAGTTTGAAGCGGCTTGTGCCGATGTCAGAACGATTACAGACGACAAAGGCTATGTCACCGAACTGCTCACCGAAGCTCTCAAAAACGGCGCTTATGATGCGGTTTTGACCTGCGGGCCGCGGGCGATGCTCAAAGCGGTCGCGGAAATTTGCGCGCATCATGGGATACCGTGCCAGGTGTC
>Ga0123355_10015564_pt1 | contig 11955 bp, 9 predicted proteins | sample TergutEmb28metaG_3_FD_89872 | JGI IMG/M metagenome (GOLD analysis project Ga0123355, IMG submission 89872) | Embiratermes neotenicus P1 segment gut microbial communities from Petit-Saut dam, French Guiana - Emb289 P1 | ecosystem: Host-associated > Arthropoda: Insects > Digestive system > Gut ... | reverse complement strand
TCAAGTCAATTAAATAAACCCTATGTGAGGACTGGCTCTCACGTCAAGTGGCCCGCTACACATTCCCTAAATCCGTCTATTTCCGAACTGCGCACCATACGTACACTAGTAACGGTAAGTCCACTATATTTCGATACCATTCATTTTGTTTTCAGAATACTAAATTTACGGTACTTGACACAATGTTGTCCATTGCAGTCCGAATAACATATGCAGCCACACCACCGAACTGACCACATCGATGTATTTTAATTGATTATTTTAACATATGTAACTTTAGCAAGAAAATATAGTGCGCTCCCTGATGATGGTCATTACACAGAAAAAAGCTGTAACCGTTTAATTTCAATTTGGGTTAAGTTTAAAAGTGTTTTAAGACAATTCATTTGCGTATCATTTGGTAAAATATACTTTAATAGTGTATATACTGTGTATAATTAACTTCCTGCTGTATTCCATACATGCACGAGCTGAGTATACTAATACATATTTTTTATATATTTCTTGTGTTTTTCCTTGTTGATTGTCATGTAAACCTCCAAACGTATAAGAAGTAATAATAGATGATGGTCAAGAAAACTCCGAACGTATTGTAGGTAATAATAATAATAATGTATAATAATAGGAGCAGTACAACATACCGACTTAGGTGCTTTCTGTATTAAAAAATTTCCGTGCAATTGTCAGCAATTAAAAAGTTCAATTACAATCAAATTTATTCGGACGTATCAAACAATGTCTTGTGAAAAATTACCCAGAATAATAAAAACAGCATGACAACATTCAGAGGAATTCAATGAAGATCACTGAATGGACTGATGAATGTGTGAGACAGGAATGGATCCACAAGTAGCCCAATTTCACTTTAGTTATAACTTGATGATGACACTTGGACATTTTAGTAATGAATGTCTGTAAGTGTATTGTGTTTGGCTCATTTATAATTGCCTATGTGGAATTTTAAAAAATGACCACTGTCTGGTTTATTGTGTGATGGATATAATTATTACATTCAAATTCAATGTGGAATTTCACGAAGTGTGTACAATGTTAACCTGAATTACTCACTTGTCAAGGTACTGCTTTTTATACCACACGTGTTCTTATATGTTTGTGTTCCTGATATTCTGCCATTTCTTTCTTGTGAGCCATAAAACATTTGGTTGCAGGAAATATTCTTCTATTTGCACAAGAGAGCGCCCTTTCGTTTCGGGTATCATCAGGTAGAGAAACAGTGAACACAGCAACGAAGACACGCCATATATCCAGAAATGACCGTGGGTACCAACTGCATTGTCAATTGAAAAGAAATATTTCATTTCAAATAAGCGAGCAATGTAATTCGTGGTGAAAATATAAGCCCCAGCAACACACCTAATATTAGATGGCAATATTTCTCCAATCATTATTTGTGCCATCACCAAATATCCGCATGTATTGAAAGACACGTATAAGAGAAGCAAGCCAATTAATACCCATTTGTGAATCGTCTGCATATAAACAAATGTACCAATAATAACTGCCGCAATACCTGAAACAATACCTGAAGATACACATATAATTCGACGCCCAACCCACAATAAAATTACACAAGGGACAACAATAATTACAAGCCTTGCAATTAATATTAATCCAACAACAAGTCCGTAGCCCAACATGCCGTCTTTCTCCGAGTCTAAGATGATATCGAAATCATAGAATACCATGAACTTCGCTTGACACACTATATATGTAAGGTTGAACACGTGTATGATAATGAATGGCTTGCATACGTGCGGTTTCAAATATTGTTTCAATTTCCACCAATATGGCTCACTCGAGCCCATTTCGTTTGCCAGAACTCTCTTCTCTGCCTGTACTCTTTTTAAAAGTTCTTCTAAATCTCTCTCCGCCTGAAAAGAAACATGAAATATTATTCAAATTTTTTGTACTTTCTTTTTTTGAATACATAATCTTTGCAATAAATCTCTGTTTCTGCTGATACCAGAGTAGTAAGGCAGTCGGTACAGGGTGCAAATGACGTCACGGGTCAAGTGATTAACACTTTGATACCCGGAAGTATGTCAATGACTTTCCCCACCCCGACTATAATGCAAATTACCTAATTTATATGAAAATTAAATAATAGCTATTCATGCATTCTACTTAATAAGTATATGACGTAATTAATATGCTAATTTCCGAATTGCTATTCATACGTCATTGATTGATATGAACATTTTTATTTGATATTTATACGTCCTTGATCGTTATGCAAATGTTCTAATTATTATCAAATTACTTTAGTCCTAGACAGCTTCGCGAATATAACCCTTTTGTTTTGACCAGCAGACAGCATGCTACCTGCTTGGCCGCCATCTTCGATGGACGCCATTTTACAATTTGGCGGAAACGCGTAATTTTTATAAAGTTTATTTTTTTGAAACACGCCATTGTATAATATAGCTGCTACCACCGCTCTCATTAAATGTAACCTAACTTTAAAAGTCCGCCGCTTTTAAACTATAACATCCCTTTTTACAAAATGGAGGCCATAGCGCTTTTTAAAATTATTAATTAACTACAAAATTTTACATTTTAAAATTATAACACTTAATATCGCCTTCTTACAACATTTCGGACATGCTCTCTTTTTAAATTTATTATTGCTAGGTTCGAACCCCTTATTAATGGACGGAGAAAGGTACCCTCCCGATGCCTCCTAAAACGATCCCAACCTGTGTATATTCATGTTATTGTAATAAGGATAATAAATAAAGACACACAATTTACAATTAGAAATATCGGTTATTTATTAAAATACAATAGCTTCAGTACAGTTAAATTAGTTAGCAAGTATGGGACAATGTATGTAGAAAGGCGTGTATAATTTTACGTTCTTGACATAGATTATAGTCTAGACAAGGTTTATTCTTACAAACAGGTAGGCCGGTTACTGAACGCGGCAGTGGGGGAAGTTTTGTGCTACCCAGACCAACTAACATGTAGGGCTGTAAGCAGACACCGCGCGGGACACAGCTGTTTTTAATTACCTAAGCTGACACACGATTCTTTTTGCGTAACTAATTTACGAAATTTACAATTAATACGACGCTTTTTTCATGTAAATTATTACATTAAACACACGGTGAAATAATTAAGCAACATTAAAAACATTATATAAAACACTGCGTGTAATAATTTACTACTAATTAGTAGAAATAAAATTAGCTTTTAATTATTTTGAAACACGCGTTTTAATATTTTACGCGTATAAGAAAGCAGAAAATTACATTGAAACATACGGTAACATAATGTACGCGCTGTTAAACGGCATGTCATAACAATGTGTATAATAACTTACTACTGGTAATTAGATATAAAATTAGCTCATAATTACTTTGACACGCTCTAAAATAGTTTACGCCAGTGTGAAAACACTCTGTACGATTTTTTGCAAAAAGACTACTTTAAATTGTTTTTGTACGGCTTGCGCAAATGCATTTGTATGCAAACACGAAAGTTACGAACCTGTTAGAAAAGCAAGGGAACACAGCTACATTTCCAGGACACTCTGGCACTTAACACAATACATAGAGAGACCGGATGTACAGGTAGTAGCTTTGCCTTCGGTCATAGCTCCAAGATTGTAAGCGAGGGACAGGTAGAAGAGTCTACGGCTCTACTTCAACTGTCTGCTTACTAGAGCTAAGAATATAGTTTAAAATCATACCAAAATTTATGCGAATGAAAACAATTTAGCGCTGACGAGACACGTAAGAAAAGAGGCAGACGATTTCACCTGAGGTATATGCAGCGCTGAAGCTAGCGAGACAGGAAGGCGCCACACCGCTTCCGCCCACCAGGTAGCAGAGAGGTTCCCTTAGCTCTAGAGACAGACTTGCACTTTGCCAGAGCATAGTGCGGGGTTTCAACGCAGGTAAAAAAGTACCTGAGGGCGACTCGTTGGAGCAGAAACTGCAGAAGGGTGGCATCTGTTAACGTTTAACTTAACTATTTTGCAGATAAGTTTCAGACATAATCTGGTGACCTTTTCTTTCTAGTCCACAAAATTGAATAAAGCATTTCTGCAGACACGGTGGCGCCTGAATTTCCGTTGTTTACATGTGCTGAGCGCTAAAACGTAACTGTAGCACACCCAACACTCCCTGCAGGTAGCGAATAAGCACTCAGAGATTTTCAGTGTTGTTTAAAACTAACTGTGCTTCTTTTTTATGTTGTAAATAAATGCATTTTAGTGATAATCTCGAATTATGTTGACAAGGACAACTCATTTCATCCCTGTCGGTAATTGTGAGGCCACAGTGGAAGCAAGAAATGGGATCCTTGTTTCCTGTAACAGAGAAAAAAATTTACATCAGTCTGATATTTTTGATGAAATCTTTTTTTACATGAAATAAACACATTCTTATGTTAAAATGTTTACCGGTATGTAAGAAGCCGGCTTCGCTCAGGCTATTAGCAGAATGTTTTGTGGAGGGGGCTTCGTGTTACAAGATTGCATTCCAGCTACATTTCTTTCTAATTGACGACAGAGGGGGCAGTCGCGTTGTGTAGAACTTTGATGTCTTATTACGTGCTTACAATTTCTGTGATTTGTAGCCATAAAATAACATTGAAAATTAGTGTGGGGTTTGGAAAAATGCACACAAAGAAAAGAAGAAATACCAACAAGTATACTTACTGTGTTCTGCCAACGAATTTTTTCTTTCCCAGAAATGGGGCCCTCACAATTCGCGCCTTCGGGTAGGTTGTTCAGGCGATGCGGTAGGCGGTCCGGTAGAAACAATAGGAATGTTCCCGACAAAATAGCCCCTAATGAACACACATGACGGACTCCAGCGCTGATGGTCTTCGAATGGATCGTCTTCTTCCGAATGGCTATCTTGCGCTCCACAAAATGCACAAAATACTACGTCACTCAAGTTTGTTATAAAAATTCAACTTCGGCCAGGTGATTGTTATCCATGAAAGCTACCTGCCATCTTTCAAATGTTTGGCGACGATCAGCTTCGCTGTTCATATTTAAGTGTTGTAGGATTTTGTCGATAGACTGTTGTGATGGTTGCGGCGGTGGTGGAATATAAAACAGTCTAGCAGTGGATTTAATGTAACAGCACATGGCTGGAGAGTGCGAGAGATACTAACACTCATTAAAGCGTATGGTGGCCCTTATATATAACTAAACTTTCCTTCCCCTTCCATTAATCTTCAGGTGCTGAAATGTTTATGACTCATTCAATTTTGTGGGTGGTTTTAATTATAACGAAAATTTTCCCACTTCCATTAGACTTCCATTGTTAAAAGGATTATGACTCACTCTTTCAAGATTGCGACAGGTAATAAAATTTATTACGTGATATCCGGGAAGCATGTGCGTGTACAACTAATTGCTTAAACAGGTAGCAACATTCCTAGGGGCACTGAGTATAAATTAGGGTGCTTGAACGGGAGTGGTACATTCTTCTTTGTACCTCTAGTGCAAATACAAGTACTACGAGTTGAGACTTGCCCCAGATTTCAGTAGCTATAACTACGGGTGACCGCTACAATTAAATTCTACTATCAGTAATTACAGCTACAGGCGACATATTCACGTGCAGCAAGAGCTACCTGCAACAGCCAGAGTAACTGACAACATTACAAATACGCCAACAGCTACAACTGTACTAGCTTACCACAGTTGCAATTGTCAACAGCTACAACATAACTAATGACAGTTACAACTGCTGCTATATACATTTCCAACAACAGGTTACAAATAAGTGGCATAGTTAATGTTCAATATATAATAATGGCAAAGAAACTGTTTGTAGCATTGAGATCTATCCTGACTGTTCAAGTTCAGTCTGTCGTCAGAGAGGAGCCTGAGTCGGAGGGATTATCCTCTGGCAGAAACAGCCCTGTGTCGGGAATAACAGAAAGCTACCTTCTATTTTGGAAGAGAGACCAAATATTATCCAAATTTTAACGCTACCGGGCGTAGATTGTTGATCGCGTTCAGATCCCCTGGTGAAGAGCAAGAACCGACGGTTTATTTGAAGGAAAGCATTGCAACATTAACTAATTACTTAGTTGCTGGTTTGCGTGACAGAAATTTGTTGGGAATTAGAATTCGGAACACTGAGAATGTCCAGGATAAAGTGGTGGGCATTAGGTTCCGACGCCGTGAACAGCTTAAACCCGACGTGGTCTGGGGCATCTTCGGAAAAGTTTTCATAAATAATGCGAGGTTCGGCTTGAGCGAACGTCACGAAGTACATTCGGCCCACGTCAGGATGCCTGCTGGTAACTGCAAAAGGTCTCAGAAGACGAAAGGGCGGTTATTAGATGTGATGAGTGTAACAAGGAGGAGTTTTGTTGTTGTGAAGGCAGAATTCCTTTGTTTAGCTAATGTATTAATTATAGCCATGTCTAGGTTAAATTGTAACCCTAAGTATACTTAATATAAGAAAGGTAGATGTTTGCCGCAACCTATTGAAGTTCTATTATTCGCTTCCGCTGTTGATTTCGCCAATGGCAGGCCTTGAAAACTTGAAGGTTTCCAAAATTATCTTTTGGACTACTATGTTATGTTTTATAAAGGTTTAAGCCGTGATAGAATTATTTTCGATGGAAATTCCCTTTCAAACAATAAATTGTAACTCTTATATGATGCTGGGCACTAAAATGTGACTACCTATCTTAAAGCTGTTAGGGCCAAGAAGCATATATGTAACGCGTGTGGAACATTATGCGACAATTTACACAAGTGTGATAGAGCGTGCTCCTTATTTACAGCTACACCACGCTGTACGGAAGATCAGTGAAACTATAGTGCTACATGCAACATGTGGTTTCTCAGTGAGAAATGTTTTCAGAATCTTTTGACCCTCAAAGTGAAAGTCAAGCTATTCTGTCAGTGGAGACAAGAGACAATGTTTTCTGGAACTATATGGAAAAATAAACGCTGAATTCTTCACTTCTGATAAAATACTAATTAGAGGCGTAGATATGAACATTAAGCTTATAAGTGTGTAGGTTATGTCAAATTTGTGTTTCATTTACTAAACAGATGTTGGATTTAGTTTTATGAATGTCACCCGAAACTTCGCCGCTAGCTGCACTCTTGCAAAGTCAGCGCAGCGAATGCAGATCACTTTACTCCTGAAAATGACTGAGCTCTGCGTTTTGTCAGTTCGTTACTCCATATGTTAGAGTCTATAGTGACGTATAGATAGTTTGTTAAACTTTTAAGAATATATGACCAATCAGTTCACCTCTAAATATATAGACTTGATGCAAGGAAACTCGCCCTCTCTCAATTTAAATAACTCACTCAATGAAATTTACTCGCCGACTTGATTGCTGCTGGTTGCTAGGTATCTCCACGTTGAAGAAACGTTTATATGGTGCATACTGTATTGAACTAGTGCCAAGCAGAGATTGGGATGTGGTTATACTGCAGCTGTTGTCTGTTTATACAGGGTGAGTTGTGTTGACTGGATTAGAAATTTTATAAACTTTGAGCCGAGCAAATTTGGTTACTATTTTGTTAATTATATTGATTTCAAAATTCCAAATTACACCGCCAGTAGATACATATATACGGAGTGAGACAATTATTTAAATTGACTAATTTGAACATATTTGTGTATTAACTGAATTGCTATTTTGGATATTTATTTACTAGAATTATTATTGTTGAATATACATTTCAATTTGAATTCAATTATTTGTACGGCTCTACATCATTCTTGAAATCCCGATAAATCATACGAAGAAGTTAGAACGAATTAGTTGTAAATAATAGAAAAAAGATTTTAGACTATGTGGCAGCACTACCGTAGGAGTTATAAAGTTAACTATAAACTTTATAACAAGTTGTGTCCGCTCGCGGGTAGATTAACAGGGAAAAAGTTACCCGTGTTAGATATTACACGTGATTCAGAAGCTTTTTATCTTTCGGCTCCTTCAGACAACAACAAAGAACGTAACAAGATTTTAGACGCTTCACATTTTATCACTCAGTTTCAATGGAAGCACCTCTTCTTCTTAATCACGCTAATGTTTTGGGAATGAAACGTAAAGCTCATTTTCCTGTTACAATACTCAGATTAAAACTTTTACTGCGAATTCTGGGACCCAGCAAGTCTCTATCGATAAAGCATTCCTTGGACCGATTCTGGGAAGGATTCTTGTGTCATTGTTTAAACTTTCATCATTATGATATTTCAAATATCGTGTTGTATGTAAACGGTGTACAGCACCCTTCCGAGCCACTCACTATGGATTGTTCTTCACCCTTTGCGGCTGCCAGGGCTTAGGAAACACTATTTTCAAGTACTGGCGTTCACCACGATGACCGTGCTAACAAGCATACCTTAGAAATGTTCACCAAGGGTTTCTACGTATTATGCTTTGACCTAACACCAGATGGAGAGGCGTAAGAAGAGCATATACGTTTGCCACGTTAGGGAAATGTACGCATTTAGGCACGGTTCAAAAAATGACTACCAGAAACCATCACTTGCATTTTGTATGTTGAATTTCCTGCACACATCGAAACCGTCAACTCTAGAAACGTCACAGTAGAATAAATGCCATTCAGATCAATAAATATTTAACTAAACATATAAAGTAATTTCAAGGCGTTTATCCAAATGATCTTTTACCATCCGCACATATTAAGCCCTCAATAATTGTCATCAACCTCGACAAGCTTTACATGCCCGGTTCGTATTGGGTAGCCCTTTGTATTTCCGACTCTGGGTACGCTGAATAGTTTGATTCGTACGGTTTGACACCCTACACGCTCGAAATCATTGCATTCCTGCAACGCCACTCAATCTCTTTGACATTGGACCACCAGAGCTTACAGGGATTCGCTTCGAATGTCTGCGGTCACTACTGCTGCATCTACGCCCTAAGCAGTGCCTGGGACAATCCATGACGTCATTCTTGATCATGTTTTTACCTGTTCGATACACCTGCAACGATAAAAAGGCCGTGCTCATGTTCCGCGCTCAGTTTCGAGAGTGCCCCGTTGGCGGTCAGTTGGAGCAGCAGCACCACCAGTCGTGAAAGTCGCAGATCTAAATAAAGGTAAGTTCACTCACGATTATCAGTCTGCAATGTCTCGCTTACTGATTGACATCACATTTTTGGAAGAGCGAAATGGAAAACTCGTGGCCAAGGAGTTGGCGGCTGTCGATTCCCATTGTAACAGGGTTTCATATGTCTTTAAGAGACCGTACAGCTGGGAGGAAGTAACATCGTGTAATGCCCGAATGAATCAGGTTATTGACCAAGGATGTAATTGGAATGTTGACCATGTACTATATTCAGAGCTGGAGACTGTGCTGCATCGCGATGCATTATCCTCCGTTGCAACGTGTTGCTTCGGGCATCAGAATACACAATTCATTAATTGCCTTATGGACCGTACAGTTATTGATATCAGTCAACTAGGATGCCCTCCATTCGTCGACATAAATCTACCAGGCATCAGCTGAACGTTTGCATGTCACAACAAGTCCAGACATATTTGTGTATTGCGAACAGCCTGTTCATTAACAGAGTGGCTAAAATTTACATTCTTTGTCAGCAGAATGCAAAGTGTCCTACTTAGCCTACTCAGGAGGTGCTCCGCCATACATTCTTCTTCACCAAACAAGAGACAAAATACGTCTCCATTTTCATAAATGACGATCTCAAACCGCAGGTGAAGATTGGAACTTTATTAGGCCATGTGGTGTTGAATAACCTACAGTGGTTCATTCTGGTGACATTCAAGATTAATATATCAAAGAATGAAATGCACGATCTTGGTGACCCTTGCCATAACCTTTCAATGTACTGTGGACGTTATATAGGCATTACGAGTGAGAATACTCAAGTGTATTTAAGCAAAAAATATTGGTCACATTTAATGGATTTAGCGAGTGCTTGCATAGACAGAAAACTGATCAAATTTTGTAGACTGAAAGATGAACTGGTGGATTGACGAAATAATTTTGTTGACTCAAAGTGCTTCTGTACACCTCCAAACACAAATACCATTGATTTCGATTCATTGTGGGATGAACTAACATTGAAAACCAGTCTTGTAAAAAATAAATATTTTGTATGTCTGTGTGGATAATTTGATCTGTAAGCCTAACACAATTTGAAATTTTTAATGTCCTAAGTTCTATGAATTTTTATATCAATGACTTTTATTATATGTATTGCATATGCAAACCTATTAATAAAATTGAATTTTAAACTGTATTAATAAATTGTGTATAATTGTAAATAGAAAACTGCATGTATTTATTACCCACATCCAGTCTCCTTTGAAAAAGTACAGAGTCCAGGAGGTAGGAATCGAACCTAAGTTCTTCCAGTTGTGAATCTGGGATTCTACCTGTCAGCCACCTCTTTCTCAAGAGTAACAAAATCTTAAACAAGTCATATAAATTTAATTCAGCGCTTTAGCCCCCATATTGTAAAGGTTAATTATAATTTTAAAATGGCGAAATTTAAAGTAAAGTTATTATTTAAAAATGGTGGATTTTCAAGATAGTTTATATTTAAAAATAGCCGCCATATTGTAAAATGAAATGTTACATTTAAAAAGAACGTTGTAGCTGCTATACTGTATAATGGCGGATTTCAAATTTAAAAACAAATTAAAAAAATACAAATTTTAAATATTGCGCGCGTCAGCCATATTGGAAAATGGCATCCAACCAATATGGCGGGCAACAGGTGTCACGCTCTCTGCCGATCAAAACAAATGGTTTACAGGCTCCAAGCTGTCAGGGACTAAAGTAATTTGCATAATAATTAAATATATTGCGAATCAATCCAGTACGTATGAACATAAATTAGATTTTTTCTTATCAACAAAGGACGTACGAATATCAATTAGATTATTTGCATAACAATCAAGGACGTTTGAATAACAATTAGGTAATTTGCATATCAATTAAATAACTTGTATATTAATTAGGTTATTTGCATATTAAGTAGGGGAAGGTCATTGATCTACTTCCGGGTATCAAAGGGTAAATCATGGGACCCGTGGCGATATGTCCGTCCTGTACCGCCTGTCTTACTACAACCTGGTTATTTTGGGAAATTCACAATTATGTGGCTTTCCTTATACCCGGTACTGTACCATACGAATATGTCCAACCGTGCTTAGAATTGTTGTGTTATAAACAACATAAATCAGTAATTGTGTGCAAACAGGTTTCTGCCTAACCTCTTCAACTTACTCACTTTACATGTAGAGGGATATTGTCACACCTGGTCACTCACAATTCACATAAATCTCTGGACGAGAGATCGCCTTGTCGCAGAGGTCTCGATGTGCAAAACACATATAATTAACAACGGAAGAACATTCGCTCCGCCGGCGGGATACGAACAAGCATTCCCGGCAAGCGAGAGAATGCAGAACCACGAGCGCCTACCGGATCGGCTCTTCCAAAGTTTCTAATTAAAGAGTGCCATTAGGAATAGTTTTCATTCTTTAAAATGAATAAATCAACATTTATATACTGGGGAAAACCCGGATGTAAAGCCAACCAGTTAAATTTGTTTAAAACCTAGAACCAGAAAGCGTATAAATAATTGACTTGTTCGCCTTTACACCCTCTTGGGGTGACGACTAGATATATGAAGAATTTTTGCCCAAACAAACAGCCAGATTTCAGATATTTAAGAAAATGTGGGCATCGCAGGGTATTCCCTGAATTCCTTCCTTTCCAAATAAAAAAGAACTATTTTCAAATTGCTTCGTGTCACATATCTACACCCTTGACCTTGAGCCGCTCTAAGAATGCTGATACACGGAACATCACACTTTACCCGTTCACTACATTTAAATTTGACTTTAATTGCCGCACGGTGGGCCGCACACTCTACCCATTCATCTCTTGTTCTTTATCCCACCACAGGTTGGGCCGCCATTCTTGCTACCTGCAT
>Ga0123355_10015563_pt1 | contig 11956 bp, 6 predicted proteins | sample TergutEmb28metaG_3_FD_89872 | JGI IMG/M metagenome (GOLD analysis project Ga0123355, IMG submission 89872) | Embiratermes neotenicus P1 segment gut microbial communities from Petit-Saut dam, French Guiana - Emb289 P1 | ecosystem: Host-associated > Arthropoda: Insects > Digestive system > Gut ... | reverse complement strand
TATAATCCTAATAATCCTCTTTTGTATTCTAAAAATGTTATTACTAAGGTGTGAGTTACCCCAAAATATAACTCCATACGACATCACTGAGTGGAAGTAAGAAAAATAGACAGTTCTCAATACGTTTTGGGTCATGAAGGGTTTGATGACTCTAATGGCGTAGCATGCCTTAGAACTCCCCTTATTTGCCACACTCGGCTCCAAAAGACTTATGGCTCTTCCCAGAATTAAAGTCCACCTTGAACTGCGGAGATTTCCGAATGTCGAAGACGTTCACAAAAGTAACAGCAGCATTAGAGGACATTCAAAGAAAGAAGTTGCGTAAATATTTCCATCGCTGGGTTACGGGATTAACTGCTCAGAGCGAATAGTTTTTGAACATGGGCCCTCCCATTAACTGTTTATACAGGAGTGCTTGCAATGATTCTCTCTCTCTCTTTCTCTCGCTATAGCCACGTCTGATATAATATGACATACCTCTGTCAGGTTTCGAAGCTGGGTCAGCGCTATGTCCATGAGACTACAAAGACAACCCCAGGCGAAGGTCCGGCGGCCACATTTGCCAAATTCTTTTTCGAACAAGTCGCCACAACCGGCTGGCACCATTGATGTGCCGAGGGCGAAGTTATAACGCGACAGCAGCCGGGCGAACCCCTCCGCGGTAGCCAAGCGGACCGCGTAAGACCAAATTAATGGTTCGGACCAGACGTTTCGGTGTGGTGTGGGGAAGCAATGCGGCTGTGATCGAGAAGCCGGGACCAGGACGTTAAGGTCCAGTCGCTGAGTCAGAGAGGGCAATGGGCTTTGGGCCGATGCTGGTGGTGGGTGCTTGTGTAGACAGCAGCCGTAGGTGTGCAGTAAACTGCAACTTCTTTTTACTCTTTGATCAGTATTGAATGTGAACCGTGGATGCGTGTAAAGCACGGATGAAGTTGTCGTGGCGACACGATAGGACCATGGATAAAAGAAGTTGCACGTGGAGATCGTTTGTGAAGTGTATGGTGAGATAGGTGCAGGTTGAGTAGTGATAGATGGTTAGTAGGCAATGCTAAATTTGTAAGTTGTTGTCACTAATTATCACGAGAAATGCCGAAATTGAAAACCGAGAAGAAATCAAGGCAGCACACAGCTGTTGCCAAACAAGGTACTGTGCAGTTAGTATAAGCTTCGTGTTGTAAATAATTTTAAGGTTATGAATTAGTTCCTTGAATTATGTGACTAAATCGAGGGTGTAATGTTATAATACGTGTTATTTATGTGTACATATGAGTATGTAATACTGTAAATATATTAGGCACAGTTATGTACAGATACTATGCAAGAATGTTATCTAATACACAAGATAGTAACTATGTCAGACATGTTTCAATTAAAAACGTTTTGAGTTAAAGTAAATTCTGCAGTGTAGGAGTGAGGTAAGAGATGATCTTTTCATTGTGTCTTAAATACAGTAATTATAGGCTATACTACGTCAACATCTGATGACAAGAGAAACATTACTGTATTGCGTACCCAGTGAGGTTAGGTTCCTGTATGAGAATGTTTAGTTCTTATATCTTAATTTGAAAGTTTACCTGTTTTCTGTATGGATGAGAGTAATAAGAAAAAGAATTGTTTGTAGGAGTAAACATATTATATTTCATCATTAAGTATCTATAGACACTCTCAGTTTAATACCTGTTATTATACTAATTATTTTCTTTTGGATAGTAAGTACTGTCTTGCTGCCTATTTAATATCCATAGTATTTTCCTTGACATGAATGGTAGAGTGGAAATATGCAGAGGAAGCTAATTTTAAAGTCCCAGTTGTATGGCTGATCTGACAGTCTTAATAATGAGTCATGTTAACCATAGTTTAGGGGATATATATTCGTTTTGCGTGTTACACGTTTGGTTATTGTCAATTTGTAGGTCAAAATATGTTCAATTATGAGATTTTAGGTTTTCATGGCATTGACTATGAAAAATGTGGTTTTGTTGGATGTGTTGCCATGTAGCCTGAAGATAAAAGCATTAGATTCCTGAAGATGTTAAATTTATACAAGACCATATGGAATCACATACCAGATGAAAAGAGGTCATTCCTACTTCTTTGGTTGTCATATAATAATGTGTATTTAGATTATTTTTAATGGCAATTTTCATGCATTTTATTTTGCCATAATTGAATACAGGATGGAGAAGAGTTACCTGATGATTGTTAAAAAGAATAACTAATGTAAGGAATGGTGCAGTTTATTGACAAATACATATACACGTATTCTTGACGTAATGAAAGATTGACTGTAACCATCAACATTTGAAAGTGATATTTATGAAGTGACTGTAGTCACCACCATCAATACATCTGCATTCTACCATTCCTGAAGATGTTACACTTAAATGGCAGAGAGGCCATTACACACGGCAGTAAGTTGTTAAGGGGTGGTTTCAATACATTGCCAAATTTGCTGTTTTAAGTCAGGGATACTGACAGGATGTCTGATATAGATTGTTGTTGTTGTTATTATTATTGTTTGTTTGTAGTGACTTGAATGTCTTACAGATATTGAATTTTGGATTTTGGCATTAACTTAAGAGTAGCCCACATCTTGTACCTGTGACATTCGGAATGTTACAGCATTGGCCTGCACCACTGATTTGCGCAATGATCCCCATTACCACCACAGTTTATGTATAAATTGTGCCTAGTGTGGTCATACCCATTCAGAGATGACACATCATTTAATTCAGCGTTAGATCTGTCTGTGGTATGAAATGCATGTCCAAGCCTCAAATTTATATCCTCACCCACTGGTTTTTGTAACACCTGTCGTGATACTTGAGAAGACCAACAAATTTTGCATTACAGCATCAGTTGTTTTTTGGTAATTTTGTTCAGGTCTTACTCACTCTGGTATTTGAAGTCCTTCTCAAGGTTGCTCCTTGATATTTCTATCATAATTACATGACCTTAGTAAGAGCCCTTCTTAGAAGTTGTGTGTTTGTGATATTCTGTTTGCTTGAATTGTTTCAGGTATCCTCTTCAACAAGGACTTTGGTCAACATATTCTGAAGAATCCACTTGTAATTCAGAGTATGGTGGAAAAATCTGCTTTAAGACTGACAGACATTGCTTTAGAAATTGGTCCTGGTACGGGAAACATGACAATTAAGCTGCTTGAGAGAACTAAGGGAGTTGTGGCATGTGAAATCGACCCTAGGTTGGTTGCAGAATTGCAAAAACGAGTTCAGGGCACACCATACCAATCTAAGTTACAGATAATGGTTGGTGATGTTTTGAAGACAGATTTGCCTTTCTTTGATGTGTGTGTTGCCAATATACCATACCAGATCTCATCACCATTGGTGTTCAAGCTGCTTCTGCATAGACCTTTCTTCAGGTGTGCCATTATAATGTTTCAAAGGGAATTTGCCCAAAGGCTTGTAGCAAAACCAGGGGACAAATTATATTGCAGATTGTCTATTAACACGCAGCTGCTTGCCAAGGTGGATATACTTATGAAGGTTTGTATTGAGAGTTGAGGTTTTCACAGTGGTGAATATTAAGATTATGGTCTTGTGGGATGTGTTGCCATGTAATCTGGCAGATAGGTACCGGTGTTTCAGAGGAATGTACAGCCATCACATTAGGGTTGAAATAACCCAAGGCCAATCACCTAACTAGTCAAAACACTAAGTAAGGGTGGATACTTGCACATCATCCCTTTCAGTTTAAACCATGAAGCATGTAGCTGGAATATGAAATATGTGCCTCACAAACTATAATATGGGGTGTGCATATGTTAGTGGCTTTGTTTGCCTAGACTGCAAGTTCTGACTGTGTTTGCACTGAGGCTTTTGCTGCTGGTGTGATATATCTTCCACCTAGCAATCTCTGCACAGAAAACAGTTAAATGGGTATCTGGAAGTTGAACCCAAAGAGGCTGTGACCACATTGGCTAAAGGCTGCCATGTTTGAGAGGGAATCAGCGCTGAACATCTCTGTGATTTGGTTATCAATCCATGGGGTGTGACAGTTGTCTTTCAGCTGCAAAGGTAATGGGGTGTGTCAGTCAGGGTAATTGGAAATGTTAGACAGTAATCGTTGATGAGTTGTCCGCCTTGCTGTGGACAGCTTCAACAGTCCTGCTGAGCAGCAAGGCAGCCTCAACTGCCCTACTGAGCTTCAATTGCCTTTGGTTAAGATTGCAGGTTCCTTCAGACAGCATTTGTTGGCACAAGTGCTTTTCATGTTGCCAAATGATGGGGCTTCTCACCTCAGCTGTTACTTGAAACTGTCAGTGCTTTGATGTGGTAGACAAAGAATTAAACCTATAAATCCTTACAAATTTGCCTGTTACCAACCTATGAATGTGTTAATTGTAGTGTGAAGGCGCAAAACCCATGCTGCACTTGCGGTAGTTTAATGGCCATCACTGTGAGCAACAGGCCTCCATATAGGGTGTGTGTGTAATTCGTTCAGGTGCTTGAGATGCTTGTAAAGCAGCACACTTTCTGAGGAACAGGCTGCTTGACCTGTTGAGGTGAGGTGCTAGTATACCCAGTCTCCGAACTTTCTTCTCTTCGACCTCCCTGATGTGTGCTGACTAGGTCAGCCAGTGCCAATGGGATGGGAATGAAGCCAATTCAGATTACTGGGGCTCGGCAGTCCAGAAGGGGACCTGGGACCAACCTTTATAGCATGCTTTTTTTTCTTTCTTGGTAGGATTATTATTGGTCGATTGTACAAGGTAATGTAATTTGTTCCTTTTTGGGTAATTCCCCGGCGTCTGAGCCAAAAAGGAACAAATTACATTTAGAACATGGCGAAAGCTTAAAAACAAGAATGTACAAAGTAACTCTTTCAGACCAAGCCCAAGTCACTCTGCAAATGAGAGTCAATGTTTCTGACTTAGTGTAAAGATTTTTAGCCAGTCTGCTCTTCCTGGGCAACCCGAAAAATTTTCATGGGGGCCCAAACCCATTCTCGGCGGCCCTGACATCAGCTGCTTGGCACAGAGCATGATGGTACTCTGTGAAACATTGATGGCGTTGCTCTGGTCTCATAGCCAATGCTCAGGTCTGGTCAAATATCTCCATTAACTGACAATCAGCAATGGCTTGCTACACCAAACTAAGTGCATAGAATGTTAGATTGCTGTGGTAGGAGGGTGTGTGCACATCTTTTATTTACAGGCTGAAGAGGGTGGGGAAGATTAACCCATCCTAATTCACTCCAGCCCACATGCTATGACAAGTAGATGTGACTGATTTGAAGGGCATTAGAAGCATAACTGAGTGAAGATACGAGGCTGTAGTTTTCACTCGGTAGGTTAGAAACTTCAAGATGGTTATCTTGTGGAGGACACCTTTGTCCCACACATCAGAGACTAGACAAAGTCACATCTAGGAATACCATACCTGTTATAGCCTCTTTTCTGCCACTGGTAATATGTGCCAGAAAGCATTGTACTGAGTCTGGGTTGGAATCCAAACTGCTGTTCGCACAACATCCCACACTCATTTATTTGGCTTAGACTGAGAGTGCTTGACTTCATTTTGGTATTATGGTTAGAATATCTTCAGTTGGCAGATTTCTTTAATGAAGGGTACATCAAGATGGACCAATGTGCATGTACTTTGATGGTTTTGTTTACAGCATTTTATATATAATTTATGATGGGGGTATATTATGTAATTACCTTGAAGTGGTAGTTTACCTTTTATTATGGGGTCTGTGGCAAATCATCGCTTTATACTTTCATGACTTCTTTGCTTCTCGTGTGGAGAGCAAAGTAAAAAAAATACATTGTATTACTAGTTTTATTTTTATTGCACTTTGTTTTTATTTGTATTTTTGTAATACGTCTCTCACAAGGTTGGCAAGAACAATTTCCGACCACCACCTAAAGTGGAATCTAGTGTTGTGCGTTTGGAACCACGAAACCCACCACCACCAATTAATTTCACCGAGTGGGATGGTATCACTAGGATAGCTTTTGTGCGCAAGAACAAGACACTAAGTGCATCATTCAAGCAGACAGCTGTGATTGCTGCACTGGAAAAAAATTACCGCATTCACTGCTCCCTCAACAATATTGTGAGTTTTAATAAATAGTGATATGCTCAGAATATTATTAATGTAAGTGTAGTGGAACATCTATGGGTCATTACATAGTAAAGAAAGTCTGACATTGTTGTAACTGTCGTTTCTGTTTGTTCAGTGTGTGGGCAGATTGTGTAGATCAAAATTCATTTGCCTATCTTAAAATTAAGCCTGCTGCCATTAAGAACAAGAATTGCTATAGAACCCAGCAAATTCAGTTTTTGTAGCCAAGTGCCAGGTATAGTAGAATCTCTGTAGTTCAAGGTGAATGGGACCAGTGGTAATATGTTCCATATCCTTGCATTAAATGAATGTTGACACTTAAGTAGTGAAAAACTAATGCACACTGGTAAAATATTCTTTAACATATATTGTTAATCACCTACATGTTTCGGTCACCCCTGCAAACATCATCAGGGTGCTCTACAAGAAACAGTATTCTTGTAGAGCACCCTCACATCACTGAAAACTTGGGCTACTTGGGTTACAACAGTTGAAACATATTGTCTCATGCTTTTAGCATTTATTGTTAGGTTGTGTTAAAGTACATAACTTAAATCACATAACAGTACACAAAATACACAGAGATAAGCATTTCAACCAAGTTCTGTGCCCAGCATGGAAACAGCCTTGAGTGCTGCACATCATCTTGAACAAAACTGAAACTCAAACAGTCGAGGCTCGAACTGTCAAGATTCTGCTGTATATTGTCAGATTCTTATCGAATGGGTAACATGTGGTATGCCCTACATGTTTTGATCTTCTAAATGGTCTTCATTAGGAGTTTGACTAATGTAAAAAAATCCCCAAAAGAAACAGGCTTTACATCATGTATAAAATTAAAATTATATGGTCATGCTTTGTAAGTGTATTCCATATATTAATTAAATGGTTAAAATGGACATTCATGATTTTGTTTGAACTTTTAAATTATTTTTATTTAAAAGTTGTCTAAAGAAAATTATTGGCAACTGACTGCTTCATTAGTATTTCCTTTGTGTCTACTTAGTGCTGTTGTACTTAGGGATAGGTCTGCAGATTTTCTCCATTATACAGAAGTAGTGCACCTTTTCTATAGTTACGATAGCCATGGGTTTAGTACAGTTTCTCTTGTGTATCTGATTCTGTGGAATTGTGAATGAGAAATGAGGTAAGTTACCCAAAAGTCATTTATCGTGTCCTTTGATTTTCATGTCATTTTCATGTGTGTAGTACTAGTTACACCCAGCTACTATTGTATGCGCTTTTAATTTACTGCTATTCCCTGTGCCGTTGTATATAGATTATATCACTCATGGAACAGCGAAACACAGTTTTACAGGTGATGGAAAAAACATGACATATTCTTAATAGACCAACAATTTAACAGAAGATGTGTTGGTGGGCCAACTTTCTAGTAGTGCAGGAGTCTCAGTTTGACAAATTGTGTGGGTTATGACGAATTGCTGTTTCATGAGTGGTATGATTTTCCTGTCTGTAGAATTTGTTAATGACAGCTGAAAGAATATTCTATTTTTGGTTTGTCCCTATCCTCTGTGTGCTCAAATACCAGTTGGATGTCAGGTTATATCTGTAATACATACTCGTACTTGTTATTCCCAGCTTAAAGTATGTATGTGATCATTTTAGTGGGTGCCAGTCCTTTCAGTCCTGTGTACCTGCCACTTTATATAATACCCTGTGCACACGATGATATCAGAATTCCTCTGTACTCTGGGCTCTCACATTGTCACATACTGACAGGGACAATGCTCCTACTTACTAGATAATGTCACAGTCTTCCCACTTCGGAACTTCGCCTTTGATCCATCACTTATTAGAAGTGCAGTTGTTAATGTCAGTATTAAATAAGTTACTTTGTGTTGTAGACTGTACCAGACAACTTTGACATGAAGCAGAAAGTTGATGCTGTTTTACGGAATAGTAACTCAGAATTGAAGCGAGCCAGAACTATGGACATAGATGACTTTATGTTGTAAGTATTTGTTGTAAGATAGCATGTGTATGTGAGAAAATGTGCAAAATTGGATTTGCTTGGCAGCTTCTACATTTTTAAGACTGTGGAATGTCAGTTTAATGAACATCAGTATGATGTTTTCATTTTTTCAAAATGGTTCTCACAGCCTGTATAGCAGCAGATACAGGATGGTGAAAGCAGTCACAGTTATGTATGGCAGCATCATGTTGCATTCTTTCACATGGGTTATATTCAGTTATCACTTGTAACATAACACACCAGTGAATATTATTGTCACTGTAATTGTTTGAGTAATGGCATTGTGTCAGCATTTTGCTGGAAGTTGAAGTAATGGAACATGTTTCAAGTACCCAGCAGTTTCCATTATCACCAGACATTATACTGTATTATACTGTTGCTTATGTAAGTTGATGCATATAAATGTAATAGATGATCCAAAATGCTTGTGTATTTTTTTAGTTCTTTACAATTTCTATTATACTGTCATTGTGTTTTTCAAGACTTCTTTGTTTCCATTTGTACTATCTTATGCTGTATTTTTTTAGTTATTTTATGGTTTGTTGTTCATTCCTTGTTTTTTTATATTACATGGCTTTCTTATGTATTGATGTTTTCTGTGTCGAATTTGCATTCAGTCTGTCAGCATTCGATAGCTGTGCCACAGAGTCCATATTATAGTCATTATTTAATAACAAGAAGTACAGATAATGCAGAGACTTGTTATTCATGTCCTAATGTATCAGGAAAATACACTTTTGGAGTCTGTATATAAGTAAGACCAGACATTCCTCATCTTATCAGTGCTGGAATGTGATCTTGTCATATAGTGTAACTAATACACAATAGCCGAGCAGGGGGGGGGAGAGAGAGTGTGTGTGTGTGAGAGAGAGAGAGAGTCTTTTATGTGTGTGTGTGTGGCGTGTGTGCGTGCGTGTGTGTACGTGTGGCGTGCGTGCGTGTGTGTGTATGTGTGGCGTGCATGTGTGTGCGCGCGCACATGTGTGTGAGGCATGCGTGCGCGTGTGTGGTGTGCATGTGTGTGTGCGCACGCAAGGATGTGTGTGTGTTTGTGTGTGTGTGCAGGAGAGGGTGTGTGTATGTGTGTGTGTGTGTGTTTTTTTTTAATTCCAGAAATTATTCCACAGGTGCAGGGGAATAGCACCACACCAAGACTGCATGGGTGCACTCACAAAAGCACGATGATACCAGTGACAATATAGTGTGGAGTGTTATAGACATGGTCTACCTAGAAGTGTACTATTATCCTAGAGTAGGCAGTTCTTATCATGAAACAGAAGCACGAAATACCTCGTGCAACTCTAAGGTTAAGAGGGTTAACACCAATATTACGTAATGCATTACATAATAACAATACCCACGTAAAGAGATCTCCCCCCCCCAATCCATGAAATTGTATGACTTATACCTCTAGACACACCTGATGATGGCCCACACAGAGGGCCGAAGCATGTAGTGTTGTAACACACATAAGAGAAAATATAGTTGTGTTGACTAAATATAGAGATATACATATTATCATATTGTTATTATACCACACAACGGGGATTACACACCTCAAAATCAAGCTTTATGTTTATTTCCAATTGCTCTGGTTAAGTGATTGAATGTTAGTCTGCCTGTCAGCGCTCTGTTTTGTGCCAAACAATGGAAGTGTAATGTAGTCAATTTATTTATTTATGTATTTATGGCATATGTAGCCAGGCCATCAGCAACTCACACTGTATAGTGTTAAATTATTTGATGATTATTAAATAGTGAGTTCGTAAGGATGTGGCATGTAGTTGTCATCCTCTACGTAGAGTTACTGCAGCAGCATTTGTCTTGGATGGAATGGGGAAGCCAAGGAAATCCTCTGTTGCATTATCCAAGACAGGTTAAACCAATCACCTGAGTGTGAAGCCAGAGTGCTACCCACTCTGCAAAATTGGGTGATGTAGCTATTCAGCATAACCAAAACCAACTGCTGAATTTTGTACAGTTCTCTACAGGAAAACAGGTATTCTGTTGTAGTATATTATATCACTTGCAGCCTACCATAAGAAGGCTAACTACTGATAGCAAGTACCTCTTCTACTCCCACCTCCACCTCCCAACAACAAACATTGGAGAGTTTTTATGTATTTATTTATTACTGTATTTCTTTTGACTTTGTGCTGACTCCTACAGATATCACTGTCAGAGAGCTGAGGGAGTGATGAGTGATTGTTGAATAGCATTATCATGTGAGAGAGGGGTGATCATGTTGAACATAGGAGTGAGCCAGCTGGGGTGAGGTTTATAAATAACTCACAGCAGTAAAGCATGAGGACAGTCTATGTAGAATGCTGGACATAATTACACTGCCATAGCTGATGCTGTCTGGCTGGCCATAAAGGGTAAGCTTATCATAGTAATACTGCAACACGTGGCCATCAAAACTGCAAATACAGCACCGCATTAATTCAGTTCATGTCCCATGGTGGCATTATTCATTGGTGTGTTGGGTTAATTGTTGGTTGAATATGTCCCGCAGAAAATAGGTATTTGTTTGAATGCTATGTAGTCATTTTAGGGAGATTTCCAAAGAATTTATTCCTGAAAGTGTGTTTGGTGTGTTGGTGACAAAGGGTTACAGCAATGTGCTTACTGTAAGAGAGAGCCTGAAGGTGAAAGTAGCGTGTTCCTTTGAAATTTTCATAAGAATTGAACACAATACACAGTGATTTCACCAACCTATAAAGGCAGTGTGAATTATAAGTAGTGAATATGCTAAAAATTGGTAGAATTGATCACTGTTCTTGTTTCAGGCTTCTTCATGCTTTCAATGTGGAAGGAATACACTTCTCATAGCAGGACATGTCATAGTGTACACATGTGGCATTATGAAGTATGTTGATACATTTGTGACATGGAAGGTACACTTAAACTATTCGTGAAAGATGCAGGAATTCTTTGTGTTACCTGTAGGTAGTATGTATGAATTCATTTTAATAATTATATAGCACTTTCACAATGAAATGGTGTAAGTAAACTAAATGTTCTATAATTCAATCATTTCTAATACTTGTTCTTGCCATCTTTCTCTCTTTGGAAAAAAGATTGATGAGTGGATTGCCCAGGGTTCATGGAGTGGGTCCAATGGTATATTCCAGACAGATCGTTACTATTCCATCATCATCGACTGGTAAATAGGTATTGACATATTGAGAAACTTGCTGCATCTTTATTCGTAATTGCTTAAAACTGAAGAACAGGATATGGAAGTAGCAACCTCCTCCAAAATGGCTGTAGTTATTTACCAATAATGTAGCATCAATCCAGAAGACTTGAATTTTCATAAGAACAACTATGAGACCCTCGGCGCTTGTAAGCTTAGATTATAATGAAAATTCGATCCATTTTATTACCACTGATCATAGAACTTAACATGGGCTACTGTACAGAACATGCATTCTGGTTTCCTAAGAAGGAATTAAAATTGTGGCTTTAGCAGATATTTTGATGTAGGTTGTTCTTTTGATAGGAATGCTCCATATATTTCTTGAGAGATTAAGCGTTTGAGCCTCTCCAGTATATCTGAGGTCTACCATGATTTGATTATGTACAAGGCAAATGAGAAGGTGTAGTTAAAGATAGGGCATGGCCTGCCTTCCCCATCATGGAGACCTTTGGCTGGAATGATAGCCTTGACATTCATTGCAGCCATCAGCAAATAGCCTCTTTGTCAGTCCCCAGATATTTTTTTTTTTTTTTATTATACCATACTTAGCAATCAGAGACAGTCTTACATAATCTCTATGAGCTAATGTGATGTGAAGTTGGCGGTGAGCTAGGCGACGTCCAACGACGCTGCCTTAGGGATTGTCATCTGTTGTCCATCTACGTTTT
>Ga0123355_10015562_pt1 | contig 11956 bp, 12 predicted proteins | sample TergutEmb28metaG_3_FD_89872 | JGI IMG/M metagenome (GOLD analysis project Ga0123355, IMG submission 89872) | Embiratermes neotenicus P1 segment gut microbial communities from Petit-Saut dam, French Guiana - Emb289 P1 | ecosystem: Host-associated > Arthropoda: Insects > Digestive system > Gut ... | reverse complement strand
GGGCTGGACGGTCCGGGATCGAATCCCGGTGGGGACGAGATTTTCCGCCCGTCCAGACCGGCCCTGGGGCCCACCCAGCCTCCTGTATAATGGGTACCGGGTCTTTCCCGGGGGTAAAGTGCGGCCGGAGCGTGCTGCTGACCGCTCACCCCCTTCTAGTGCCGCGGTCATGGAAGAGTAGAGCTATACCTCTACCCACCTTCTGGGCCACACCGGGGCTGTAACGGGATCACTTTACCTTTACCTTTATATATATATATATAATATTAATGTATATAATATCCATCTTCATCTAAGTCTCCCATGTGGCTTCTTCCATACAGGACGTATGTGCCAAACAATATTATACGCGTACCTTAGTTTTTGATGTGCGTGCTACATTCCTTATTCCTTACAACCTTCTTGCTGTAATCGCTTACACATTCTCCGTAAAGACTTCTCGTTGTGAAGCTGTTCATGTCATTGAATTTACGCTGTCTAAGTAGAACTGCTTGGATGAAGATGGGTGGAGCTGTTGTAGTCCGTGTTAAAACAGCAGCCAGAATTCCAAGCCCACACTTCCAGTTATGTAGGAACGACAATTTTTCGTCTATGGCTGCCCGGAATAGCACATTGAACAAGGCAGTGGAGCTATTTGCGGCCGTGATTCGTATGTTAAAGGTCCGAAGTTCGAATTCCGACATAGAGATTGGTGTTATGGCTTTCTGTGTTTAGGCATGTTATTTAGCAGCGCTATCAGTAGTAAAGATTATTTGTTTAGCGTCGGTGATAAATGAAGAAATGAGTAGGGAGCAGTGGTGGAATGATACTGAAAGGGGAAACGGAAGTATTCGGAGAAACCCCAGGCCCACTGCAAATTCGAACACCACAAATCCCACATGTACTTGCCTGGGACCGAACCCGGGCCTCCGCGGTGACAGGCCGGTGACTGACATGACACGGACTGTTCAGAGCGTCTCTTGCATTGCAGTCCGGAGTCTACGGCAGCATCGTTAAATAGGTATGTAAGAAATAGTTCAAATAATTGTTGCAGTGTCGCCAAAGAATTTACGAATTAATAGTACAGCTGACGTGTTGGAGTCTCGCCAGACTTGCGCAGGTGTCAACCGGTTCATAGAAAGTGACAGTTTTCTGTACAGTGCCGTGAAGTTCGGCGTATACATGTAGTCAGGTTCCCGTCTTTCGGTTTGTAAGGCACCTGACTATATGGCAGCACATCCCAGACGGCCGTTGTCTTCGTGGTCACCACGTAAGAACCCCAAATTTTGCAGACGCCGTTAAAACTCAGAATATTCTCTGTTTGCATAAAAGTTTGTACTGCTGTAACCTTTTCTGTGTAGGTGATTAAACTGTCTGTGCCAGTCTGTCTGTCGAGTGACGAATAAGATTTGAGGGAGGGTGCTTCGAACTGAAATGCTGAGGAGAAACATTTGGACTTGAGACAGTTCAAGAAACTGAATTAAAAATACTACAATTTAACCCTTTGGCCCTGGAGCTGGACATTTACAGTTTAGCACACCATTTATGTAAAATGTGAATATTTTATGAACCAAGAAGGGTAACATTAGGAAATACACGACATTTTGTGCAGGAATAAACGAAGATGGTGACAGAAAGTCTAAAAAAATAATTAAATATTTTTATTGACTAAATATATAAAAAGCGTACTCTGGGGAGTAACGGTACGTCAGTCCTATATATAGGATGCATGATGCCTAAAGGTTAAAATCGGAAAATTATTTATGTAGGCTACATCTGTATTTTGAAGGTACCCGATTTGAATCTCGGCCGATACATCCGTTGTTCACACCCACGTATTTCATAATTACTCTCAGTGCACCCAAGTACATGCACGTGCAACCCCTTATAATTTTACCTTGTCCAATCTTGTACAGTTTACATTCGTCAGACAAACAGTCGCATATACGGTATGTACGAAAGCTATGGGGAACGGATATTTACCCGGAATTTATCCGGAATATTAACGGAATCTCGGCTTACCGAGTCATATGAACTGTTCTGCCCACCAGGTGGAACGATAGGACAGTGGATTTGTGTGGGAAACTGACCTGGGTACGTAGGACAACGCATTGCTGTTATTGAGCATGAGAAGTGGGAAATTCAAAATGTTTTTGGAGTGATTCTTTGAGATGTCCTTTGCCCCGGTGTCGTGTTTGTCATTTACTGGAGATACGAATGGTATGTTGCAAAAATAATTGCCAGTGCTACATTGCGTAGACATTGATTGGACTTCTCTCAATTTCCCTAAATATTTATCACATCGAGAAACATTTCAAATAAAGATTTTAGACTTAAAGTATGGATACGCAAGGCTTAGTTTTTAAGACAAGCTGTGTTCTGAGGGTGTGTTTGACCTGTGTAAATGTGGAGCAAGGGTTATGGTGGATTTATACGGTCCACGATTAGATTTGTCGGACAACAAACTGGTAGTGGGGATTAACATGTCTTTATTAAAAAATTCTAGTGGTTGGCATTGATATAAAAATCCAAGAGCCAGAAGCTGCGATAATGCTCTGTGCCTGTCCGTCTTTGGGCCGAGCAAGTACTATATAGCAGAACCTGCACGTAACACCGAAGTCGTACCGTGCATTGTAAGGAGACCATATAGTTAACTAATGTCATTCTTCGTTCCGGAACGAATTAAGTGCAATTTACAGGTGCAGCAAATGTGATTTTGGTTTAAAATTAACACAAGAACTGTGGAAATAGAGAGCATTACAAATACGATTACCGCCCGCCGAATTGTATCTGTACTAGATTTTTTGGAGAATATATTTGATATTCCTCGTGTTCAGCCAGTAACGTATCAGTCCGCCTGTCTGTGTGAACGTAATGCAGACATCAGTAGTTGTTCGAGTCTCAGGAAACGTCTAGTGACAGCTGTTCATTGATAGTTACCTTGTCTTCGAAAATCCCGAAATGGTGACTGTGTGAACCTGTGAAGTGAGAGCAACCGTGGCGCCATTTGTTCAGTGCCTCAAAATTCATGTCTCTGGACATATACAGTTTTATATGTTTTGCTGGCCGTGCATACTGGTACGGTTCTGGGTAAATGACCAACTTGATGCACAATTACGTTATACAGTGTGCACACCGGACCGTCACTTACAGAGTCTACTATACCAGATGCTGTATTAATACAAATCGACCTCCTGATGATGAGCACATTGTTGCTCGAAACATGTAGAGGATTATAATAATAAACGTATTATATAGTGTAATTGTGCATCAAGTTGGTCATTTACCCAGAATATACAGACTGTATTGTACAAAAATTAACACAAATGACAGTTTGGCGGCTGCGTGAAATGGCAAGATGTGACGAATGTTGAATAAGTTTACCCCTTAAACGCCGAATTAAATCTCATCTGCCATTTGTTGGCATTATTAGGAGCTCACCATATTCTCCACGTTAGCAGAATAAGGCGTAATGGGATGTGCCAAGCGTAATTTCAGGTTTCCGCCGCATTATGAATAAGATCTTCGCTCTTCACGGATGTTACGCGACGTTGATACGTAGTGAGCTTCCGACCTTTCGGGACAACCTGTCGGTCCCATCTTCAAGGGTCAAGCAATCCAAGACGATACGCTACATTTTTGTTTTTGCGGAAAATGGTGTTGAGGAGGAACTGACACCCACAAGACCTGGCCCCATCAGAATTCCAAATTGCACCGTGATAATAATGATTGGTTATTTCCTTCTTAAACAGGCGTTGCCTGTACGGTTCGTGATTCTAATCACCATGAAAGGATCGTGTTACCTCGCGAGTTATATTTAGTTCTTTCATCAGCCATTAATTCCGTGCCACTGCCTTATTAAATAAATGTGATTCACTGCTTGAAATAATTTCCGCAGAGGCGTGGTATGGACCAGTCGTTGTTTATTCATTCAGTACCTGGAAAAAAAAAGATGTTGTTATTCCACTTCCTTCTCCATGTGAAGACAGTCTTAATAGTCTTATGCCTTAATGTGTATGTGCGCGCGTCTCTACCTATTAAGGACCTTTAAATCAATGGATTTCCATTAAACTTGGCAAATTTTTAATGCCAGCAGAAGACCCACCTGCATCTGCACTTTCTGTTTTCATACCGTGAGTAGCCGATGCAAACTTCTGAGATGGGAGCGACTGGAACCACTCATTGTAGGGCGGAGAACTGTTGTGAAATAAAGTATTTTCGACACCGAAGCAACTTTTCTTATTTGACCCTTTAAACGCCGAGTTAAATCCCATCTGCCGTTTGCTGGCATTATTAGGAGCTCACTATATTCTCCACGTTAGCAGGATACGGGTTAATTTGTTGTAGAATGTAAAATATCAACATAAAGGCCGTTGCGAATTCCCTAGTTATCTTTGTAATATCGGTAACGGTTGGGCCTCAGTAGTAGGAACTTTGCTATTCATGTGTACGTTACAAAGTACGTACAATCTTGGCGACGCAGAGACATTTTCAAGGCGAGTTTTATCCCAAAATTTTAAATAACGTGTAGGGTGTTTGTACGGCGGTTTAAAATTATGACTCTTCGAAGATGGGTGTAAGAGAGAGGAGGCCTAGACTAGTTCAGCGCTTTCGCCGTGGATACATAGCGTCGTACAGTGAAAACAAGCCAGGCAGTGAACGCATAACGTAAATCGCGGCGCGTTCGCGTCATGTTTATACCTCCTTGGCTGGCCTAAAAGCCTGATACCATGTCACTCGAAGAGCGCGCTTTTATGGCGGTGTAATGTCGCGGGTAACTATAAAGCGTACTGATGTCTTCACTTGAAGTGCCCGAAATTTTTGCCCGATTTTAACCAAATGTTGATTTTCTCGACAGATTTTCATAAAATTCCTCAATATAAAATTTCGCGGAATTCCTTTCCGTGGAAGCCGCCCTAATATTTGTATATGTGGACAGACGGACGACTATGACGAAGCTAATAGGCGCTTTTCGTGACTATGCGAACGCGCCTTAAACCCTGTATTAAATGGCATTATGCGCAGAAATATGCTGTAAAAATAAGGTGTGCAGTTACTATTTTTTCATGCTAGCTACCTTCTGGAACAGTACACTCATGTGTTTCTCCTGCGTGTAGAAAGAACTTGTAAAACACAAAACTTCATTTTTAACGCGTTTAGACCGGTGATGTAATCGAACAATGATCGTCTTTGTGTCCTCATAATGTACAATTTTTGTGAGTCGATTCAAGTAATTATAACCCAAACATACATTTTTAGTGCCAGTGGTCAAAACGAGGACATTTGTTATCACTAGAGGTCCTTTTACCACATGTACTGATGTCTGGTTTATTCATTCTTCCCAGGTGAAATATGGGACAGTATGCTCAGATAGGCGGTTCCAGTGGCCTCGCGGTCAAAGGCGTAGGTCTGCAGCCGCTCGCATGCTGAGATTGTGGATTCGAATCCCACCGGGACATGGACGTTTGTCTGTTGTGAGTGTTGTCAGGTAGAGGTCTCTGGGACGAGCTGATCACCCGTCGAGAGGAGTCCTACCGACTGTGGTGCGTCGTTGTGTGTGATCTAGAAACCTCGTGTATGAGGAGGCCCTGGCCCACTGAGGGCTGTCGCGCCAATAAATAAATAAATAATAAAATGAAATGAAAATGTCCAGATACGTCATGCCCTTTTCATACATCTTCTGCAGTTCAAACAGAGACGTTAAATAACCTAAGAATCAGTTTGTAACTTTCGGTTTAGCTGTGTCATATTTATAAGCCGTAGCCTGCTTAGTCATCATGGTGAGAGACATCCGTAAGTGCGGGTATTGTGACAGTGAGAGACGCAATCAGAACTGCCCAGGGCAGGGTTAGAACTGGAGATCCAGGGCAAGTTCTGTGTCCTCAAAGACTGCTTAGCTGCAGAAGGTGAATGTACAAACAGCGCAGAGGACCTGCTGTTAACACGAACAAGCAAGTCTTTTGACGGCTGCCTGCCGGCCGGCCAGCCCTTGACACAGATATCACGCGGAAGGAAAAGTTTGCTTTTCAACTGACCAAGGTGTTTGTTTGTGCACATCGCTGTACAGCCGTAGCTTGTTTTCTTGGAAGTTAATCTCGCTGAATATGTATTGCATCTTTAAGTGCGCGTATAGTATTGCGAAATACAAGTCATTAAAAAAGCGCGGAATTACACTGATAAACATCGGTTTTGTGTCGCAGAGCACGTTTCAAGTTGGGAGTTTATTGTCGTTTAGTACAGTCACGTCTCCTAGTGCAGCGGTTCAGAAGGAAAATCTGTGTTGGCCTCATTTAGAAGCTAGAAACATGGTCGGCCTCATAACTTAAAACATGTAATTTTTTACGTGTAAAAGAAAGTATATAAAGAATAGCGGAACAAGCTTAAAGCAGTTAGCGAGGCAAATGCAAACAATATTAAACACGTGGAATACCACGTGGAAACGCAATTTCGAGGGAAAAGTGTTGAAACGTGTTGCACAGACCCACAACACCTATGGAAATATGGTCAATTGATTCACAGAAAACGTGGAAAAAAAAAAGTCTTAAGACTAAACAGGTTAACGAAGTAAGCAACCAACAAGATGCAACAATTTCCGTTTAGTGATCTTCTTATTGATCTGTTTGAACTGTTCTACATGTTTCGGGCGACAAACTCGCCCATCTTCAAAAGTATTTTTGACTGTATGTACTGCTTTTGGTACAATGCACCGATATTGCTGCTGACCGGTGACAAGGCAACCTAGTTCCATCTCAAACTTTTCACCGGTCGGCAGCAATATCGGTGCATTGTACCAAAAGCTGTGTATACTGTCAAACGTGCTCCTGAAGATGGGCGAGTTTGTCGCCCGAAACATGTAGAGCAGATTCAAATATATCAATAGAAAGATCAATAAACGGAAATTGTTGCATCTTGTTGGTTGCTTACATCGTTGTTCTAATGATGCACGGTCTCACAAACGTCCAAAACTAAACAGGTACTAGTCCGACCGAGAGTCTGGTGGCCGAACTTAACTTCTGCTATAGCAGGCTGAAGAAGTGAAGGCAGAAGCAGGCAGAAAGGCATACTGCGTACTTGAAAATTGTAGAAAGTCATAGCTTGTTCTGACTGCATGCTAGAAATGCATTTGGGTGTACTTTATTCTTAGTAGGTATCTGATACATGCGGACAGGCATATCCTATGCTGACAGCGAACCTGAAACACACGTGCAGGCGTACTGTTTACTCGCTCGTTACTTGGAAAATGAGGAAAGGAATGTCTCGTACTTATTGCGTAAAACGGTGTGGACCGGCAGCTGGATCATTACTGCGTACTTGCAACAGGGCGGTTCGAAACCTGCTACGTCGTGTATGAGATGCCTCGATTATCTGTCTCCGTGGAAACCCTCCGATACGCTGTACCACCATGGTCATATCGTATGTACTGTGTGATAAACTACCTGTAGGTGGGCTGGAAATGGCTGCTATGTGCTGTTAAGAGGGTGAAAGAAGTATCTGACAATTGAAGTACCCGTATTTTCCGGACTGGTTCTGTGCGTTTTTGGCTATTTCGTTTATTCGGGACACAGATCTGTTGTTGCGAAGCTATTTGCCTGTGTAATACAGGTGACTCACTGCACTGAGTCATTATATACATTGTGTTTATTTACATATTCGTATTTGTCTTATGCAGGAAAATATTATAACTGGTGGATGGCAATGGGAGTCTTACACGTGATGTCATTTGCAGTATACTTACAAATAACTGAAAAAGGCGAAGTTGAAGTTAAGCTTCATACTGTGAAGACGGCCGAGAGAGTGGAAGTATAACTCCACGCATTATTAATTTCGGCACTAGGTAGAGGTCAGTAGTCGGTTTCATGCCCCGGCCGATTTACACGCTAGTTTAGAAACCCAGGTACCCTGCGGATAAGGAGGTCGAATGGGCCCCAGAACGAGTCTGTACACTGTGGCAGAGGGATAAACTTCTTGTTCCTGTTGGAAATCGAACCCTGATTCCGCGGTTGTTAGCTCATAGCGTGTTTGAGACAATAAAGAAACATTCTATTCGAATTTTACTCGCGATGTCACAGGATCCGTCGAAGAGTTTCGGTCGTGAAAGATACAGCTATAACCTGCAAACCGTGTGTTTTGTCAGCTTTTAGCAAGTAAGGCGTAAAACGAAGGTAATGAGTAATAACTACTCACACCATTTAGACCCCTCGACGTGTTCCCCCATCGTCCAGTGCGATGTCGTACCTGGTATATGGAGAAGCACTTTGGCTTCCCAAGGTTTGGTGCCATACCAAGCTCTGATAAACAGGGCCTCAGCCTCGGTTCTCGAAGGCCTGCTCAGAGTTAAGTGGCAAGTGTTAGTCATAAGGAGGAAACAGAAGGCTGTTGTTACCGTACTTGCGCAAGAACACTTACTCAACTGAAGGAAATAAAATCTTGAAAAGTGACACGTGTAATATATATGACGAGTCCAAGGCTGCTCATGAATTGTTTTTATTATTCCGTCTTCCTTGACATTTGTTCCTTGAACGTCTGAATTATTAGTATTCTCATCCAAACTTCAGGGAACGACCCAGATCGGAGTCGTGGGGCCGCCCACATAATGCGAAAAATCTGCGTTACAGATACTTTTCTGTGTTATGAACTGGACGAGTGCGTGGAGCGGTGTGGAGGTCTTGTGGAAGGCGGAAACTTGGAAAACCGGTTAGAAAGATACGAGGATAACGTTTACCATGAAGATGGAAGCAGCACGTCCGTCCGAAACGTTGATACTGCACGTATCTGCCCAATAACATGGCATTACATTCCAAAAGACATCACTCCTAACATTAAGAGGTTTGTAAAGCACGAAGGTGGATGGTGCTGATGAAAGTCGTGTGGCTGGTATTAGAGGTGTTGCACGTTCAGTATCTACTGACCGGGTAAATTAAGTGGCAGGGTGAGTTGGAGGTCGGAGGGTCCTGTCAGGTTAGAGTCGCAGCAAAAACCAAAAGCTGCTGACGTAAACTTGAGAGGCTTAGTCAGCAGCTCCGTGAGATCATGAGATGTTTCATTTGTGTTCTTAGCATCACTTTATTAGCTGCGTATATGCATGTTATATAGCACACACAGGGAAGCCGAATGTAAACAGTTGTACGAGAAGTGATGCATTGGCCTTCTTTTAAGGTGGTGCACCAACACCTGTTTTAAGACTGATGAAAGTCACGAAAACTTCGGGGACCAAATGCTAGATTCGAACGCAAGACCTCTTAAATGCCAAGGAGTGCTCACTGCCACGCCGGGATGCTGCTGTCACGTGATATTTCGTAGTGGAGTTCTATTAATAATAACGGAAAAAGTGCCTGACAAAATAATAAGCGAAAGCATGTTTCACAAATACACTCTAATAATTGCGAGAACGAACGTGGAGAGTGCTTTTGAGTCTCTGTTGGTGACGCACTTCTGAACATAATTTTGTCAGTGTGGTAACTGTTTTGAGATCCTTATTAAGCTATCATTAATCCGTTTAATCCCGTCAACATTCCAACAGACCGATCAGGTTTACAGACCCAGTCCCTCGATATCGTGAAACTGTGATTCGCAGTACGTCGGGTTCCCTCCAGTCTTAACTCGTCCATCAGCACTGTCATCACCTTGCAGCCTTCAGTCATCTAAGTACCCGCCTCACGTAGATTTACGTAATTTCCTTCACTGAGCGAAGACGAGTTATACTAGTATTCGACTTGTGCAGTGACGTCAGAGTGCTTACATGAATCACTGAATTTCCACGTAAGAATGACGCATCCATACGCAAGTCGAATCTTTAGCGACGCCTATGAACGTGTGTGATTTTTATCTCTTCGTAAGCTTAGAACATAATTTTGCAGCCAAAGCATCCTATATCAGCTTAAATAATTGATGTCTTGTGTGATTACTATGCGAATGTTAAAGTGATGTAACTTCGGGCTTTACTAGGCATGTTTTTAAATTCGACAGGTGGTTGCAGTTGTGAATGAAATGTTCCCGTGTATTATATACATCGGTTTAACAAGTGAACGCATTCATATTTATAAAGTTTGTAAACTGCTTAACATTATTGCGATATTTCGCACTGCTTGCCTTTTAGAGGCCATGAATGCCTACTTTGATGCTATAGAAGACGACTTTTTAAACTGGAGATCTGAGGTTCTTAGGGCGGTAGTTACTGACGTTACTGTCTTAAAGAGGCAGCAGGAACGTAACGCTGCGGAATATGGTAGGTAATGCGTCGGGTGGCTACCGATTTATCTTGCGGCATTATAACGCACGGGACCATATCTTAACTCAGTTTTAGCCCTTTGGCCCTGGAGCTGGACATTTACAGTTTAGCACACCATTTAGGCAAAATGCGAATATTTTATGAACCAAGAAGGGTAACATTAGGAAATACATGACATTTTGTGGAGGAATAAACGAAGATGGTGAGAGAGAATCTAAAAAATAATTAAATATATTTTTTGACGAAATATATAAAAAGCGTATTCTGGGGAGTAGCGGCACGCATGTCCTATACACGTATATAGGATGCACGGTGCCGAAAGGTTAATATGTTGGTCTACAAATCTGGTCTCCAGCTTTGATTTCGAAAGAATAAGACATACCTGCTCAGAAATATACGTAGTTACTACTTCTTTCTTTCTTTGTGTGGCGCATCAGCGCAAATCAGGTCTTCGCCGCGTCATTGTTGAGTTTTCTAGACCACACCCATTAGACACACACCCGGTGGGACTCTGAGCGAGTGACGAGGCTGTCGCGGAGGCCGCTGTGTACACAAAACACAACAAACACAAGAGAGGAACAGCCATGCCCTCAGCGGGATTCGAGCCCGCAATCCAAGCAGTCTGGCGGCAACAGACGTACGCCTTAGACCGCACGGCCACCGGCATCGGCACGTATTTATTGCGTATTTATGTGTAATACCTTGCTGTATTTGTGAACGTGCATTACGCAAATTCCTAACTTGGAATATCGCTCCGACATGCTATTCTGACCGCAAGAGCCTGAACATCTTTGTGTTCTGTTTAAGTAACGAGATAGGCAATGTACTTATGACGTTAACATTATGGCGCGTTCGCATAATGTTTATACCAACTCGGCCATCCTAACAGCGTGATGCCATTTCTGTTTTGAAGAAAGCGCTTTTATGGCAATTTAATATCGCCGGCAACAATGCAACGTACTTAGGTCTTCATGTAAAGTTCTCGATATTTTTACCCGATTTTAACCATTTTTGGATTTTCATGACACATTTTCCTGATCGTCCCTAGTATCGGATTTCACGGCAATCCAGCCGGTGGGAACCGCGCTTATAAATGCGGACGGACATGAAACTAACAGGCTGTCTTCGCGACTGTGCGATAGAGCCTAAAGAGAGGTGCAGAACTGTTATTTAAGGTGACAGCAGTCAGTTTTTAGGGGCGTTCGCAAAATTGCGAAAAGTGGCTATTAGCTTCGTCATGGCTGTCCGTCTATCCGTCCGTCCGCATGGATCAACTCGGCTCCCACTTCACGGATTTTCATGAAATTTGATATTTGAGGATTTTTCGAAAATCTATAGAGAAAATTCAAGTGTCATTAAAATCGGACAAGAATAAAGAAGAAATATGAAGATCAATATACATGTTTGATTATATCTCGCTCAATTATCCTAAGAATGAGAAATGTTTCAGACAAAAGTTGTAGAGAAAATCGAAACACAAATTTTGTGTTCCGTAAATGTGTTTCGAAAATCGTACCGTTTGTGAGATAATGTGGAAAAAAATAGTGGAGCGGGGCAGGTCACAGATGACAATATGGCGCATGCGCATTGCATGCTGGACAGTTAAGGCTACAAATACACACACTCAGTTGAGTAAAGAGAGACCAACTTGATGCCACTTGTTTTATTATTACTTTATTCAGTGCTCAACATGTTTCGGATGTTAATACATCCATCCTCAAGAGCTTGCGACTAATTCGTTGAGTTACT
>Ga0123355_10015561_pt1 | contig 11957 bp, 11 predicted proteins | sample TergutEmb28metaG_3_FD_89872 | JGI IMG/M metagenome (GOLD analysis project Ga0123355, IMG submission 89872) | Embiratermes neotenicus P1 segment gut microbial communities from Petit-Saut dam, French Guiana - Emb289 P1 | ecosystem: Host-associated > Arthropoda: Insects > Digestive system > Gut ... | reverse complement strand
TCCAGATTATTGCTTAATCCAGATGACCACCCCCCCACACTTAATCCAGTTTAACAATTTTTTTTCTGTAAAGACAGTATGTGACATAAAGAAAGTTGTGCATTGGCAATTTTTTAAAACTGTCAAGTAAAACAGTGAAGCAGTAGTTCTATCTGACTGTTGTACAGTGCGTATGAGAAGCATTGTGAAAGAAATGACCAGATCTTTGATGAGAACATGGCTGATTTCTTCACTATAACAATGTTCCCACACACACATGACACTCTCTGTCCAGAAGTATCCATGCAAACAAATTCCGTTTGTTCTGCAGTCACCCTACAGCCCTATCACTTTTCAGCAGACTTGTTTCTTTCCCAGAATTGGAAGTTAGTTTAAAATGATATCAGTCTGGAACAGGAGAGGAAATAAAAAGTAGTGCTAGAGGAGCTGACCCGCATGTTTTTGAAAACTGTGTGTGGTATGCTGGAAAAAATAGAAACCTGTCGTTGTTGTTGTTGTTGTTGTTGTTGTTGTTGTTGTTGTTTTTGAACAGACTTTATATGTACAGTATATAGATCCCTATTTATGTACATCATGGTAAAGTCAGTACAAGTTGTACTAGACAGAAGATTCTGGTTTCAGATATCAATCCTGACACATGTACCCTGACTGAGGTATTTTGTGGTGTGCCTTAGTACCTTCGAGCAAATGTTCGAAGAGTAACTTGAATTAGGTCAAAACCTCCATAATATTTCCAGTACATAATCCACTAATTACGGTATGATTCAGTGTTATGTAGAGCTGCTGACATTTCATCATTTGCCTTTTTTCTCTCTGATTTTTTCTGATTTTAGTTCTATAGACCGGTAGTTTCATATAAATATGATCATTTATTTGACATCTCAGGGTGAGCGCAATAATTACTCAGCACTTTTGCATGTACACGCATGTGAACTGTGACATTCAGGACTGTTTTATCAGTTTATGGTTTATTTCATAAATGAGGGCAGGAAAGAACATTATTTAAATTTTTTCAAGTTGTCAGCCTTGATATTTCTCTTATCACACAGGAGCAGTTGAGTGGGTTTGTTCTACCCTGATTATATGTATGGTATGAGGAGTGTAGAAATACTTCTCTCCAATAATGACAAGGGGCAGTTGTGTATATTATCTGATGGTAAGTGGGCTAGTGTGGAACAGTTATGACTGACTGTTCCAGTGTTCTATCCTGATGTGTAATGCAGTCATTCCCAGGAAACAGTTCATGAGTTTGACTAAATGGCTGTCTGACAAAATCTGGTGGGGATGAAGATGATGACAGTAGTAACATAAACTGTAGTATCATGCAGTTAACCATAATATATCTTAATTCAGACATTTAACAAGTGACAGTAAGTTCTGGAGTGAATTATCAGGCTCATCCCTTCACATCGTGGAGAATCTTCATCTATGGAGAATGAAGATACTATACATGAGTCATCCACTCAGTTTCTGATGCTGATGTCTGAGATATATGGTTCTTTGCTTCCATGCCACTTCACAACTTATTGGCATTTTGCTGTGTTCTCTACACGTGTATGGATAGGTGGATACTCAGTAGCATTACGGTTGTTGATTATTGTTTATCTTTCTGCACTTTACTTACAGGCACAGGCAAGTCTCGCAGAGTCCAGTCGAAAGTTAGATCTCCTACGTAAGTCACTTGAACTGCGCAGACAAGAACTGCCACCGGACTCACCTGCAGCTGCCCAGCTGAAGAGGGAATTGCAGAATGTGCAAGCAGCTAGTCCTGTTGCTGTCACATACACCAGTCTGCAGCCCTTTCATGGGCAAGGGGACAGCACGAAGTCGGCTGGTTTGACACCGTCATCCCTTACGCGTTGTGCTGCTGTCACTGGGAAATTGGAAGTGAGGTAGGCCACTGATTTGCACAACCATATAATTAATCTCATTGCCTGTAAATGACAGGATTACTGTAAGGATGTGTGACAGCTCAAGTGATAGTGGCCAATGTCTGAATGGAGAAGCCAGATACTGTTAGGGTGTAGTGCATGTGAGATTTGTGGTTAACTAAGTTTCAGTGGGGCAGATTTTTGTGTGAACACTTCAGTTGTCCCCTCCCAGCTACCATTCCACTAAATCTCCATACTTATTATTACGGGCTGGTGTGATAGGCATAGTTGAGGCCCAGGTTCCAAGAGACACAGTCCCTCACCACAGCTGGTGCTAACATAATTAGCGTGCACCATTGTCTTATGTATGCTTAGTATGATAATGTAAGGTACAAAATGCTATAATCACATGCTGTAGTCATGGTGGGTGGTCTGATTAATTTAATGAAATCATTGCTCACTGTGGTTGAAAATAAAGGTTAATTCTAGTAACTAGAGAGGTGCTGGCACTTTGGTCTTTTCTTGAAATGAATTTGAATATTCTGTCCAGTACATTTGCGTGCACACAGGTCAGCTCCATCCATGTAATTGGGATTAGCATCCAAGCCTGCCTAGTCCATTATTACATAGCCGGTTTTCTATGCATTTGCAGAAAGAAGTTACTTATCCATGTCTTGATAAGCCTGCCGCATTGAACGACTTGTGATCCACATAATGAATGACTGTAAAATTTTTTACTGGGGAGTGTGGCTGAAATTTGGTGTCATGTTCCAGATTTGGTTAATATTGACAGCAGTATTGGAAACTAATGAAGATTTACATGGATTTTTGTACACATCTTCTGTATAACTTGAGCATAGCTTGTGAGAGTGAACATGTTTTGGACAGACAATATAGTGAAAACTGAGACACATTTAATGTCCATTGCAGTTTTTGCATAAATGTTTATAGTTTTTGAACCTTTGAAGGCCACAGTTGATGTCATTGTGCCTGTACTAAGCACATCTGGCAAATAATGTTGCAGTTAATTTGTTGTATGGTATTTTGGAATTTCCTGCTGCCTATCTTCTAGACACAGTATCAGAAGGTCAGAATTCAGTGAGATTTTTTGGTACTTTTGATGACATACTGCTAAATCCATTCACAACACTTGCTGTGATTTGTTTTAATGCCATGAAAATATCCAACTGTTAGTTCACCACACTGCATAATTACTGGATTGTGGAAGGGTTAAATAATGGACTGACTGTGACTGACAGACAGATGAACTAACCAATCAAGTAACTGACTATGTGGAACAGTCCTTCGTGAAAACCCAATAGTTTTGCAGCTAATTGAGAAATTCTCTGCATTGTTTGGAATCTGAAGGTTCGTGTCTTTGTTTACAAGAGCCTGCAGCTTGTCCTTATCTTTAGTTAGAACAGTCCAGTTCATGCTCTCCCAACTGATATATTTAAGTTCCAGTTTAATATTTCCCTTTGGTCTACACCTGGAAGTGTTAAATGAAAGGTAATTTTGTGGCGCATTAATGCATAACTTCAGAAAATGGTGGCATAATGAAGTGATTACACTTGAACTGTTACTGTTGTGTATGTATTTGCTGACTTGTTTATATCCATTTTAAGGTGAACTTGTAGTACATGTGTTGGAAATGGATTATAGACAGGATGCATGAGACATGGAGAGTTGTAGTGTTCATGCTAGTGAGAAACCACTTATTAATTGCCAGCACCTTTGCTGTCAGCAATTGTAACTTTCACAGATACATTGCAGAATCTTCCTTGAAACACCAAACCCATACATAATATGTGCCTGTATTACTAGGCAGAGGTCAGCATTATGTCTGAGGTGTTCTCAGGCAGTCATCTGTGTGGATATCAGGTTGGTTACCCCATTGTTTCTGTGGACTGTGCCACCATTTCTGGAAATTGTGCTATTGTTTCTGGAAACTGTGCCATCATTTATGGAGACTGTGCCACTGTCTGGAGATAGTGCCACCATTGCTGGAGACATTCATCCTCTGTTTTGGGGGTTTGATGAGATGAGTAACATGATTGTTCATTGCATTTCTATGTACAGTTGCTTACAGAACTTAGTGCAGAGACTGTGTTGTTTAACGTGGGTTTTCACTGTTTTTAATGCATTTGTGCCTGCATTTTTGATGGTCCAACTTAGTTCTATTATGCTAGTGACTGGGTTATTGCAAGAATATGGACAGGACACTGTACTCTGATAATGACTGAATATGGCACTCATGACATCAGCCCTAGATGGTGCAGGCATAAACAGTCTGAAATGTTGGATGCCAACTGCTTATTCATGTGGCTGACCACTGCATAAGACTGCAATGTGTGCAGTCACTATAAAGTCTTCCAATTCTGCATCCATATCATTATTGAAATTTTGTTGACAATTTTTAATCTTGAACTTTAAGCATGCAGTCCTTTAGCAGCTAGTTTTCTTCTGAGACCAGAGTACTATTCAATTTAAATATCCACTGCAGGACAGTGTTTTTCTGTTGGTTTTTCATTTATTGGGACATTGTTGTCCCCTTTGTCAGTTAAAGGTTAATGTTCTTCATTCATGCCTTACGAGAAATTTTTCTTGCCTTGTAACTGCACATTAACTGTTACAACCACTACTGCTGTTGTCATCTTCTCTATTCTGCTTGTTACATGACTCCCCCTTAATCTTCGATGGCTAGTGCACGGTAGTCCAGAATGATGAAACTGTCGAGAAGACTGCATGGGTTGTGAGTAGTGAGCTACTGAGGACATGGATTTGGAATGTAGGCACATGCAGTGTACTCTGCACCAACATTTCAATTTTATGGGTGATTGTAGTGTTAACTGTTACAGTATCTGGCTCACCAAACTGTTTATTTGTAGTCGCAGATAAAACAGTCTATAGTATATCTGTGATACTGCATCCAGCTTCCAAGATGCTCACAGTATGTTCAAGTTATATGTCATCCATTTCATTACAGTACTTATCATTTCTGCAAATCAGTCTGTCTGTTTTCTACATACAGGACAATCCTCCTCAGTTACTTCCATGAACTAGTTCACTTGTGGCATCCTTCAACCATTTGTTTTAAATGTCTCAACAACATGAGCAACTGCCCTTCCAGCTCCAACAGTTTGTTTCCTTGGCAGGCTGAAAAATGATTTTATTTCATTATATGAGAGGAGATTATTTGAATGACACTGTAGAGGAAACAAAGCAGCTGTTAATCAAGCCTAGTGAGAGAGTGAAAGGTAGTGGAATGATACAGAATTTTGTACTGTATTAGGCATTTGAGTTAAAACAGCTCAGTCACCAAAGTGTGCTGAAAGGTGTCAGTGTAGCTGTTGTGTTCTCTTTAGCATGAACTTGAATTTGTTATGAAATGTGAGTAGTTCAGTGATTTAAACTTACTATGATACTGTAGATTAATGGGCTGTCAAGACCTACTGGAAGAAGTTCCTGGGAGATCTCGAAGAGACAAGGATATCTCATCAAGCCCGGGTGATCTGCGGTCCTTTGTAAAAGGTGTGACAAGTCGGAGCTCCAGCAAGTCATACAGTGTCAAGGATGAAACAAGCAGTAAGTTTCATACACAGAGTAAGTCAGAAGTAATTTCACACTTTTGGGATAGGGTAACTGTTACCCACTGTCAAAATGTATGGGGAAAACCAAAACTGAAAGATTTGAATGTCATGTCTCCCTCATGTGTGTTGTTAGTGCCCAACATGGCCACGTCAGATCTACTAAATATGGAGGCTTACCAGTGACAAGAGCACGTGGTGCATTTTCTCATTTCAAGGAAACAAAATCTGCAACTCAAGTTCAATGAAATTTTTGCATCAGGTTTCAGCATTTCCTTCTATCAAATGTTTTCCCTGAGAAACAGCTTAATAGCTTGGTTGAAACTGTAGTGAAGAAAAGGAAAAGTTACAGGTCTTCTGCAAACAACAGAACTGTTCATCAAGTGAGAACAGGTTTTTATCTCTACTCCAAGGAAATTGATTTATCATGCCAGTTGGTAAATTTGTGTACCACAAAAAACAGTGTAGAGAGTGTTGTATAGGCAGTTGCATCTACAGCCATGCTAACTGTATGTGTGTAGCTATCATAGCTACTGAGATCAGACACCTGATATTGTGTGAGGACGTGTGGTCTAGGTTTAAAGAAGATGAAAGCATGCCTGAACATGTTTTATTACTGTTAGGATAAAGTTATAGGGGAGTTGAAGAGACCGTATTATGAGGAGCTTTATGATTTGCATTCCTCTCCATATACTATCAAGTGATCAAATCGAGAAGAATGATGAGATGGGTGGGGCATGTGGCATGTGCAGAGCTACAAAGATAGGAACATCTGTGTTCTCTTGCATAGCCAAGCAGCACTTAATAATTTCCAGGTAAACTCCAGACTAGTCTGGGATTGTCATCAGTCCCTTGTGGAATGGGTAGACCGTAATGGTTCAACGGGTATAGATGCCAGGACACGTGGGAAGTGATGGAAATGAAATAGCTGATCAACTAGCCAGACAAGGCTCCTCACATACACTCAAAGGACCTGAGCTTGCCCTTGGAATATCTGCGAAGGTTGTGAGGGGAGTAATGAGTAACTGGACAAACAAACATGAGGAGCATTGGCAGTCTGTACATGAACAAAAGCAGACTAAGAGCTTTCTTAAAACCCATCTGCTAAGAAAAGCTGGAGAATTGTTTAGTCTGAACAGAAACTAGCTAAGAATACCGACAGGGCTGCTAATAGGACACTGTCATTTAAAAGGACACCTATTTAAACTGGGGCTGGTAAACATTCCCGAGTGTGACAGATGCAAGCAGTCATTAGAAACAGCCTCATATGTTCTGTGTGACTGTGCGGCTTTGGTCGCATTAAAATTCAGGCACCTGGGCTGACATTTTATGAAACCACGTGACTGAAAACATCTCTATCAGCAAGATTCTGCACTATGTTCAAGGTGCAGAGCTTCCAGATGCATGAATGTAAGGGCTGCACAAAGGATCAAATATAGTCAAAGTGCATAAGTCACTAACATGCCCACCCTCTTTATAATCTGTTCTGTTCTGTGTGGCCTGTGCAGGGGAGAGTAAAAGAGAGGGGGGGGGTTGCATACATGATTTTGGTGGGGAAACTTCAGGGAAAGAGACTACTTTTTTAAGTTATGCACAAATGAGAGCATAATACTAAAAATGGGTCTTCAAGGTTTAAGATGGGGGCTTGGGCCAGTTTGATCTGGCTTTGGATAGGGACAGGTGGCAGGCTATTATGAACGTGATGATGAACCTTAAAGTTCCATATAACATGGAGAATTTCATTAGCTGAGGAACAGTGAGCTTCTCAAGAAGGATTCTGCTCCATGCAGTTGGTTGGGTGGTCGGTCATTTGGTTGGTCACTCAGGAAAAAGAAACACAAAATGTGAGAATTAAGGGAAATGAGCAGCTCCATATGATGGTGGAACATGTGTGGGACAGCCCCAGTGTCAGTGCATTCTGTCCTGTAAGGAATCTGGAAGTTTATGGCCACTTCATTTTGTTGATTAGACCATTACTACTTCCGCCGCTGCTGCTGCTGCTGCTACTGCCGATGTGTACCTGTACATGCTGGAGAACTTCTATGATCCTGAATGTTACTGAGAATGATTTTCACAGAAATGTGATCTTCCAGCAAGATGGTGCAGTGCCTGTTTTGCTGATATGCACAAGATTTTTAGTACCATGAATTATCAGTAGATGGGAGAAGCTGGTTCACTTTTGTGGATTCCTTTTTCACCAGACCATACACTGATAAACTTTTTCTCTTGGAATTTCCAGCCACCATTACCACCTAGTAGCTTACAATTAGCCTTTGGCATCAGAATTAAATGCCTGTAATAATCTGCAGAAGACTGGAATTTGCAAAGTTACGCCAGATATGTTGCAGAGAGTATGGCTAGAGATTGCTTATATCTGCAACGTCTAAGAATATCAATGGTATTTCAATTATGTAATTATATTATGTCCACTAACAAGTGAGGTATTGACCCATATTACAGTGTTTCTAACTTTGTTCTGTGTCCTTATAAGACACTTTTACAAGCCTTCGAATGTGTGAAGCTACTTTTGACTGTATATGCTAGTGTGACTGTTCTCTTTCCTGTTTCATGCCAGAATCAAATTGAGAATACCGGAATCGTATTATGAAATTTATTCTATATTCTGCACGGCACTTAACACAGTGTACAGTTGTTGCTGTGCACTTTCTTGATGTGATTTGATTCCTTGTGCTGAATAATAATAATAATAATAATTATTATTATTATTATTATGTGGATAAATTTTTTATTTATTCATGTCAGTGTTGTACCTCCTTCAGAGTTTCAGCTACTGTGTATAGTTGATAAGGAAAGCAACCATATTCAGCATGAGAATGGGTACCCCTGCTTGTTCATTATAAACATTCACACAGCAGGTACACCTTTACACTTCCCTCATAATACACGCCATTGAATACCTATATATGAATAATTGGATTACTCAGTTAGTGTTGAAATGTGTCGGAATGTACCACTGTGTATGGTGACCTGCAGAAGCCAGTTTGTGGAATGATTGGGATGGAACATAAGTTACATTTAATGCTGTGGGCTTTATTTATCCCCCCCCACACACACACACACACACACACACACACACACACACACACACACACACACACACTTGTAGATAATGTATGTTTGTGTGTGTGAGTGAGTTACGGCCAATTCACATGCATGCCGCACCCTTGCTGTTCCCCTGCCGTGCCATGCCGCTAAGGGTTTAGAATGTGTCTTTCCCGTTTGATTTACACAGTGCGGCCATGTCTGATTCACACTTGCCACGCCATGCTCCGACCATGCCGTTCTTCTCAAGGCCATGGCACAACACATCAGTCGAGAGATGGCCTGTGGGCTACCTGCCCGCATTTGGCTTCCTCCGCCTACCATGCAGAGTTCCACGTAGGTTGTTATCAGAAGCATACCAATCTCAGATGCACTTGGTCTGCTCTAAGAATAAAGAAACAACTGATGAAGAAGGCTGTGGAGTTTTTTGTTAAACGTATAGTGAGAGTGGAACAGATGCATTAACAAATCTTTATAGGCGCATATAGTACAGCACAGTTTTGCTGCTACAACACAGATATTTTTTTAGAAATGTTTTTTTGACATTCATACATGCCATGAGATTTTATGTTCTTGTATAATTGCAGATGAGATTATGGCAGTTATAAAGTTGGATAATCAGACTGTGGCTCAGACAAACTGGAGACCATGTTCTCAGCAAGCTTGGGACCAAAGGTAATTTTGTTACCCTGATATCTTAAACCAGTCTAAGCCTAATGTAAGCTGCCCTAGCCAACCCTATTCCAGTGTAATCTTACCGAACTCAAACCCAACCAAAACCGAACCTAATGATGCAAGTACCATATTTACTTGCGTAGCTTATGCATTTTTAATCGTGTTTGCAAAATTGCGAGTGATGACTCTTAGCTTCATCATGCCTGGGTATTTGTGTCCACGTACACCACCTTGTAGTTCTTTGATGGACACAGGCAGAAATATCCCTTCACCGACAAAATTTTGACAGACAGTTTTGCTACTTTTTTAATGTTTTTTTGCACCATACATTCTGATATAATTATACAACACAAACCAATGAAATGCACAATTTTCTAAATTAATATTTAATTTCTGATATCTCCTACATGTTTCGAACCTCATGAGTTCATCCTCGGGAAGCCAGGTTGTGTTTGCATTATGGTATGTTTTACATGCATTAGTGTGAGCAGTCTGGTGGGTAGGCTAGTGTGTTTGAGCCTACCCACTAGCTGCTCACATCGATGCATGTAAAACATACCATACTGCATATACAACTTGTCTTCCTGAGAATGAACCCACGAGGTTTGAAATATGTAGGAGACATCAGAAATTAAATATTAATTTAGGAAATTGTGTATTTCATTGGTTTGTGTTTTGTATTTTGAATGAAGTCGTCCAGTTGTGTACTGATTCTATATATTCACTTTATTGTATATATATTTCAGTCAACACAATTATATAATAAAAGCATAGGTTAAAGCAACATGTTTCGACTTAAAAAGTCATCGTCAGGCTAAGCTAAGAACCATGAAGTGCTTTACAATGTGGCTGTGCGCATTTGTGATCCCAGATGGCTCACAATGTGTGCTGTGATTCATACCACATATAATGTGACATATATCTGTTACACTATTGTACCTATATTGGGGTCAAGTATGTGACGTGTGTTAGCGTGCTATTTCCTGGGACCGTTGTTCACTGATTGGGTTCCTGGTTGTTATGTCCATTGTGGTTTTATTGGTTCTTCTGCTTCTTAGTTTTCTGTAGCATTGGGGGGGTGCCTTTCCACTTGTTCTTTGCAGTCTGTTACTGCTTTCTGTTTTGGGTCGGTTGCGTCTTGTCCAGTTAGTTCTTCTATGAGACGGTTGCCAGCTTCTCCATGCAGTAGTGAATGGGCTTCTGTCACTGTGTAGCTTTCACTTCCTGCGGGGGTGGATGGCTTCCCGAGTTATGTATAGTTGTGCAAGCATAGTGGCAGAACTGTGTGCAAGGCACATTAGGTAACTTCTATACCCAGCTACCTGGCCACAGACTTGTGGGTTTGTCATTGATGTAGTGTAAATGCTTGTCTAGATGACTTGCAGAGCCTCACCATATATCTTTTGGAGTAGATGGATTGGCAGGTTTGCTAGCAGTTCTCAAATTTGCATCTGAAATGATAATTACTTTTGTATCTATCTAAACAGATTTATGGTTAAAATTTAGATTTTAAAATTAGGTGTGTATTTACTCCCCCACAGCTTGTTGTGTAAGAAAAGAATTTTTAATTTATCATGCAAGTAAATAGAACAATACACTTCTGATTTTGAAAACTTGTAAATTTTTCAACAGATTGGATTGGTACTGTGTTTTTAACATTGGTTTATTTTTGCATTGATGATCCTTTGCTGCAGCTAAGATTCTTTTTAAGTGTTATATTTACAGTTATGCCATGTGTAAATATCATATGTTTGAGGTTAACATGTACAACTTATGTCCTTTGGCACTGCAAGATGATTGTTCATTTAATGTGTTGCACATTACCCTCTGCCTCTTACATACATGAATTGGAAAGCGGCAAATAGTATGTGCACAGATAAAAGTCTGAGTTGCGCTTGGATTTACTAACAGCTAAACTGTTAGTATGGATGCAAGTTGAAACACAGTACAAAATGTCAGGTAGACTGTCATTGTGAAGTGTGCTGTGGTGATGGAATCCCAACATTCATCGCCATCTCCATGAAACCTGCAGTAGTTTGATGTCCTGATTCACTCCTGTCTGGTTCATATCACTGGCCGTCGCAGTTGCATAGTTTCCCTTCATGATTCATACTACACTCATCTGAACTTAAGATGAGAATATTTTCCGAATTCAGCTCCTGAAAATTGAAGGGCTACTGTGTAGTCGTCCATGAAGGTACACAAACTTTGTGTAGGTATTGTCCTGCAAATCCAAGATTGTGAAGGGGGTGTTGTCTTACATGCAGGGTTGTATTGTGTTGTGGTAAATAAGGTATGTGGGACATTTCAGGCTAAAATCTTGGCATAGAGATCAGCTGTCTTGGCCTGAGTTGTGTTATTGTTTTCCTCAGTTAATAAATTGGAAGCTCAGAACTGGTCGTAATGGCCTCAACTGCCTTTTCTTCAGTAAGTACAGTTTTTAAGATTAGTCATCTGGGATATAGTGCTGTGTGTTTTGGTAGATGCTTACCAACATTCTGGATGAACCTGCTGTGTCTGTGATCACAGTAGAAACTTTAGTGCCATTTTATCAAAATATATGGTACCACATCCTACAAGATGATCTGTATCATTGTTTTTGAAACATAGTTTAGCAAAACTTCGTGAGGGTTTCTGAATAAATACACCTGGACCTCCCCTGATGGTAAGACTCACAACCAGATTGACCACGTATTGATAGATAGGAGATGGCATTCAAGTATACTGGATGTGCGAAGCTTTAGGGGAGCTGACTGTGATA
>Ga0123355_10015560_pt1 | contig 11958 bp, 8 predicted proteins | sample TergutEmb28metaG_3_FD_89872 | JGI IMG/M metagenome (GOLD analysis project Ga0123355, IMG submission 89872) | Embiratermes neotenicus P1 segment gut microbial communities from Petit-Saut dam, French Guiana - Emb289 P1 | ecosystem: Host-associated > Arthropoda: Insects > Digestive system > Gut ... | reverse complement strand
GGGGGGGGTGGGGTGTGGGTGTGGGTGTTGGGGGGGGGGGTGGGGGTGGGGGGTGTGGTGGGGGGGGGGTGGGTGGTGGCGGCAGGGGTGGTGGTAGTGGTAGTAGTAGTTGTAGTGGTAGCAGTTGTAGTTCTAATAGTTGTAGTTGTTGTTGTAGTAGTAGTTGTTGTTGTTGTTGTTGTTGTTGTTGTTGTTGTTGTTGTAAGAGAAGGTTGTAGAAACACTAAAAACGGTGTTACTGTGCATTGGAAGATGATTTTCCTGCATCCTATAATAGAGGGCAAACATTTGTTTGTGACTGTGGTATTTATTTTCCAGATTCAGCAGACTACCTTCCTATTAATGAAGATGAAACAATGAGTTACATTTTTGAATTTCTTCTTATGACTCAGAATGGCCAAAATTACATAAAGGATATAAAGTTCTCATCTTTTCCATTTGGGGACTATAACATAACGGTAATTTTCTACAGATAGTGCACTAATTTTCATTCTTGAAAATGATATATGGTATGTCTTGTTAAGAGTCCCTGAATATCAGGAAGTAATTGCATATAGTTACTTCTCACTGCAAATGTGCTGTCATGTGAGCCCCTATGTCCCTCTTGAGAGGACAGACATGGGGAAGAATGGCAGGGAATCCAGTGATACATATAATTTGGCAAGACTTAAAACTGCGTGATTGCTCTGTGGTATGATGGTTCATAATAATGATAATTTTTGGTATTGTCTCCCATGAATTAACTTTATTTAATTTCATATCAGTGGGAGTGTATTTCATGCATAAGTATTTAAACTGATCAGTGAAAAATCACTGCTTCAAGAGGGAACTTTTCGTAAAGGAAATGTAAACATCAGGTTCGTATTTGGATCCACCATTTTATTTTGATCCCAAGCATTTATTTCACAATACATCAATTGTAAAGTTCACAAGTGCATGCTGTCAGGACACAGTAGAGTTACTTTACTGCTAATAAAATTCATGGAGTACAATTTACAATGGACCACCTAAAAATATGAGTCCAAGGTCATGTGTACTTGACACAGGTGCATTTTCTTCATTTACCTCATGTAATCCCTCCACTTCAGGGCTGCATTATGCAGGTCTTCAGTTACAGCACATTTTTGTCTGCTGAATTAAAGTTGTCAGAACTGATGTTCAAACCTTGTTGCAACATGTGTATGATAAGCTTCAGTAAGTAATTATATGGGAAATGTACGTATAATGTTACATTTGAGCCATGTTTGGATCTTTGCAGTCCAGATCTTTCTCAGACGGTCATACCACTAAATACATTGTCATCACACTTGTTTTTCACAGGGATACAGATGTTATTATTTTTAATGGTGTCTGTTGTTTTATTTCACCATGTTGTAATATTTTGTGAATCCTAACTTACACTCTCTATTTTATACACAGTTTGAAGGTGTATTCATTATATGCACACCAAATTTCATATTCTGAGACATAATAAATATCATGATGGCAAATTTTTATTTTTATTAATCATGCATGATTTAGATCATAAATGAATAGACACATGATGTAATGACATATAATATGTTGCTGGATTATTTTGCCCCACCACAACGAAGGTATATGTAGATATTTATTTCCCTATGCTTCCGCTGTGCCATATTTTTTGTAATTACTTTCAAAACAGCAAGATTTTTGGAAAAAAAGGTACAGTGGAACTCCACTTATCCAGGTGCAGTTTATCCCAATTGCTAATTTGCTTGGCCCATCAGATAAATTGGTCAAGAATTCTACAAAACTAACTTACCTTGAAATTACTGGTGATCAGTACAGTGTTGTGGCTTCTAGAACTTCAAATGGGGCATGGTTGAAAGGTTTAGAAGCAGGTATTTACTGAAATAGTAACACCTGAACATCAAACTGCCAATGTAGCCTATTTTCAAAGAAAAATCCAATTATCGGGATTTTCTGCATATCTGGATGGCTTGCCATCACAATTAATCTGCATAAGTGGAGTTCTGCTGTATTTGACATGAAATATGTGTTCTGATTTTCTCAGCTTGTTGGAAACCTTTCTCATTCCAAGAAGAATCCAGTGACATATCATAACCTTACTGAAGTCTTTGTATAAAATGTCTTTTATTGTTGTAGGATTTTAACCAAAATGGCATTATCTTGACAGAGTTAATCCCCCTTCCCACCCCAGTGTAAAATTTCAGAATCATCCACTACCTGAGCCAAGTTGTTCCATACAAACAGAGACACAGACCTAAGTGATGAAGAAGGTGAACTTGAAAGTGGAAAACCTTTTATTTGAGAACTTCATGTGTGGGGAAAATTCAGCTGTATGTTTGAACTTGAAACATGGAAATTCTCCTCAAAAATAGTTCTTCATGCATCCACAAACCTACCTTCACATGCAGTGCAAGTCTTCTTAATACCTACAACTTTTGTGTGAAGTAATTGTATTGTGGTTAAAACTATTACCATTCATCCTGATATTCAAAATTCTAAAGATCAAGGTACAGAAAAGAGTAATTTAACCAGAATTTTTTGTGAGTATGTAACATGGCCTCTGTTTTCACCGAAGAGCAACAACTGTAAGTGTCTGAAGAAAAAGTGTTTAGGAAAATGTTTGGGCCAAAAAACAAAAGGGTGAACGAAGTGATCTGTTCAGAATATTTCATAACAAGGAATATCATGATTCATACAAATCACCTGATGTTGTCAAGACAGTGAAATGTGACTTAATGTGCTGTCCATACAAATAGAATGGTGGGGAGCATGCATACAGAGTTTTGGAGAGGAATCCTCTTTTGAAGTATCCACCTGACATCTGAATGAAATTGAAAGTATAACTCTATAACTGCCTATATCCTCTGTTTTCACAGCAATGGAGGTAGCTTTATTTTTATGATACTCATCCTGTTGGATTATTTGTGCTTGAACAGTGACAGTGCATTTAGTCTAGTGCAACTGATATTTATTTTATTATTAGTAAAAAAAAACCACAAGTTTCAGTTGTGTCCAAGCTACCATCAGGCTGTAGAGAAAACTAAAAGGTAGTATACAACATGTATGAAATTAATGTGTGCTAAAATCAAGTGAAAGCACCTGTTATAATATATTTGATAAACTAAAATATATTTAAATTTTTTAAGAGAGTGACTTAACATAACTGTATATATGTTTGTTGTTGTATTGTTGTTGGTGCTGTTATTGTTGCTGTTGTCATCATCAATGTTGCCATTGTCATCATTCTTGTTATTGTTGTCATCGTTGTCATCAACTGAAGATCAGAAGTTAAAGGTTAAAATTGAATAGTGTGTTGACATTGTGGATTATCAGTCTCTAGGCATAGTTGCTGATATGTGTAGACACACTTGGAAGCTCTGGTTATGCAGTCCATGGCTATTTATGGTAGCAAATTGTGTCTGCATTATTAATGGCCAAGATTATTATTTGCCTACTGTGTTGTGTAACTAATCAGATAATAAATAATAGTAATAATATGACAGTTTTCATTTTGTGTTTTCAAACACACTAAAATTCTCATAATACTGATATCATTTCCATTGTGTAACCAAATTATTTTCATTGGAGATAGCTTCATGGATCTACATTTGTCTTCCTCTATGTTTCACTGACAACTGTGTTTATCTTATTCTTGTATCAAGGGGGAGGTACAGTTCAGACTTGAGAAATGGAGCTCCTCCTCACGTACCATTTAAAAAATCTTGTTTGAAGTCACAGTATGTTAAATTTAATTGTTTGTTGTTAACATTTTCATTTTACGTATGGAACTTCTCAGTTGTAGTTATATATTGTCCTTTTGTATTAAGTTATGTAATTTTCGTGATGCTTTGAGATGTCCCAAACGAGTGATTATTGTCTAATATGTTGGGCACGTTTCTCCTAAAAGAATATAGATATTCTTTGTATTGTGTGAAAAGCCTATGCCTGTTGGGCTAACATACCTTTCAATGCATTCTGCGCAAATTGGTTGATATATCCCACATTTGTTATGCTTGCTGTCATTTAAACTTCATCTTGTTCATACCTATACATTGTTATCACTATATCGAATAAATGCTCACACATGTAATGTAATGTAATTTATTTGTGTTCTATAAATCCAAATTAGGGTGCAATCCTGTGGATATAGACATCACATACATACTATCTAACATAATATACATAGTGTTGGAAGAATTTTAGCTATAAATAAAAGTGCAATAATAAAACACCTAAAACCAATTGTCAATTCATTTTTCAATGGAATATCTCTGATAATTAAAATATTCTTTACTATTATAAAAGGAATTTATAAGTAAAAACCTCTTTAAAGCATTCTGAAACAGTACTATCTCATTAGCTAAGTCTTTGATGTTGTGAGGAAGGCTGTTAAAAATTTTAATTGCTGAGTAGTACACTCCTTTTGGGAACTTTGTTAGATTAGCTGTGGGTGGATGTAAGTTGGTTTTAAACGCACTCATATATTGTTAAATCACCACTTTATTAACACTTTTCTTACTAAACATATTTCAGCCCTTGAAGGGTCATTCAGGTAGGATAATGGATACATTTCACCTTTGTGGGTCACAGCATGAGTTAAGAGTTGTAAAATATATGAGTTCTGAGTGCTTCACTTACCTTAGATCACTTAAAAATGTTTGTAATTGATGTAGTTTTCTTACTCATGTAAGTAAAAGTGAAGAGTCATCCTTATTTTGTGTTTCAGTGTTATTGGTGGGATATGTGTTAGGGTGGTGTAATAGTACCTGTGATCATAGGTTTTCAGTATATGAAATAGTCTGTGTCTTTTTGGTTTCTGGTTATGGAGATATTTAGAAAATTTATTACATTCATGGAATCTAATTACAAGGCAGATTGTAGTTGCGAATGACGTTACTTAAATTCTGAAGGCATTGTGTTGATGTTAGTCAAGGTCAAATCATAGACTATGATGACATTATCTACATGTCTAAAATATCCAAAGGTGTATTTATTAATCAAATTCATCACTTGCTTGGATTCAGTATATTGTAAAAATATTTTCGACAGCAGGGCGGAAGTAGGAACCTGTGCTGCCAGTCCATCTTGTTGATGGAATATTAATCACTGTATAAATATCATTGTGGTTTATAATGAAATTACACGGGTCAAGGATTAATTTTCCTTGTTACCTCATGTTGTATTCCAAATTCAAAGATATTACTTACCACAGAGACATTTCTTTTGTCAGGAGAGTGTTGTAAATATAGAGTGTTTGTTTTTCCTGCTTGACCGATAAGTGTGGGCCCGTCGCTCTGCCTGCATTGCATTATATATCACATGTTGGGGAGGTTAACAGTTGATGACGGGAGCTAGACAAATGATCACAGTGATGATCAGTTGTAGGAAGTCTAATCAAAATTCACTAGAGTGTTAGGCCAGCACTTATCGGTCAGCTATGTAAATAACGCCCTGCATTGCTTAAAGCTATTGATGCCAGGCTAGTTCTTTTGTCTGTAGATATTTCCCGCAAATTCCTTATAAGTTCTTAGGTATTTTTGACATTGAATGTGTGTAGCAAACATATATGTTGGGAGAATGTTTGTACTGTAAGTTTTGCAAATTTATTACCTGTTGGATTGCAGTGGTTGATGATTGGTCAAATAGGGTTGTCTTGTTCACACGTCCAGTAATATTCAGTGTATTATGTTTTAGGTTAACATATTTATTTTTTTCTTTTTCAGTACTTACTATCTTACTACTGTTATTCCTCTCCTAATCTCTTTTTGATATTTATTTGTAGGGTGTGTATTTCTTGTTACAAAACCGCTGGAATTGATAAAGTCATCTGTTTTCTTGTGGTACTCTGAAACATTCATTGTGTGAAGTCCATGAAAAAAGATAAGAGCTATGTTTTCTGATTTGGCCAAAGCATTTGATTGTGTCAGTGATAAAATCCTCCCAGGTAAATTGTTCTGTTGTGGCATACGTGGATTAAATTCCCAGTGATTCGAATCCTATCTTGCAAATAAGAAACGGAGGTAGAAATATACTTCAAAATGAGTAGCAAAAGTCTTCATCTGGCTAGAGCACAGAAAAATGTGGTGTTCCTCAGTGATCAATTGTGGGAACTCTTTTAGTCATAACTATATTAATGATCTTCCTCATGGGATAAACACCCATTCTAAACATGTGTTGATGACAGACATTTACTAATAACTGCTAATAATCTTAACTTTATGCATCCTGTTGTGTTGTAGGATTAATAAAAGTGGATTAACAGCCATCAAAAACACATCTTTTTAAAAATAATAAGCTAACCAGCTCATGTTTCAACCCTCTAGTGTTCATTTTTAGGCTGATACTGAAATATATTAGGAAGTATACAGATCATGTGTGGAAGGGATATCTCACTTCTTACAGGTTTTCCTTACAAGTCTGCTGTTTACATATAATTGATTTCAAGATTAAAATCGAAAATAAAAATTACAAGATTAAAATTAAAATTGAAATTAAATTAGTGAAAGCAGTTATTAAAATCTTAAGTTGTTGAAATTAGCGGTTGCTGGTAGATGTCGTGTGTTTTCATATTGGGTGTTTCAGTGTTACAATTTTTCGTTTCACTCTACAGAATTATGTTCTGTGCCCATTGTAGAGTGTGGTTCAATGCAATGACTGAAACATGCTTTAGGAAAGTAAATAAAAGAAAGTGGTGTTTGAATGTTGTGATTGTGTGGATTGAAATTGCTACTGATGAACTAGCACAACGGGATGATATTACCTAACTTTGCAAATTAGATCTGCATGTATACTGAATTACATGAGTAAGTGGTTTGCAGTGAATGCATTATCCCCAAATGGAGATAAGACACATGTAATAAAATTTAATGTAAATCATCACTAAGTTGAATCATTTACAATTCTCTATCAAGGCAAAGAGATCAAAGAAGTGAAAAATATGAGATTTCTTGCTTTGGGAATTGACAAACATATGGACTGGAAGATTTATATTGAGCAAATAAGATAAAAAATGAGTTGTATTTGTTATGCAATTAGATTTATGCATTAATCTAATAATGTAGATACACTTAAAACATTTTGCTTGCCTACTTCTAATGAAATATGGAATTACATTCTGGAGCAACTGTACGGATAGTAAAAGAGTGTGTCAGAAAAGAAATCTGTGAGTTTATAACAGAGACTGTGAAGCCAGAATATCAGACAAACCTTTATTCAAAGCATTGGAAATACTGACTCTGCCTTCTCTGTATTATATATTACTTCTAATGACTAATTTGGTACTCCTGTTATTTCACTCATAACTTTTTGGTGCACATTATTGATACAAGAATGAAAGGACAGCAACTAGACCACTAGCAAAGTTTGAATTGTACCAGATGGATGTGATTATGTGAACATTCAGGTTTTTAATAAATTACCAGTAGCTACTGAGAAATTAGTACAGGACAAGAATAATTTTATATTTGCTTTGAAAAGGGTTTTAATTGTTGAATCCTTTATTCACTTAATGGATATTTATATTATCAACATGAAATAAATACTGGTGATTGCTCTATAGGAAGGAAATATAAACATATGGCAGAATGATAGATCAATGAAAAGAGAGAGAGAGAGCATGCATGTGAGAAAAAGGTAACGCTATTGCTCTTGTCAGCTTTTATTGTCTTAACATTCTTATGTAACTTTTCTGTAATTTATGAGATAATGTTTTCTGTTTTTTAGGTAATTGATTACCATGTTTTGTCAAGTTTCTGTTTAAATCCCTGTTTTCCTTGCTACATGCCACCTCATGTCATCTTGTTCAGCTACTGGTATGTAGCTGATGGCAGTTTCTGCAAAATTCTTTATCCAATCCATAGATTTGTATGTAAATTATATTTTATGTCTTCACTTAACATCATAATTTAGCATTGGACAAATCAGTATGGTATTATTTACAGCTCTTTCATAAAAGTGAATTTCTTCATGGTTATTTTACCTGTCTGCTGTTTAAAATGTCAGGTTTTTTGTTACCTTTCCACTACTTAATATCCATTTCCTTTTATAATTTATTATGAAATGAGTTTTTGTAAGATTCCACCCTTGGTTGTAGTTGGTACAGTTTTTATTTGAGATTCAGCTTCTTAATACATAAAGATCTAATCTCTGATTTAACTCTCAATTTCTGTATTTTCTTTTGTGCGAACTGAGGATAGAGAAGTATTAGGAACCTTAATTTTGTTATCATCTCTCCCTTAATAAATATATGTAACAAAATGCTTGCCCAAGGTATCTGCCTTGAAAGATTTAAATTCTCATTAATTAAGCCAATTTATAAAAGTGGAGACAAATCTTTCCCTTCTAATTATAGACCAATCTCCCTATTGCCTGTACTTTCTAAAATTTTCGAAAAAGTCATATACAAGAGATTATTTGATCATTTGAACAGTAATGTTATATTGAACGAGCATCAACATGGTTTTCGAAGTGAAGTGTCAACAGAAAATGCTTCTTATAAATTACTCATTGAAATACTAACAGCATTGAACAACAAACAGATGGTAGGAGGAATATTTTGTGACCTCCATAAAGCATTTGACTGTATTAATCATGCTGTGCTATTAGAGAAAATGAAATTCTATGGAGTATCAGGAAAATTTTACAATTTAGTAAAGCCTTATGTAGATGGAAGATATCAAAAAGTAATTTTAAGTCATAATAATGGTATTGAATCCACCTGGGATAAAATAAAACAGGGGGTACCACAAGGATCAATTTTGGGACACATTTTTTTTGTAATCTATATAAATGACTTGCCAAATTTAGCATCCATTGGAACCAAAATCCTTTTGTATGCGGATGATACCAGTACAATAGTAACTAGTCCAAATTTGGAAAATTTTGAAACAAAAATAGATAACATATTTGGGGATATTAATAATTGGTTTAAAGTAAACCAATTAATATTAAACTACAATAAAACACATTACTTACAATTTAATACGAAAAATAGCTAGGATTATGATTTGAAACTGAACTACCAGGATAATTACATCAAAAGCTCATCAAATACAAAATTTTTAGGTTTCATCATAGATGACTCCCTATCATGAAAGGCTTATATAGACCAAATGATGTCCAAATTGAATACAGCATGTTTTGTAATTTGAATGATACAAGCTATAATGTCTCCAGAAACTTTAAGAGTGGTCTATTTTGCATACATACATACATTCAATTATGAGTTATGGGATAATTTTTGGGGCAATCAACAATATAGTGATAAGGTTTTCAAAATTCAAAAAAGGGTGATTAGAATCATCATATGTTCAAGAATGAGAGATTCATGTAGGGAACTGTTAAAAAAAGTAGAAATACTACCCTTATATCTCAATATCAATATTTGTTATAAAAAACAAACATTTATTTTATACAAATAATCAGATCCACAGTATTCACACAAGATTTAAAACCAACTTACATCCACCCACAGTTAATCTAACAAAGTTCCAAAAGGGAGTGTACTACTCAGCAATTAACATTTTTAACAACCTTCCTCACAACATCAAAGACTTAGCTAATGAGATAGTACTGTTTTGCAATGCTTTAAAGAGGTTTTTACTCATGAATTCCTTTTATAATAATAAAGAATATTTTAATTATCAGAGATATTCCATTGACAATTGGTTTTAGGTGTTTTATTATTGTACTTTATTTATAGCTAAGATTCTTCCAACACTATGTATATTATGTTAGAGAGTATGTATGTGACAGTGTCTGTATCCACAGGATTGTATCCTAATTTGGATTTATAGAACGCAAATAAATTACAATTACGATTACAATTACATCAGGAATTATATCATTCTGGAGACACTGTTGGTTAGTTGTCAATGGACAGTTTTCATAGACAGATACACAGGTACATTAAACCACCTTCTTAACAAATGTAGATATATTATTGCATAAAGGGTACAAATTGTAACAGGATCAGTTCTCATTTTTTACCATGTGTTAATTTTATACATGTTGTATACTTTGTCTTAGGTTGCTGTATAGCCTGATGATGGCTTGCACATAGGCAAAACATGTAACTACATTTTTATGAATAATAAACTAAGTATTAATTGTGCTAGACTGGGTTTGTTGTCATTGAAGACAGGACAGCTGTTAACAAAATTATTATTAGGGGAAGATTAGTTCATTACAGTAATTATTGTTGCTGTGGACTGTACTGGTCAGTTTTGTACCTTGTGATTAGCTGTAATGTTGTAACATCATGATTAGCTGTAATATTGTAACATTGCATATTTTTATGTAGGCAGAATCTCAGAGAATGTATTTAGAAATCATCCTTCACAATTCTCTGGTTTGCCTGGTAACTATGTTATTCAGTATAACCATTACATGTTGTCAGAAGGAAACATTGCTACAAAATTGTGGTTAAAAATTTCGTGACAGTATAGTCATCATGCAGTGTGGAGTAAATACCAATACCATAGTTTCTTTGTTGTTAAATATAGTTTAAAAATTTTGATTTATTTGTTCAGTGGTGTGACACTCTTGATCAACCATTGTAGTTGAAATGATTATAAGCCTGTTGATTTATTCAAGTCCTGTTTGTGGTTATAAATTTGAGAAAGGGCTGGAATAAGGACAGTTCCTTCTGTTTCCTTTTACAGGCCTCTCAGATTCCAATTCAGCATATCCTTATGAACACAACAACAGAGCAAGTGAAGGCCATGGAATCTGTTAGAGAAATTATTCAAGATGTCAACATCTCATCAGAATATATTGTATCATATTCTTCTGAGTATGTTTCATGGACAGCAAATAAGGTTTGTTTAGTGTCCATTACAATCTGTCTTAATGGGCCTTTTTTTAAGCATGAAATTTTAAGTTCTTCCCTTCTTTGATATGGTAAGTTCTGTATGACAGGCAGAATACACTAGTCCAGCGGGCTAGGTAACTGAGAGTGTAGAAAAAATGGAGCTGCAAAGTATGGCAAAATTAGCCCTTTATCTAACAGTGACTGGTGCATTCACATTCTCTCTCAGTGATTTTTTATTCTTTGTATTCTGTATTGTGCAAAATTTGATGGACGTACCACACAGGTATTACCTGTAAGGTGTCAGAGAATCAATTGTAAATTGTATTGGAGGTTATAAGGAGCCTTTCTGCTAAGTAAGACCATGTCTTCTGAATGGTGTAAGAAAGAGAAAAATTTTGAAGGAGAGAACTGACTGACAGTATATATTATTTTGACTTCTTTTAGATTCTAAATAACGGTAATGGAATAACAGTTTGCAGTGTTTTTGTAAACTACAAACAGCTGGAATTATGATTCCCTAGTCATTCTCTATGCACACCATTAAAAATATATTGCCTGTGATTTATTTATTTTTAGATGTATGTGAAGTACATTGTAAACAAATCACAGAATGTTTAATGGTAAAGGGCCAAAGGTTCAAATTTCAGCTGAACTTCATTAAATAATTTCTAAGATACAGTGAATTTCTTAATTAATTTCCTCCAAAATAAAATTAACTGCTTTATGTCAAAATTGACACTGTGAGATTTAAGGTTCTCACTGATTTTGTTAAGATGTGTTCTGGGATGTGGTGCCATATTTGTTGATAACTGTTGACCAGTTGTCATGCCATTACAGCCCAGAAGACTGGACTTTCAAAGCTGGCATTCTCATCTGGCCAATGTCCATCATGAGAATGCTTCTGCCTGAGAAACACCCCATCTTTTCTGTGTGTTGATCATGACCTGTGTTGTATCCCAAGATGATGGTGGGTAGGGATTGTAGAAAGCTGACCGAGAGGGAAGTCGCTGAGTACGTTGGAATACTTAAGAATCGAAATTCAAGTTCCCAATAAACGAAGATGGTGTTTTATTTATTCAGATGAAGTGTAGTTACAGTCGTCCCAAACAGCTAGTTGTTATATGAAGTTAATTTGTTGGAGAAATGTCGATTCCAGT
>Ga0123355_10015559_pt1 | contig 11958 bp, 6 predicted proteins | sample TergutEmb28metaG_3_FD_89872 | JGI IMG/M metagenome (GOLD analysis project Ga0123355, IMG submission 89872) | Embiratermes neotenicus P1 segment gut microbial communities from Petit-Saut dam, French Guiana - Emb289 P1 | ecosystem: Host-associated > Arthropoda: Insects > Digestive system > Gut ... | reverse complement strand
TAGTTGAAGAATAAAAGACCAACTTGATGTCATTTGCTATTTTATTTCACTTCTTATGTGCTCAACATGTTTCGGACGTTAATATATCCATCATCAGGAGCTTGCGACTATTCTGTTGAATTATCACATTGGTCTATTGTTCTTGGTTCGATGTGTGTTGGAGTTTCGGTGTGGTTGACTTGGAGTTGTATCCGTGTTGCAGGCTGAAGCCTGCAACACGGATACCACTCCAAGTCAACAGAATAGTCGCAAGCTCCTGATGATGGATATATTAACGTCCGAAACATGTTGAGCACATAAGAAGTGAAATAAAATAGCAAATGACATCAAGTTGGTCTTTTATTCTTCAACTATCAAACATCCACTGACTGTTAGGAGTTCGTAGTGAGCAGATATATTTGAGTGATGAGGTCGGGCGCGTTTTCGATACACCCGCCCCACCCTGCTATATCGGTACATATTATTCCTTGCCTTGCGATATTTTGTTTTGTGAGTAGTTTTCTTTTCGAATTCGCCTGTTTCGCTTACGGGAGCTAGACTGTCGAAACCTCCAAACTGAGTGGATTATACCTCGGAGTAACAAAATTATGGTAATAAAAGCCTCAGTCAAACGATTCGAGCCCGGTAACTTACTTCTGTTTTTGTCATAAAACCAAATGTTCTTGTCCGTTTGGTTGCTGAGCTTGGCACCAAAAGTGTACCGCTTATGAGGAAATGGTTTTATTTGGTGTAGATTAATGATGTACAGTGAAGTAGCGACGAATGGAAAAATATTGTTGCCTAGACTGAGGAAACATACTGACCCTGGGTCAGGAAGTCACTTCTGTTGCTGAGACATAAACTAGGCGCCTTCCGAATACAAGACAGCCACAGAGATTTGAAATTTCGTGTGACAGGTGAAGTACATAAAAAATATGTAACGTCAGGGTTGGGTTGTTGCTAGGTGCGATGGTGCGTATCTGAACCAACGGAGAATCGAGCCTTCATGCAAATTTCAGTGAGGACTTGAGTACTGTTAATTACTTTCATTCCTTTGGGGACTAAAGTTTGCTTGTACGTTTCCGACATGACGTAACATCAGAAAGTGTATCCATAACAATAGCAAGATTCTCATTGTGCCCAAAAGTTAATGTAGTATAAATTCTTTAGGCAGTGACTGGAATAACGACAGTAAGACCTATGCAAACGATTGCTGACAGTTGTAAAAGGCAGTGAGGACATTTAACAAACCAACATTTATCTTATCCTGGTGATATGCTGAAGTTGCATTTTTCACACGTCGTTACTTTAATATGGAGCGTGAATCGGTTTTGTTCCATAATTTAAATTTGTAGTATCGCTTTCAGATATTAGATCTCGTTTGGTCAGATGCACTATTAGGGTATAATACGAGGCCGAACAGTATTTTAGAAATTAGTTTCAAAAACAACGACCTGTTCGAACGTTAAGAACAGTGGTACTGTAAAGATAAAAGTAAAGCAGTCCCATTACAGGCCTGGACAGGCTCAGAGGGTTCCAAGAAGTTAAGGTTCCATGATTTCGTGACAACGGCACAGGATGTTGTAGGTTGTCAGCCTTACGCACCGGCCGCCTTTACCCCCAGGAAACACTCCTTGTACTCATTTCTGTTAGGGACTGAGTCGACCCCAGGGACATAGTGCGATCGGAAGGATTTTATGTCAATGAAAAATCCACTGACACCAGCTGGGATCGAACCAACGACCCTCCGATTTGTAGCACAGCACCTTAACCACTGTGCTACCGCGGTACGTACCTTCCGAAAATGATCCTAATGTTTGTTTTGCTGTCGTCGTACTAAACTGGCAGAATTGACATAATTACAGAATATTACAACCACAGTGTAAGACAGCATTGTGTGTCTTTTTGTTGACATCTGTGCTACGTGTTTCGACACAGTCGGGACGTTCTGTTGAGACTGTATTATTTGAATAATTTGACTTTCTGAAGCGAATTTACTCACCAGAATTGCATACATTGGTGAATATGCGGATGGTAGGCTAGATTTAGGACCGTAAAGCATATGTCGAGATCTGCACCATGTTTCATTTGTTCTGTCCAGTAGGATTCGGCTTTGTATAGCCACGCACGAGCCTAGCAGAGGAAAAAGAGGAAGCCGTTAGGTAGATTCCATTTTGCTGTATGGTTGGGTGCTGTGCCCATCCACACAGTAGCGTAGTATTTTAATTCAGTGGCATACTAAAGTTTATATTATTGTGTGATTCGATCCTATGGCCATCTACGCTTGAGCCTAGCGGCTAACCCCTGAACCAAACTGCATTTCACTGTTGAATAACGAATTTATTTTACGTAAATGCAGCTTTAACAGCATGGGATTTTTGGAGTTGCAAGCTTATGCAACAGAAAGGTAGGCTTTTTTTTTTATTGTGTTCCGAACTCCTATTCCTTCCAGTTTTTGAATCAAATGTATACGTTTCGTTTCAGTGGCCTGTTTCCGTGGAAGCGGCAAGGAACCGCGGGCAGTCCTTGTCCGAGCCCAGGTCCAGGGTTAAGACCTCCCACGCCAGAAGGGACCCGTACCGCTCCTGCAACGGTGAGTCTGCTTGCTCGGGTTTTTAATCTGTTCGCACTGTATGTTCAGGTGCTGAAGAATTGCAAATTGTGAGCGAGGAAGTGCCATTTATTCAGACATGTTAACTGCGAATCGCATACTTATGCACGCTGAGAAAGGAAACCTACACATTGAAAGGAAATCTTTTCCTGGGGTAAAACGGCCGAAACCCGGAACTCACCACTCCCATGTAGTGCCGAAGTTGAGAATGCAGTGATTTGTATCTCCACGCTCCCATGTGTAGTCATGGCGGGGAGTTTAAGTATAGAGACAAATTTACAACTGCTGCTGCTGATTTACTGGCCACTAAAGACTGACGAAGCGATATTCCACACATTCGTGAAAGTGTGCTGTCGCGAGTGAATTTGGTGGGAGGGATAAGTGCTTGTGTATGACCGTCGGTCGTGTCAGAAGTAGGTGTAAGTCGGTGTCTGGGCTGTTATAATAATATTTATTTACTGCAGTTGGGTTGTTACCCGGTGGCAGTGGTTGTTTTATATGTAAACAAAACATGAAATTGTTGTGCTCCTCTTTCAAATTTCTAGATCCCTCTATCAAATAAACACCGTAAAATGCACTCATATATTATTAAATCACAACTTGATTAACACTTTACGAACTCCAGCATATTTCAACCCTTGCAGGGTCATCTTCAGGGAGTATAATGATACACTTCAGCAATTTGGTTCTTCAAAATGTTGTAAAATTCAAGTTAGTATTATCGTGAATGTGTGCATTTTACAGCTGGTAACTCATTTTGTTGACCCACGTTGCTGAAATATATCATTATGCTCCCTGAAGATGACCCTCTAAGGGTTTAAACAAGTTGGAGTTCGGAAAGTGTTAATATAGTGGTGATTTAATCATATATGGGTGCATTTGTTGGCGTTCATTTGATATAGTGAAATCTGTGCACGGATATGAACAAGATAAAGTTTTGTGGATCCCTTTTTTTCTTCACATCGGTTACCTGGACAGGCAGCAACAGTTCGCGATACCACAAGTCGATGAACGGCTGGACACCGTCAGGGCGGTGCGGCGGTGCTCCACATCATGTCAGGTATAACGTTGTACCGTTTTGAATGGAACGTTTCCATATAGGTGGCTCGGTTGTGGACCCTTTGGATCACCCGATCTTGCCGTCTTGGATATTGGGTGTGGAAGTTTGTCGACTCCCAGATGTACAGATTGAGATTTGGTTACTTGCAGTACATACGGAAACTGCTTTGAACAGGCACCAGTAGTGGCTTTCAATGCTGGAGTCTTGCAGTTTGTGCCCAAGGCAAACAGTCGCTTGATAAGTGGTTCGCCACTTTAGTGAATTAGTTATATATAAAGTTCCAAAAAAATCCAAGCTGTCAAGAGTGAGCACTGATTAATTTCACCAAAAGAATTTTTTATTGTGAAGCAAAGAGACGAGCTGCAACATCTGCGTATTCGGACAGCAGACACCGTGGATTGCACATAGCCTGATCGATTCACGGTAAATAACAGCAATGTTTAAGACGGTTTGTGCTCACTCGCTTCCCATGTCACTTATGATAGGTCCCATTGTGGCGTTCGTACGAGTCGCATTTTATTTACGGACTGAGTTATACGAGCGATTTTGGCCTACGTCTTCAACTACATCGCGGGGGGAGGGGGTAACTGAAATGTGAAATTTTACTCACAGGGGATTCGGATCCAGACCATTAGGAATTCATTTACACTTGATTTTTCGTCTGTCCTTCTTTCTACTTCATCTTTTCCCGTCTGTTTCCATCCTCCATCCTTTGTTTCTTCTCTGTCTTCTACATAATTTAATTTCTTTTCTTCATCATTTCCTTTTTACTACTACTACTACTACGGTCACCACCCCTGCATCCGCTACTACTATATTAACAGCTACTATCACCCTTTTCCTCCTTATTCATGTGGCAGTCACCGTTCATTCATTTTCTTTTTTCTTCTTCAGCTTCATGACACACGCACTTTTCTTTCAGGACCTAAAGTGACAAATCGTGTCTGTTCCCCACACTAGAATTTTATGCTGAAGAGAAATCCATTCCCAAGATAAAGGCCGTCTCTGTATCTAAGAACCGTGTCATGCTGAAGCGGATGACGCAGCATTGCAGTTCCGTGGACTGTTTACCTCAGGACGCATTGGCAAAAAAAAAAAAAAAAAAGACTTGGCTGTCCGTTCCGTATGCTGTTCTGCGCTAAACCTGATTTGAGTAACCATTCTAAAGAAGACTGGGGAGGTGTATTCGGACACATTCATTGCTAGCAGACCGTCGAGCTGGGCATTGTTTAAAATGGCGTAGACACAGATGGACAATGTTCGTCGATGTCTAAATGATCCTTTGTTGCAGAAACAGTTTGTGTTGCTGATGGAGCTAATCAACAGACGAGTGTGTGCTCGCCGTTGTCCTTTCGTGTTTTAAAGTTTGGAGTTCGTGATGAGTTACGTGCACGTGTATTGTCATAGCAGCGTGAACTACAGTAGATCACTCCATATAAATTTTCTTCGAAATCAGATAAAGACTTCGGTAGACAGACGTGCCTTCATCACGCTTCCACTTTATGCACAGAGTGCAAAAACGCGGAAAGTGATCACGAAGTGGCAGTAACATACGGGATTTCGTTTTAGGAACGAGGGTAAAAAATTTTTGCTTGGGCCACGTGACCTTTGTGGACGGGACCGAGAGGCTGTCGCGAATCGTCTGTAAACAACTACAGGCCTATGCGAGATTTCAGGCTTCAACCGCGAAGCAGATGAGAGCTGCGCTCCTATGGGTCATTACGCAGCGAGTAGTGATAATTTCTTACCGAAGTTTCGGGACATCTTCAGGGGTGAACATTCTTGACCCCTGAAGAAGGAACCATCTACCAGCCTACGCTTCGTAAAAATACGGAAGAGGGTAGACCTTAAAAATCATTTTAAAACGACATTGTGTTAGATGGATGAGCAAATCAGCTGTGCCTGTTCCCTTGAAGCGAGCGGTTTTCACTCAAGAAGATTTGAGCTCTTTGTCACAGAAACTTTTTTATGTCAATCATACGTTTTATTTCACCGGCATATCACGCCGCTGATGACCGCCGCCCTGATATTAGGTCCCCTGCGTAAATATTTTTTGCTCACAGATGTCAGGTTTAACCCAGCGATATTTCAGCCTATGCCACCTAACATTCATGCTCTGTAAATTAACGCCATGCAATATTGAGATACCAACGATATTTTTTTCCTTCTTTATACAGGTCAGGTTTAAACAAGCAACTGGGTTTGTAATCATTCAGGTCCATGACTTAAGGATGGCATTAGGTAATCTAACGTCATCAAGGAATGAAACAACGCTTCGACGACCAGTCTGTCTACATAAGCTGGAGCGTAAATGAGTAAATTGATCCCGAAATTTTAACTCTATATTAATGGTACTTGCATTTTTTCTTTAATTGTTTGGCATTTGTGAAAGACTCCGTAAGTATTGCAGACTATATGACGTAGGGGTGCACAAACTCCGGGCGCCAGGTCGCCCGGACTACTAGATTTTGTACCGTGAGGCCTAACGTTGTGGGTCCTCAGTATGCAACCGTGTTTCTTGCTCGCATATTTTTGGAAAATTTGTACTCTGGTTCAGCGTGTAATGTCAAGATGATTGTTGGGTGTCGAATTGGAAAGGATTTGGAAAATGTCAGCAGCTACCACCAGTGTCACTGGGAACCGTGTTCAAGTGCTTCTCGGATTAAGAAAGATGGAACAGTTAAATAAGATATAGTAAAATAAAATGCCGGAACAGGTCACACGACCTAATCCATGGAAGATGATGATGATGATGATGATGATGATGATGATGATGAAAATGAAGGTAGACACGACTTCCTCGGATGCTCGGCCTAGTGCGTCGCCACCTACGCAAGAGAGTCGTTGATGTCACTGACCGAACAGTGCAGTGAAATCCTACAAAGATGCTATAACATGTGATAGTGTTTCACCTCTCAGGGTTCCGCAAGCTTCTCCTGATTTAGGGCAGTCTGCGACCGGCAGGAGCGGAAATGCAAGCATGCTGCTCACGAAAGTTCTTTTCCATGGTCCGAGGAAGCGAATTTTAAAAAGGCTTTGGCGCCCCTTTTAGGGAAAACAGAACCACAGCCACTGAACTAGAAGCCTTTCCTCTCTCCTCGTCATTTGTAGAGTCAAAACGAGATGTCATTATTCCTGATGTCTTGGCTGAAGCAACTGCAGTTGAACACACTTGCCATTTTCATGAAACTTCCTTTCGTGTTTTGGAAAAAGAGGATGACTTTAGTTAATAACGTAGAGGTGTGGTCAGGTGGCTGTCATGGCCATTATTAGTACATTATTATCCGAATTTACGCAACACTTCTGCGGTAACTATATTCAGCGTTATGTACACAAAATACGCATTGCGGCAGAAGATGGGTCATAAAGTCTTAAATAAGGAGCATGGGAGCAAACCGGTGAGTGATGTAGTGTATAAGTGGCCCGACGGTAAGTCAGTAGCGATTTGGGTCGTATGAAATAAGAACACTGTAGATCCGACGTAAAATTGTTTTAAATTCTGCCGGTCAGCGAAGAGTCAGTGATGATTTGATTCAAACTCTGAGCCCGAGAAGGTATGTGACGCATACACAAAAACTCAGTTTATACCTCACAGTAAACACACAGACTCTTCATTACAAATACCGACCGTTTGATGCTGTTTATGGAAATAATTATAATCTGGTGGTAAGTACAATAACCCCTGAGCTCTAAAGGGCAAATTATTAATGTATACTCATAATATGACCATATACGCCCCAGTGATTTATCATTTAATTGGTATGGTATAATCAGCAGTTTAACAAAACGTAACATTACTGTGCGCACAAAACTTGACCACTACAAGCAGTTGACAGTGGTGTAACAGTGGTGAACGGTAGCAAAAATGACCGCTTTTATAAAACCTGACTTCCCTGTCACTGATAGTTGTTCTTGATGCGTTATAATTTGAACTCGTCAACAGGTACAAGCAAATTTAAATTGCTGTACGTAGCACTGGCAGGGTGCAACATGGGAACTGAGGGCCATACAATCCTGTAATAGTTCCTATCATCTGCTATCTCTTGGAACGTTGCAACATGCCGTTTCTCCCATAAATAAATATTTATGTGTAGCATATATTGAAGAATTGTTTCCCATGCAGACGATGAAATGTGTATGATTGCAGCCAGTGAGAGAACCCACATCAAGTGGACAGGATACGAGCCAATACCGACGGTCTCCAGGGCTGTCCAAGTCAGTCCGGCACACCAAAGTTTCCAACACACCTCTCGATGACGAAATCACCAGCAGATCTGACTGGGACATTAGAAGGTGGGGCAGCCTAGGGTTATATCAGTGGCACATGAACACACGGACCGAAGACTACTACCACAATACCACAGCTAAAGTCTATTGCTCTGCACGTCACCTTCAGAATTAATCGAAACAAATTTGGCTCACTAGATGTTAGCTATATAACTCCACAGACGGTTCATTCAGCTGTTAAAACATGGAATATCAGAATATTTATTCCAGATTGCAAACATTTCATGAAAATCCGTGTTGTTTTTTTTGTGTGTGTAGAAATTTTTGAATGTTTGGATTGTTCTCTGAGATGTTGATATGGGTTGGATTCCCGAATGTAGTCCTACTGACGTATTTATTATCCCTGTCATCATATGACTCATGATTGGAGGCTATTCCGATTCTCCAGTCACAAAGGTGGGTACGCTGAGAATGCTGCATTTGATTCAGTAGCAAATTAGTGTTTGGACGTAGTAGTTGCAGAATTATTCCCCATCACATGGCAAATAAAAGTTGAAACCTCCTGTGGCACCACAGCTTTGAATGGTGTCATGTTAAAACTCGGAATTTTGTCGGTGATGTTACACTTTCAGATGATGTGTACTAAATGTTTGCCTGTTCCAAAATCACATTTTCACAATTGCCTAGATCTGCTTTCAGTAATATTTTATGTTGTTGATCATATCTGACCAATTTTCGTTAAATGAATTGCTCTTTACTAACTTGAAGAAAATGGCGAGACATCGGAAACAACCCACATTGACACACCAGAACAAACCTAACACTCGACACTGCCTCATTCAAGGGCTACTCAACCACATTATAACCACATAATATGGGCAAACATTAACGCATGGATTTAACTGTGGAAGTTATGGAAATTCATATTTCAAGTAAATGACATGTGTCCTATTTAACTCTAACTTTGCACATGGTAAGTTACCAGTGTAGCAGCTTGGAGTGTTTTAAATAGGATAGTGAATGTGAAAGGAGTATGAACATTGGAAATTTATACGAAGCAATACTGAACATATTTATTCAGTGTTATGTATATGTAAGTATGTATGTGTGTGTGTATGTATGTATGTATGTATGTGGGTGAGTGCTGGCATGAATGCATTTATGTATGTGGGCATGGATTGTGCATACATATGTTCCACTGTACAAAAGTATTCAGGACCAAATTAAATGTGTAATGCATCATTTTATTCATGTTCTTACAAAATTGTTATTTCATTTGAAGGAATTGTATAGTCCAAGTTCATGAAGTGCAATAAATATGAACTTATTGTTGTGTATTTGGATCCCAGAGGCCAGTTTCATATGCACTACATTATTTTCACAAAATTATGCTGGTGGTTGGTTAATCTTGCAGCATGCCTTGTTATATTAATTTCCTCCTTTTTCTTTCCAATCATTCCTCTTCATACTGCATGGAGCAAGCAATTTGTTGTGGCAATGGAGAGATGACTGTAAGTGAAATGTAGATTAGGACGTACTTGAGGGACACTTATCTGAACATGTTCTTCTTGAACACACACCTTCACAAAACATTGGTTCCCAAGTTAGCTACTCTTAAAATATATAAAAATAAACGGTTTCTTTTGTAATTTTTAACATGTAACAGTTCTAAAACCTAATAAAAGCTTGGTGACTGTGACTGTACTGTTTGTAAATGACTGGTGATAAATTCCTACCTTGTGACTAATACCCAGGAATATTGAGGGTTGTTTGACCGTGCATCTTCCTCATGAAATAAAGTGAAATGCCGACTTGATGCAACCAGGTAATTTTATTGATGTATTCTTAGCTCAACATGTTTCAGGCACATACGCCCATCATCAGGAGCATTAGATGTTGAGTTGCAGCATATGGTTTTCTGCACCGAGTTTTTGGATGGGTGGTGGTATTGAGAGCCGCTGCGTAGGTGTGTGTACGATGCGGATGGTGCCATCACACGGCACCATCCGCACCGTACACACAACCTACGCAGCAGCTCTCAAGACCACCACCCATCCAAAAACTCAGTGCAGAAAACCATATGCTGCAACTCAACATCTAATGCTCCTGATGATGGGTGTATGCGCCCGAAACATTTTGAGCTAAGAATATATCAATAAAATTACCTAGTTGCATCAAGTTGGAATTTCGCTTTATTTCACCCAGGAATATGTATGTATATCCCTAATTAAGTATCCCTGAACATGGGTGCTATCTTCAAAAGTAATGAGAACAATGCTGTGTAAATAGCAATGTTCAGATATCACTTTAAATAGTACAGAAATGAGCCTGAATTCTGTGAACAAACATCATATTTTATGTGACATAAATCATTACTTAAGATTGTGTTAAAGAACACAAGTTTAGATGATTGTAGTACCCAGTCTCATAAAATTTAACTTCAAAGAAATGGTGAAGTTTCAGACACAGGAGATTATAACACCTTTCAGTCAGAGGTGTAAGTTCTGTGTCTCCTGTCAGAATATTTTACGTGTTTCAAAATGTTTGCCACTTAACAAGCTGGGTGGTTCTACAAAACAGCCTATGCTTTCCCTCTCTGTGCAGCCTTTCTAAATCATTATGTTAAAATATAGTAATAACTCTCAGAAAACTTTTATTTTCATGTAGTTTCATAAACTTTCATTAATGTCTTTCATACATTTGGTAAACAGAGTGATTTATAAATTTAATCTAGAAAGCAATTCACATTTCCGGTGTTGGGCACATTCACATTCCACATCACACCAACTACCCACGCTCTGGACAGGACCTGAACCCAGGACCACAACCATGCTGCATCGTCAGTCAAGGATGTAATTTTGTAATGGTAACAGTAAAGATAGTTTAGAATAATCGTCTATACTAGCAATGTGTATGGCTGGAGGTCTACATTTCCTTTGGGAGTAGGCTATTTACAAAGGACTGTGCATGCAGGGATTTTCATTACAGACGGTGGGCTGTAACTGTGTATCTTAAAGCCCCTTTATGTCATGCTGTATATTGTGAGAAAATATGCTGAGAATATGCCATTTTGTTTGTCTTAAAAGCTTTATAGTCCACAATGAACATATAGCAATAGTGTATATTGTAGACAAATGGAAAGTGGTTTTGGATCTTGCCGATGTTGTTGCTTATTACTGGTTGTAACTGTGAAGTTTGTTACTCACAAAAGCTGAACCAAACTACTAACATGAAGGTGGATAATTTTATTTTTAAGTGCATGAGGTATCAGCTTTGATTTGCCATGCAGCTAGAGTTATTCCCGTGTATCACTGCAGTAGGTAGCTGCTGAATTTTGACACATTGTGAACTGACAGAAGTGCTCGTAGTATTAATTTGGTTATGTCAGTATTCTAATTATTTTATTAGGCCATGGCCACATTCTGGCTCTGACAAGGGACCGACAGGATCATCCAGCTACCTGCCATCACAAGCAGCACTACCTTTCCTCACTCATCCAAGGCTCGCTGATAACAAGGACTTGTCACAGTCACAACGCAATATCTCAGGTGAAGCAACAGTATTGATATATGTGAATATTGCTACTGCAATGGAATTTTTATTTTGGGGTGTAAGTCACCAGGCTGTCTTTCTTGATTTTGTACTGTGTGGATGAGACTGAGAAGCATTCTGAGGTTCATTTGTCGCTGCATTTTTCATGTGTGTCCTCTGAACCGATGCTTCAGTCTCACAGCTGGCTGTTGGCTTCATGTTAGCAATCATGCCTGGCTATGAGATGGATATAGAATAGCAAGTTGCATGCTTTACATCTCCTTTAAAGTTTTTTACGGTTTATGAACAACCAGTGTACATTTTCAGAAATAAATTTAATTGATCTGTGTATTTGGTAATAGGATTATATCAGAGTGTTAAGTGCAGAACACTCCTGTAGTCAAGTAAGAAACCCATTTTGGGTGGTGGTGGTGGTGGTGGTGGTGGTGGTGGTGGTGGGGGGGGGGGGGGGGGGGGGGGGTGTTTTTTTGATCGCCCAAAAAAAATTTTTCTGGTCTTGGGTGTTGGTTTTTATAAGTTGTGGTGTTTT
>Ga0123355_10015558_pt1 | contig 11959 bp, 4 predicted proteins | sample TergutEmb28metaG_3_FD_89872 | JGI IMG/M metagenome (GOLD analysis project Ga0123355, IMG submission 89872) | Embiratermes neotenicus P1 segment gut microbial communities from Petit-Saut dam, French Guiana - Emb289 P1 | ecosystem: Host-associated > Arthropoda: Insects > Digestive system > Gut ... | reverse complement strand
TTTCTTTCGTTCATGGCCTTCCTTATACCTTCCATCCAGTTTTTCTTCGGTCTTTCTCGTGCTCTCTTTTGTTTCGGCATCCACTTCAATGCTATTTTGGGTAATCTTCCTTCTCCCATTCTTTGAATATGGCCGTACCATATAAGCTGATTCTGTTCAGTTTCTTTTATAATTGGTTCCTCTAATCCAATTTGTTGTCTTATAGTTACATTTCTAGTTCTTTCTTTTCTTTTCTTGATAATTCTGTCTACGGACTTAAAATGTAGACTGACGAAGTGGCAGTGATTAGTGAAGAGGAAAGTATATGTAAGAAGGCGGTAGTAGCTTCGTTTAAAGTACAACCTCGGCATTTTACTAGAGAAACTGAGGAAGAAAAGGAAAAAAATTGTTCTGCGTATTCAATATCCTGGACGAAACTCGATCTTTTCATGCCTTAAGTAGCTCGACTCATCTTTTTTCGTTCATTACCATACAAGGCTATATAGCATGCCTGTTCGTTGAATAAAACCCCTTGACGTGTTAGCCTACTGAGAAAATTGTAATGAATTCGGACAATAAATAACATATAAATTAAAATTACAGAATTACAGGTAACCTCGGACAAAATACCTGGAACTTTGTCGGTCGTTGTAACAGCCCGAACTGGGTACTTCCGACAAATGCAAGAACGATAATAATGATTTTGTTATAAGTCCCGCATTTTGAATAGGTACGGTACATCGCTACTGTAACGCACATGAAATGACATTCGGCCACGAAGGTCACCGGATTTGACACACTGTTCTTTTGTTAGGATTATATAAACAGTATAGTTAATTAAAGGAGGAAGTTGGAGGACATGTAGACGGTGTATATTCAGAGCTTTCAAGCGTTTGTTTGCGCATCAATATCATCTTCGCCGACAAAAAAAGAGAAAGCAACATAATTATGTCTTGGTGGTAATTTTCCAGGAATCTAAATCATGTACGTAAATTTCTTGCAAAAATTTGACCAACACTAACTGTGTTAATTCCTACGTTTGGACGACTATGTCTCTATGCCTATGTATATATATGTTCATCTTTCGCAGATGTATGTAGGTCCATATATATATATATACACACACACACATTTTCCCCCCATGGAGCAAAAACCCCTAGTGAGCCAGGGCCTTCTCAGTATCAAGGCTTTACGATCACACTCGGTAGGACTCCTCTGGATGAGTGATCAGCCAGACTCAAAGACCTCTACCTGGCAACACACAACACTCACAACAGACAGACATTAATGTCCCCGGCCGGATTCAAATTCATAATCCCTGCAAGCGAGCGGCCGCAGACCCACGCCTTAGACTGCGCGGCCACTGGGATCGGCATGTGTGTATGCATATGTATATTATATATATATATATATATATAATTGCATGCGATCATGGATATTGATTCTACTTGTAGATAATTTACCTGCCAGACACGTTACGTTCTGTAAATATTATTGATAATGTGGGTACAGTGAATAATTAGGTAAGCCTGCATCAGGTACATCTAGACTTCAGACAATGTTCAGCACAGAAATATTGTGCGAAACATCTATTTCGCTTTAAATATCAAGAAAATTTTTTATGTTAATATAAGTGCAAAAATACATTTGGTAAGTCAGGGATATGTTGAAGGTTATTAATAAAGTGAATCTTAAAGAAAGGCAGAGTCAAGTTGTTGACTGGATTCATATAGCTTAGGATAGAGTCAGAATAGTAAAAGACCCAGAATGGCCCCGGGACCTACCCGCGGATAAAGTGACCAAGTTACGAAGCTGGTCACTCATCTCCATCTAGTGCCGAAGCTAAAAATGATTGGAGCTAGAACTCCACTCCCCGATATTATACAAGGTGGTTCAAATATGACCGGGACTGTTTGTGTGTAAATCTGGCGACATCAGTCCCGGTCATATTTGAATCACCTTGTATTTTCCCGGCCTGCGTAGGGACAACTTTATTTTATCTGGCATTGAGCACTCGGCTTTCAGCAAACGCGAGAAATTTCGTGACTGGGTATGAGACTATTAGCCTATCCAGAAGGACTGAGATTCCTGTAGTTACGTTGTGTTTGCAAGAAGGGCACAGTAAAGTTCCTTTAACCAAAGGACGACGTGGAGTGAACGAAGCTTCATCTCAATTGTAGTCCATTCTACCTTTGGTGCTACCGGGAGGAAAATTTAAAGAATTCTAAAGGTTGGAACTGGACAGAAATCATCGGATATTGAACTGTGGATGGTGTTAATTTGTTAGGACAAGAAACAGCAAGTCTAACATACGCTAGTGAGAAGAGAGGACGCTTTCGCTAATGTCATACAAGAGTGGAGTTGTGACCACTCACGGTTGACCTTCTTGGTATGAAGTCTTGCTTCAGTGAATATGTTGGTAGATCTAATGTTTAGAATGCCCATCGAATGTAATATCCGAAGTATCATTCGAAGCGCCACCTTCGTTTTCGTAGCTTGGTGACTCTCCTCCATCTTCTCCATTAAGGATTTGACAGTAGTGGTGGTATTGTGAGAATATGCTAGCATTGGATGGTTTTAATATACATTGCGAAATTGTAATATCCAATATGACTCTCGGAATCAAGGAGATGGCCATAAGAAGAGAGAGAGCGAAAGTTGGCTTAACAGAAATTAAAGCCAGAACAAGGGTAGAAGTAGATTCTGCAGTCGTAGTCTACATATTTCCAGGTATTTTAGGTCCGTTGGTTACATTGTACTTATAATTGCTGTACCTACCTGAGTGAAGTCTGCCCCAATGAAGGCTTGCTCCATGCCAATCCATATGGTTATAGGTATCAACAGCTGTTGGTTAGGTTTCCTCAGATGCGATGCTGTTGCTGCTAATAGCTGCAAGCCAGTGAGGTCACCGCTTTCACCTTTTTGTTGCTTCTCACCATATCTGAACAGAAATAAAATAAGCGTTACTTACATATGTAACAGGTCAGTTTGCAGTGAACATTCAATTCTGAGATGCTATGACGTGTCGACTGGGAAATATTTACAAGTAAATTTAAGTGTTCAGTTTGTAACACTGGTCTCTCAGCATATTACGCTGCGTAAGCTTGGCGTAATAGCCAACGAGGCTAGGTCGGCTCGCTTTTCAAGCATGTTCGCAGCATAATAATTTGAAATACCCATGGTTTCTAGTATATATTTAATTTAAATTTTCTTAAATGTGACTCCTTACTGTACGAGTTGAAAGTAAATTGAAATCTTGTGGACTGTTTCTAGTTACTAATAAACAGTAAACTGAAGACTTGTAGGATGTTACATCTTACTAGTAAATAGTAAACTGAAATCTTTTATGATGTTTGTATCTACTGCTAAATAGTAAATTGAAGTCTTGTAGGATGTCACTGGTTACTAGTAAACGATGAATTGAAATCTTGTATGGTTATAGTAACAAGTAAATAATAAAGTGAAGTTTTGAAGGATGTTACTTGTTGCTAGTAAGCAGCAAATTGAATTGTGGGATGTTGGTAGTAACTAGTAAATTGTGAAGTAAAGTCTTTTGTGAAATGTTACTAGTTACTAGTCAAAGAGTAAATTGAAATCTTGTAGGATGTTACTAGTTAATAGCAAATAGTATTTAAATAAAGGTATATGTTTCTAGTTACTAGTAAATAGTAAATTTAGGTAAATTTAATGTTTTATTGAGCCTGCATCGTGATATATCCGTACAATAAGAACCAAGAAGATGCACTATTAACGTTCAATTTATTTCATGCTTTTATGTTGACTGTCTGCTGGCAACAGTCAGTCAACATAAACGCACGGCATATAACAATTGCTGTATATACAGAGTGGTATCTCCTGATGATGAGCAGTAAGCCTCCTCGAAACACGTAAGAGGTTAATTATTGAGATAAATTGAAGCAAATAGTGCATCCTGTTGGTTCTTATTGTACAGACAAATTTAGGTATTCCGGGATGTTATTAATTAGTAAGCAGATGTCTTGTAGGAAGTTATTACTAATGGTAGTTTTGCTAGCAACTATTCGTCAGACGACATGGCGTAATACCCCAGATGAATTGCATCTTCATCAAGACCGTGGTGAGAACCTCAAATCTCATGTTTAAAATGTTAAAGAATTCGAGACGCAGCAGTTTGTCCGTCCTAAATCCATACGTTTTAAAATATCGCAATCGGGTTCTGAAAGTGACGAATACGATAAAAATAGTTGTTAGAGGGCTGAGGGTTCTTATTCGGTAAGTATGAATTCACCGACGTTTCGAAGGTGCCTGTTGTGTCCATCTTCAGGGGTTCTTACAAAGTATCGTTATATTTCTGCAACATTACACAGCGGAAGTCGTGCTGTGGGTCAGGTGGTTAGTCGCCTACCTGTCAAGCAGGAGGTCTGGGTTTGATCCCAGGCCATTCCACGTGGGATTTATGGTAGACAAAGTATTATTGGGATCCTTGTTTCTTTAACCGTTTGGCGCTGGAATTGTTTTTTTTAATTTAGCACATCCTGTATATAAAATATGAATAAAACAGGAACCAAATACGTTAGAATTATGAAATAAACTGCATTTTGAAGAGAGAAAAAAAACGGAGAGTATATACCATGTTTAAAATATTCAATACCTGTATTTGTTGGATAAATGTATAAAATGCAACGTTTAGAGGTTAGCGGTGCGGTACGACCACTATAGTGGTCGTTAGGCGTCAAAGGGTTAAGTACTTAGGTTTCCTTGTATCATTCCACCAACGCTCCATACTCGTATTTCATTCATCTGACATCAACGATATATAATCTTGGCAACTGGCAGCATCGTTAAATAGAACACTTCTCTGTTGCTGTCTTTGTCTCTTTGTATCGGGGTGCTGATAAGTCCTCGGCCCGACCAGGAAGGAAACAAGCTGCGCCTGTCAAAAGTGTGATGGGCAGAGGAATTGTTTAATTTGGCTAGAGTAGGGACAGGTTGTGGACTGTTATGAATATGGTAATGAACCTCCAAGTTCCATAAAATGCGGGGAATGGAGCTTGTTTCCTTCCTGGTCGGGCTAAGGACTTACCAGCACCTCTGTACAGCGGTATGTCCCAGAGGACAGTCATGTTTGATGAAAATAGCTGCCATTATTTGTAGGATTTACATGATGTATTCCTTCGTTTCTCGTACTGTTCTAAATGGGCTGTTACTAAATATAACCTTTCATCTACAGAAAGAAAGTTCAGACTCACAATGCACCTGCACAAATCGCAACTAAGTACAGGCTTCTAAAATATGCTTTGCACATGCTTGGTCATAAAAACTGATAATGACTTTGTTGTGTGTCAGTAATGGAGTACCCTTCTAGGAAGAGAAAGTCAATAGCCCAAGTTGTCAATAAATCATTGTCTATTGCGGAACCTGTAGATTCATCACCAAGTTTGCGAACCCACTGCTTAAACCTGGTCCTTAAAATTTTGTTCTAAAATTTTTTAATGTCTTCGTCCAAGTCTCTTGCACAGGATTCGTATTTTAGCATAGACCACAGTCTCTTTTGGGCCTGTACTTAGTCAAACGTCATCACACAGTTACCGGTTGTCGAGAACGTGCGCAGATGTTATAAAGTTTTGCATGAAGTAAGTTACAATAAGCGTTTATTGTTCAAAAGCACGACAGTACATGAAGATATTCCTGAACAACAACAACAACCAAAACAACATAGACATACAGTTTCGTTGCGTGGGCTGCATACATCTGATTTAACTACCGCCATTTTATGTCGCCTCGTAACGAAGGGAATTAAGTCAGGGTAAGTATTTTGTGCTGCCTGTGCTTTCGTGTGTGTTTATCTATCTCTTTATCGAATTTTGTTTTACCTGTTTATGTGAAATGGCTGACGTTCCAACTCTTCGCTACTTCAGAAATTCGCGAAGGGTTTCAAATTTGTTGCCATTAGGGAAATCTGGTCTAAAATAGCGAAAGTTAAATGGGTGGTATTCTCTCAGTATTTCCCGATAAAACTTTTGTGTGAATTTCTCACTTTCCCCTTGCGTAGCGTACTACATGCCCCTTTCGTCTCATAATTTTTTATTTCTTCATCTTTAAGGGGACCATTTGGTGGCTGGACCAAGTCGGGATTATCAGTCGTTTTATTTAATAGACGGGACCGCGGTAGCACAGTGGTTAAGGCGCTGTGCTACAAATCGGAAGGTCGCTGGTTCAATTCCAGATGGTGTCATTGGAATTTTTCATTGATATAATCTAATCGCACTATGGCCCTGGGATCGACTCAGCCTCTAACAGAAATGAGTACCAGGAGTATTTCCTGGAGGTAAAAAGCGGCCGGTGCTTAAGGCTGAAAACCTTACCACCATCCTGGGCCATTTTCAAGAAATCTGGGAACCTTAAATTCCTGGAACCCTCTCGACACCTCGGGCCTGTAGTGGGACTGATTTACCTTTATTCAATAGACACACATACTGACATTATGTTCAATGGTTTATTTAATTTATTTGCTTATGGTGTAAAATATCAACGGTGTAAACATGGAATTTAGGTTACTTATTTTATAATTTGTGCTGCTCTTGTATCCTGTGCAAACTTGGTACCATTCCGTAAAGGAGAGTGGATAGACAGTTTGGAATCGTTCATTCTCTGACGCACAGTGATCTTACTCAATGCAAAATCATACCATCATATGACGTCATGACGGCGTGATTAATGAATGGAAGAGAAAAGGGTGCTGCATTAAAGAATGTATGGACCTAAGATACGAGGAGAAAGATGAGGATGAAGATAACCACCTAAATGAACTAAAGGTAGCTGAATTAATGGGCTGGAAACTGTGATCGTGTATACATGCAGGTGTGTTCTGTCTTGTCTTTTGCCACTCAAGTCGGAAGCGGCAAGCTTTTGAAATTTCCTTCACGAAACGGATTCGTTGTTTGTCTGTGTTCTCCTTTACTTGTTTCTTTTGTTTTTTCTTTCCTTCTTATTTATTTATGTGTTTATTTACACATTCGGCCATTTACAAAGTCTACCGCTCGAAACTGGTGAACGCGAACACGATGAGCAGAAGACCACAACTGATGGTGCCGTGTTTCAGGCTCTCAGGCTCACTTCCTATTTAGCGAAACTCAGCAGCTAGTTTCATCGGTATTACTATACTTACTTACTTGTTTTCTTATCTAGTCGCCAATTCGTTTTTCTTCGTGTCATGAAATGGCGCGGTTTTCAATTACACATTATGGATACGGTTTAATAATTGTTCAAGCTGACTATCGGCGTTTTCGCCATATTATTTAGGTATTATCCCGACATAAGCCTTTGGAATTCGTGAAATCCATAATATATTTGGGTCAGTATACTCGGTAGCTTGGTTAGAACTGAAACTGAAAACTTTTTGGAATGCAGTGATCCACAGAGTTACGTCGTCCTGAGCGACGTCGTTCTGCACTTCCGCACTTTACTGCCAGACCCAGTACGCTAAGAAGAAATGCACCAATTCGTACGTGCAAAGCTGTAGATATCTTCGAGGTGATGAAATACTATGATCAGGATCTCACGCTTCACCACCATATTGAAATATGGAAGCAAAGTGCTCTTGAAGAAGTTGAGGAACCTGAGCCTGAATCAGACCTTTTCGAATTTGGCCGAGGGAATTGAATTCGTTGAACCTGGCTTCAAGATGTCTGAGGACATTGATCGGACGAGCAGCGAGGAGTAACGACTAGACAGAGAATTATGAGGATGCTTGATTGCTGTGAAGAGATTCTGAAGGAGAAGAGTCGGTCTTTGCCTCACCATGTTTCAGTGTTTGATTTTTTCAAGTTATTTTCGGGGTCTCGTCCATATATTTTTGGACATGGAAGGTGATGATCCAGATGACCCGCATAGAGGTCAGAAGGAAGAGCCTTATTTTAGAGGGTTCTTTTTTTGCCATTTCGTATTTTTCATAAATGTTTCATACGTATGAATATTTTTTTTTTTCCTTCGTCAAAATAAATTGTCCGGAGATCATCCTCCCAACTTTCACATTACGTTTACAGAATGAAAGGAAGTTAACATCGAATTTTGAATCTTGTAAAGTACCTGATAGGATCTGCCTCTACGTCTTTTTGGCGCTACACCTTTTTATCTGCAAGTCAAGGACTATTAACATAGCAGGATCAAACTGGATGGCTAACAGGTACGTGCAAATACGTGCGCTCCGGAAGATGAGGTATCTAGTGCAATGAGACCTCAGAGTTTTGAAAGGATTTCGGCGTCGTTTTATTCACAGTTGTTAGAACTACTTTCATTACATGAATTTACTGTTGGGAAACCCGAGGTGTGATCAAGGTCACAGGTACAGGACGGTTACAAAAATGAGTAAAAATTTCACATGGAAGTATAAATTTGCGATGCCTGCAGAGTGGAATAGAAATGTAGTAAGGCCCATCAAAAACCGTGGGTTATAACTTTATAAAATAAATGAAAGAAGTAGAGTTATTAAGCTTCAACTTATTGAAAACAGCAGTCTTGCTTGTCTCAGCATAAAAGTGTATCTCCTAGAAATATCGAGAACTGAAAACGATTGGAGGATTTCATGAAATTAACCTTCCAAACACCAGCGGTTGAGGTTTTGCTTGGAAATTTTCTTTGAAATTTTATCTGTAATAATTTACAATATGTCGCAAATGTTTTGACTGACTGACGGACGGACTGACTGACTATGGCCTGTGTCCACAAAAGCCGGCGACAAGGCTACACACTGAACAAGATAAATCCATTCCATATCCATGCACCCTACCTCATCCATATCCATTTAATATAATAATAACTATAGTAATAATAATGTATGAGTTGAGTTTCAAAATACGTTCCTTTGTATATGCGTAATAACACCAAGATTTTACGAGTGCTCATGCCCTGTATTGCTGATGTTTACAGTTTATCTGTACTAGTTTTTATGATTTGAGAGTTTCTTGTCCCATCCATGTTGTTTATAGCACTTCAATCGTACACACAGTTTTATCCTTGCTTGTTCTAGCCTCATTTCTACTTCTTAGTCTGGTTTTCCCGTTTACAATGATTCTTTTATGCTAGGGTACCTAAGTTTCTCTGTTCAGGCATTTTTGACAGTATCTTACTGATATTTCCTCGTTCATTTGCTCTTCAGGAATTCCTCTTTCCAACTCTTGTGTTGCTGGACATTTCACAATAGGTGGGATTCGCTGTCCTCCCCCGCGCATAAAAGGCACCCGCCCCTCTCCTTACCTCCCTCGCCACAATCCTTTTATTTTGCAAATTCCCAGCCAGAACCATGCTATGCCACTTCTTTATCACACTCCACAAAAAAATGTTACACGTACATTTATCGTTTCTCTAACACGTGGTATATTTTCTGCCCATCTCACCTCATTTATTTGAACACCTTAGAACTGATTCCTGGGGAATAAGTGTCGCCTTCTCAAAGCCATATTATTACAGCAACTTCTAGGTATTTAACATGAGAGCTGAAGTCACATGACAAAGAGAGCATGTTGTGTTCTGTACAGACAGAGCATGACGTTGATGGTCCTGCGAAGTCGCAACTTACGTGTTTGTCAAGTGTTCCTTTATGATTACAGTAATTACTGCTCCTGGGTTCTACGTGAGCCTCTGCTGATGTACCTCGGAGATACATACAAGGCCAGAGTTGAGACATTTCCTTCCAGGAGAAGTTCAGCTTTGTTCTACACTATAATTGTGACAAAAATGAATTCAGTCCTTCATAGTTGCGACAGTGTTACATAACTATCGCGCAGTTCTCACGACTGAAACATGTTATACGGTCTTGTTTTTTTTTTTTAACATGGATACCTCGGAGAGGTAGTTTTTTTTTTACTAGTCGAGTCATTCGAATTTTGCAAGGATAACAGACGGAGCTGTAAATTGTTTTCGTAGAACAAAGAATGGAATTTCCGAAATACAGTAACTGGTGTGGTTTCCAGAACTTCACCTCTCTTCTTATTACAGGCCTGCGGTTTTAACGTGGCCGGATTTAAATACGATGCGCAGAAGACCAAAACCTGTGGTAACGTGTTAATGACTCGCAGGCTTATATCTGCTTTAGCGCAGCCCAACCGCCGCCAGCTTGTAGCAGCTTCTCTGTGTCAGGACGGACACTACCTTCTGCCGCTTCTTACTTTAAGTGTAGCGTGACCTGTAGGTTGGCGGAATTTGTCCGGGAGTTGTCAGTTTTGAATCCTAGCCAGGACACTGATTATTCTGATTGAGGTTTTACGTGGCTTTCTCAGGCCTTCCAGCCATACGTGTTTGCCCACGACCGCTTTCTTCCACATCCTGTCCAATTAGTTAAGCTCTCCCTTACTAAGATATACAAGGTGGTTCAAATATGACCGGGATTGAGTAATTAGTTACCTTCTGTTTGCTCATCACTCTAGCAACTCCCAGACAGGACTGAACAGGTTCTAACCCGAGCAGGAGGGAGGGTGGAGGTTGTGGCTTCACTCTCTCAAAGTCGCACAGCTGCTGCGCAGTGCGGCTTGTTTATACACAAATCAGTCGCGGTCATATTTGAACCACCTTGTACAATCTTAGGTACTGACATCGTATTAAATACGCTTTAAATAATAAATAATACTGTAACTCCGCGCACAACGCGGTTTTCTTCCAGCGCAGCTGTGAGTATACTCAGCTGAAAAAAATAAAATATATGAAGGGAATTTGCCGATCTCTGAAGTGTTTAAATACACACGGATACACGACGGCAATTATTAGATACCCAAACACCGGTAAACCTGGCAATATCAACAGTTACCCAAATAGTGTGTAAAGCTTTACTTCCAAAAAATGTGTGTATTGTAACCGTATGGGGGGGAGGGCTCCGAACACGTCCGTATTAACATACGCTTTTTTTCCCATAAGGAGTTGGTTCAACGCGGTTTTGCGCAATACGCCATTATCCATCCCCCCAACCACTGCATTTGTTGAGGGATCACTGTGCAGGGAAGAAATTTTCAATGTAGACTCACATGAACATTTAAATTCTTCAGTTCAAATGTACATTCCGTTTTAATAAAATTACTTTATTAATTAAGGTGACCAAACTGAGTGGTTGTGGACGTTTATGCGAGCCGTCCTACTATAAACGTGCCATGATGATTTGGTCTTACCTCGCCAATGGATCCACGAACAGTGCGATTATTCCAACTGCTACGACGATACAACACAAGTAAATACTGCTAATTTCGTAGATTTCCACATCTGGGGGTCGCTCTAAGTTGTCGTTTCCAGCGGTCGAGATCATACAGAAATTGGCCCCGCACGATTCCAAGTATTCGTCAGATTGATTTGCGTTTGTGTTGCCTCCTCCTCCATGTCCTTCGCCAGATGACAGTACTGTGGGATTGGGAGAAATAAATATATGTCAGTTCTATATACTACTATAAAGTACAAAGTACAAAGTACAAAGTACTATAAATTACAAAGGATGTAACTCTTACCAACGTAGCATTGAGAATGTGGAGGCATACGTAGTTAGTAAATTTATTATTATTTCAAAAATTCCAACTATAGCCCCTCTAACAGGGCTTGACAAACTAGGGCATGATGCAGTATTCATATAGGCCTGCATTAACCACACGTACTTTTATGTTAATAATAAAATTGTGTTATTTAATGCAGAGAAAGCAATATAAAATATATAAAATCGAATACGTTGATGGAAAATGACCTTTGATGTCCCAATATTACACGTATTTACTGCCAATATTTATGAGACTTTTTATCTTTACCTTTTTTCACCTCAACAACTGATTGTGGGAAGGTAGAATGGGGCCAATAGTGAATTTTATTGGCGTTCACACTTTCACACTACCATTTTTTTATATACGTGGTTCCGTGCATCGTAATTCTAGGTTGAAGAAATCCAACGAGATGCAACAGTATGCAGATATTTATTTACTGCTAAATTACTCTACATGTTTCGGGCGTCCATCGCGCCCATCATCAGGAGTAC
>Ga0123355_10015557_pt1 | contig 11959 bp, 3 predicted proteins | sample TergutEmb28metaG_3_FD_89872 | JGI IMG/M metagenome (GOLD analysis project Ga0123355, IMG submission 89872) | Embiratermes neotenicus P1 segment gut microbial communities from Petit-Saut dam, French Guiana - Emb289 P1 | ecosystem: Host-associated > Arthropoda: Insects > Digestive system > Gut ... | reverse complement strand
GATGATGGATATATTAATGTCCGAAACATGTTGAGCACATAAGAAGTGAAATAAAATAACAAGTGACATCAAGTTGGTCTTTTATTCTTCAACTATCACAATGATGCACGGTCCAATAAACATGAGATAATTAAAATTGTTGCTATTCTCTTCCTTCCTTTCACTGCCCCATTCATATTCCGCTCGACCGTCTTCCTCCAACAACTTTTGTTGTCTGAGCGGTATGTGTCAATGTTATGACAACTCAACCTTGATCATCCTCATTTCACTTTTCCTATGCCAGACAGTAGTTTCCGCTCAGTGTGAATACCTTTAAATAACTTTATTCGTCACAGACTGTAGACAGTCGGAGTTTTGTTATTTTAAACAGGCATTTATCACGGAATAAAGGAGACAAATGAGGGTTTGATGGCACACGTTTTGCACGTGGAGGTTCTTGATCCGTTGGAGCAGTCGCCTTGCGTCCTACGACGCACACCTAGCCACTGCACCTCAACACATTCCCACACACGACGCACACCTAGCCACTGCTCCTCAACACACTCCCACACACGACGCACACCTAGCCACAGCTCCTCAACACATTCCCACACAACATGATATGCTGCCACAACACCTCATTTGCAAATACGAATTGAATTGTGAATACTGTAATATAACTTTAGCAAGGAACAAAGCTCCCTGATGATAATCTGACAAGTTCGAAACGTGTCGGAGTGTTTTAAAGTGTTTTAAAATTGTTTTATGTGAAATTGTATGTGCGTTGGTTGGTTGATAAATTGAAGTGGTTCTACGAAAATGCACGGTGCTGCAATAAGATTTAGAGTCTTTTATCTTATTTGATTGTTTCTCCCTTTTGCATGAATCTCCTGCCCGCCGGTATTGTCACATCCATCATTAGGCATGTTTTCTATTTATTGTTTCTACGTATTATATATAGTCTATTTGCTATAAATTTTGTATTTGTGTACGTCTTTATTTCATAACACTGTAACATTACTTTCACACATTGGTCTGTGTGTGCGGGTGTACCATTTTTATGTTGTTTGGACGCCTTGTGTTCTGACTCTGGAATAACATAAGTGAGCGCAAAAACCTTCTTTCATCAAGTACCCAATTTTATAATTATTATTATTATTATTACTACTATAATTATTCCTTATTATTTTCCGTCTCTTGGTTAATATCTTTATGTATAATAACCTCTATACTTATCTAGGACAAACTGTCATTACAAAGAAGTTTCCTGTAAAGATACATTAGAGTAAAAATTATGTATTCCTACAAAATTGAGGATGTCAACATGTTAGTTACGAGCCCTCTTGGTTTAAAATAACTGTTAGAAATTTAACGTCAATGATTCTCATGTGTTAGAAAAGTCAGTGTTCTCAAAACTTTCCTCTGTCTTGGAGGCACGTTATCATTATGTTTCGGCTGCTATGTATGACAGCGTCTGTGAAGTTTGCAGCTTTTGTTTCTTGTTATTCACGTCCAAAGAGAGCTCCTGGTTGTGTATTGTGGTACGTGATCCACGAAAATATTTATTCCTTGGCGTCTTAGTTGAGGTTTTATTCCGGGTGTAACTTATAATGTCCCACGGCGCTGTCTTTAAAATGACAATCCCTGACACTGTAGGAATTCTAATATTTTTTTTTATATCAAGGACTTGATGACACGGTGCAGTGTATTAAAGTAACGGACAAAATGCTGAAGTTATAAATAAAGTAGGCAACTATTTTGTATAACGTACCATAAATATTTTGAGAACATCTGCTTGGAATGCCAATGAGAATATGGGAGGAGGGTACACTAGTACAGGCTGTAGGGAGAGATGGATTTTATGGATGTTAGGTGCATGGAATTTGTTCGGGAACTTGTCAGTTCGCGGACTTTGTTACTCGCTTGAATGAACATACGGGTTCCGCATGTGTGTATTTCATTATGTTATCGACAGATTACTAATTGATTGATGCGTCATCCTCATCAACGGAGTAAATATAATAACTTGGTAAGGCTCCTGGCTTGAATTTGTGGGATTCCAGTTTCAAACCACTACTGGAACATACACTCTCCAGACAGACTCTACCTTAGTTCTCCTCAATACTTAAGGTTCAAATGTCGAGGAACTATATCAAATTAAACCACAATCAGTACTTCTACTTACTTGCCATTTCATTATACATAGAAAATTTAGCGATAGACACTATACACTTTGATACATGGTTCTTGGTAATACATTTAAACAAAACGTAAATAAATGTAATACTGTGGTTATGTATTTTTCAGCAAGTTAAAGAAAATGAACTAGTCTTTAAACTAAGAATAACGACACGGAAAATCCTATACAACCGAAGCCCTCTTGATCTAGTAAGCCACACTGCCAGCTAAACAGACAACTCGGCCCTCACAAACCCCCGTGCCATTCTGTCCGAAAGGCTTGTGTGTATAATCCTTGTCGTGAAGTTAAAATCACTACGTTTCACGCAAATTAATTCTTACATATTGTTACCAGTAAATTTTATCAATACGTATTCAGACTCCCACGCACAATGATGTTGAAATTAAGATGTTCTGGATCCTTACTCCCAGCATGATGAGACTTTTCGAGGAAATTTACTGCCTCCATCTGCAGGGTGAACTTTTTCAGGCGGAACTTGGTAATCGCGATAAAAGCAAAATCTCAACAAATTAAAACTTTTTGTTGAAAAGTAATTTACAATCCTCAGACGAATTATATTCTTACGTTTGTAAATTCATAGACTATTTTGGCTCAAGTTTCGTGGGTTTGTATTACAGATATGCAACACATTACCTTTAAACATGTATTTATGTTTACTTTTTCATGAATGTAGTTTTGGTTTGCTGCTGTTGGCTCAGATACTCAAGATGGTTGAAGAGTATAATACAAGGTGGTTCAAATATGACCGGGACTGTTTGTGTGTAAATCTGGCGACATCAGTCCCGGTCATATTTGAACCACCTTCTAATATAAACAGCCAACTAGATGCAACATTAATGGTATTTATTAATAATCCCAATCAGCTCAACATGTTTAGGGCGATGATTTCACCCATCCTCAGGAGCACTAGACTGTGTTTACAGCTTAAGGTATAATGCACCGACGGTGCGTTATACCACAAGCTGTAAACACAGTCTAGTGCTTCTGAAGATCGGTGAAATCATCCCCCAAAACATGTTGAGCTGATTGGGATTATTAACAGATATCATTATTGTTGCATCTAGTTGGTTGTGTATATTATTATATCAGTGATGAACGGTTACACAAATATTAAATTGTTGAACAGTATTTTTCAATTTAATAAGATACGGTAAATTAACAAAACTTGTTTTCTCTTAAGTATCTTTTAAAGTGTAAAACAATGAAATCGCTCCCTAAAGTATTTATGTTTCTTTTAAGGTTTCACATGTCTCGCAACTGCTGCCATCACACCATGTTCCTGAGAATTAAAATAATAATGAGCAATTTTTGCTTGAGATTTGCTGGTCTTGATCCTTAATGATATAGCAGTCTGTCCAGCTGACACACTGCGACACTCTTCGAAACAATAGTAAAGTAGGACGACAGTGTGATTATTATCCCAATGTCAATTGGGTTGCGAGTTTTAACGAATGCTTTGTGTAAAGGAACGAGATTTCATTACGGTTCGGACTCGTGGTGGATTCCTGATAAGTCCTTCGCAATGTTGAAGCACGTGTGTTTCATTTCACATTGACGTGGATTAACACGGAATTTTTCATTTCCCTCTTGGCAATTATCAGATTATCTGAGAAAATAAAATTTTTTATGTAATTTAGTTATAATTCTAAGAGATTTATAACGATTTACTGTCTACACTATGTGCTACAAGAATGAAGAATGTGTAGAAAGGAACAAAAGTTCTGAGTTAGGTTAAATATGTAGAAAATACATATTGTAGGACAAAGAAGGTTCAATAATGATGATGATGATGATAATGATAATAATAATAATAATAATAATAATAAACCCCGTAGAAACGAAAGAAGAATGACACACACATACATACAAAAGCCAATATATGGAATTGAAGATGTAACAGTGTTACATAATCAAGGAGTACGCACTGATACAGAAGGTCTTTGAAATAGGCCGGATGTAATAATTGAGACAAAAACGAGATAACGTGAAACCTGACAGAGGTAGCAAAAGCAGAAAACAATATCGCACAAAAGAAATTAAAGTTAAAGACTTCGTGTATGGAATACAGGAAGGTGGAACATCAAATGTATGATTATGTTGGTAATAACTGCGGCCATATGGAATAGTAACAAAAGATATGAAGAAACATTTGGAAAACGTAGAGGGAAAGCGTTCAGTTAATTCGCGAAAAGAGACAGCTATACTAGGGATATGATACATAAAACCAAAAGGTCTTGCGGTCTGAAACTTGAACCCTGAGCAGAAGGACAGCGTTGGTTCAGGATAAGTAACGGGAGAGGAAAGTATGTGACAAGAGAGAAATAAATAATAGCAATAATCATAATATTATTTTTGAACCTAACAACCTGATCTCTTCGTCTGTCATGTGGCTTTTGTGTTCTACACCTTTCAAGTGGATTATCATGCCTAATTATACTACTGTTGAACATTCGCTACTTAGAGGCCCTCTTCATATTTAATGTCCAACGAGACGCAACACAAAGCAGTCTATTTATTATTCTGCAAGTTCACTCTACATGTTTCGGGTTTCAACCACACCCATCACCAGGAACACATAAAACTGCAAATGCAGCCTTGGCCACGTTGGAGGGAGATAGTGGCAGTACCGGAGGCTGTAGTTACAGTTTTGTGTACTTCTGATGATGGGTGTGGTTGACACCCGAAACATTTAGAGTGAACTTGCAGAATAATAAATAGACTGCTTTGTGTTTCATCTCTTTGTAAATTAATACAGATAAGCGATGCACGGAACCATAAACATAAAGACCTCTTTATTTGAAACATTCTTTTGTTCACACATTCCTCAATTTTCATAGTCTTCTTAATGTCTACCCTCGCTTCGTACGTGATGAAACCTCATTATCCGCGACTGCAGGTTTTAGTGTTCTTATAATAAAACGTGTATATCACTATATTTAGTCTAGCACAACTGTGTTAACCTTCTGTTGTAGAGTATAACACTACATGTTTCGGCCATCTGTGTGGACCATCATCAGGTGTGACTTAAGATTAAATTATACAAAGTGCATGGAGGGCGAGATCTCGCCTCCCCCCCATCATTAAGTGTGACTTAAGATTAAGTTATACAAAGTGCATGGGGGGGGGTGCGAGATCTCGCCCCCCATGCATTTTGTGTAACTTAACCTTAAGTCACACCTGAAGATGGCCCACACAGGTGGCCGAAACATGTAGTGTTATACTCTACAACAGAAGGTTAACACAGTTGTGTTAGACTAAATATAGTGATATACACGTTTAATTATATTGTTATTATACCACACAACGGGGATGAAACACTTCAAGATTTAGTGTTCTTATTTGCTTTCTTTCCACCATTTGTTCTCTTCTTGTTGTCTGTACTCTATTTTCTGCTGCAAATGTCCTTTTGTATGTATTGACAATGCTAAAATCCTTACTTTTTCTTCACGTAAAATAGAGGTGCGTGTTGCCTAAGTCAGCGGTGTTTTGTCTTTGGCCTCTCTTAATTTTTCGTAAGGATCAGATATTTAGTTTCTTCTTAGGAAACATATTCCAACACCTTTTGGACAGGAGAGAAAAATCTGCTTCTCCCCCAGGAACTAAATCCCAGGTTTCCTTTCAACAAACCTATATTCTTGCCATCTCACCATCCTAAATTCCGTTTGCATCTTTACGTAGGCATTCGCATGCCAAGGTTGTGGTATTTAAATCGAAAGTACGGATTTCTTAGTGACTTAGTTGCTTTATGTGTAATACTTAGCAAAAGAGCAGCAAAAGAACGAAATACTAGAAAGTAAGGAAGACGGTCAGAAGAACGAGGAAAGGAGAAAACGAAACATTATAAAAGAAGTAAAACAAGGGGGTAGAAATGGTAGAAATTGTAGAAATGGTAACGAGCTGAGGAAGGGAGAGAATTACAAGACAGAATATTACAGGCTTGTAAGACGTGATGGAAAATAGGAGAAGTGTTTGAAAAAAATGAATACTCATCCCTGGCCGCACTCTCACAGACTTTTAAAACCATTACTAAAGGGAAGAAGAATCCAAATTTGTAGTTAAAGTTCTGAAAATGTTTCGCGTAGCCGGCCTGGGCTTCGGTCCACTTACATTCAGTTCGCTGCTCTAACCACAACACAGAAAGCTTTGTCCGTGCAGTTTGTAGATTTGTGACAGTTGTGGTGCATCGTGGGACATCACTAGTCAATGGAATGCAGATTAGAAGAGGGACAAGGAAACCCAATGAAATCCCAGTGTGGAGTCATGTGTGTGTGCTAGAAACCAATGTAATTTGCCGGTAACTCTCAGAATTGCATCCCTCCAAATCTTTGAACACACTTTTGCATTATGCAGGTTTTCAGTATTACGTGACAGCAGAACACTTTTTCCACCGACATATTTTAGATTCTCCGAGTCGTGCTGATAGAGATTACAGTCTCGCGTTGATATGATACCGTGCAGATTTATATACAGTTTGTTCCACTTCTAAACCTTTGATGAAGAGGGTGACAATGAAGTCATCTGGAAACATTCCACAGTAATTTTAAAGCGAATTAAGAGAAAATAAATTGGAGGAGATGGACAAAACCAGGAAGAAGTTTCCAGATTTCTTGGATACGACACCGAGTGTATTGATATAGAGATATCGGTGTGTCGGAGGAGTTTGCTGCCTTCATATTCAGGAAGTAAATCTGAAAGGACGTTGTATTGAACGTAGGAAATCGAAGAGAAAGATAGTAGGAGGGAAGTAATTTCAAGATGTCGGAATTTTCTTTGGAGTCTGATGGTTTCTCTGGTGATCAAGGATTTCTAAGCGTGTTGTGAAACCAGAAAGTTAATTGTTTGAAAATATTGCACTACCTGTCCTTGTTCCATGACAAGTTGTGTTCCACAGACGATATTGTATCGTTTGTTATTATCCCCACCTAAATATCTAACCCCTAGATGACCTATTTCCTTCTGTTTTCGGAAAAAAAATTAGTATACTTTTCTCATGTTTCCCATGTATGATATACGGATTGCAAATCACACATTCCTTTTACTGCTTCCTTCAATGCAATTCTGCCACGAAATCAATGTTTTTTAATTGATTCTGCGATTAATACAACACTATAAATGACATTATATTAATTATTCATCACGTTCAGTGCGACGTGTTTCGGTCTATAATGGCGGTCATGATCGGGGAATGCAATAGTACAGTAAAAGAGAATAACGGGAGTACAGGTACAATACAAGATTATAATTATATTAATGTATAAAATAAAGGAGTAATCTATATATCAATATAGCAGTTAAAACATTGCGATTTCCATTAAATCTTTGTTCTCATATATTGTAAATAAACTATACTTTCTTCTGTTAGGGTTAAAGGCAAAATTTCGCCTCGATATGACCTACCAGATTGCAGGCTGAGAGGACGTTTCAGTTTTCGGCTGGATTGTAATAAGAGGTGTACGAATTATTAACTATGACAGGGTACCGAATATAAAATTATGAATATCAGTGTTTTCTTCCACGGAAAGAATTTCAGGCGAAAGCGTTTGAGTTTAACCTTTTGGCGACGAAATTATTTTTTTTTTAATTTTAGCACACCCTGTATATAAAATGTGAATAATACAGGAACCACATACGTTAGATTTATGAAACAAACTGCATTTTGAAGAGGAAAAAACGGGGAGTATATACCATGTTTAAAATATTCAGTACCTATATTTGTTGAATAAACATATAAAATGCTACGTTTAGAGGTTAGCAGTGCGGTACGACCACTATAGTCGTCATTAGGCGTCAAAGGGTTAAGTGCGAGACATTTCTACATAATATATTTTGGGCATAAAAAATGTAATACACTTTACGATCATAAGTGTGAAATAATTTGTAAAAACCATCTAAATGCCTAGCTTAACTGTACCCGACCTTATTATTGTAGAAATGATGCTTAACGGATACACATTAACAAGACGAGCTTAATAATATTCCGAAATTTAAGATGTTAGACAAAATGTAATATGAGATAGAACAAATGAAATTGAGAATGCTGTAGGTAGATTGACTGCAAGGTGCAGATGGCACATTTAATATTCTGCTTTCTCTTTAACGGTGGGCAAATCTCGATATTAAACACACAATTAATTTTGATTTGTTTCAGTATCAGATACTAGCTACGAAAGGAACTTCCTGTGTGCGTACAGCAAATTTTCATCGACGTTAATTAATTTAAGCGTCGTTGTTATCCCTCCAAAGGAATCTTCATTGTCCTGACACTTGAGATCTCCTACAGAGGTAGCACCCCTGGCGTACTAAAACGAACAACCAGAACGACTGGTGCGGGGAAGGGGGACGGTAATTTGATTCTCCCTGGCTGCCGGCAGTCGGGAGGGGGTTGATTCGTACAAAGTAGCAAGTGTTATGTATGTGTTATGTAATCCTGTTATACATAGGTGGTAGTTTACTGGATGCCAGGTATTTTGTAGCTGTGAACACAAAGGTTAATTCGAGCCAGCTAGTAGCTCAGGTAGGCTTATTGTGATGCAGTTCCTCATCCCCTGGGGTTCATGGGTTGTATTTGCTTGTCAATAAAAGTCTCTCAGCACGTATTAGATAAAACAATACTTATTTATTTTAATTATAGAAATCTGTGGATGTCTATTCTGGCTTATGAACGTTTTTGTTGTATTTGGCTTTGTTTCTGTTGAGGAAAATTCTAATCTGTGAAGCTCCAAATTGAATACATGGAGCCATTAAAATGACGACCGGCTGTGTGAGGTATGAGGGTGAAGTTTTGAAACACATTGTTCAGTTTATACCTAATGTGTAACATGGAAGATTGTCTGAAGTCTAGACAAAAATATATTAATTCCTGGAAAACGCACATTTTTAAATACTCACAAAATCGCATATTTTAAAACCCGTTATTTGATTTGTTATAAAAATTATTTTGCCCATTTTTATTCTGATTGAGACATGATCATAATTTTTTTATACATGACGCTTATTTGATTTACAAACAGTCACTGAAATTTCAGAGGAGTTTGCTGCCTTCACTTTCAGTGTATCCTTCTTCATCTACCCTAAAGACGAAGGCATTAAGTTCCTCATGCAAAACGTCAGTGACTAATGGCCAATCAAGCCTCAATAATGCCTCCGAAAATTGTAAACTTTATCAACAATGCCGTGAAAACCCGACAGAATATATCCCGATTCGCCATTTTTGCGGACTATTTCTTGAATAATCGTGGTTCGGGTAGCTCAGTCGGTATAGCGACTGAGCTAAGGGCTGGACGGTCCGGGATCGAATCCCGGTGCGAACGAGATTTTCCGCCCTTCCAGACCGGCCCTGGGGCCCACCCAGCCTCCTGTGCAATGGGTACCGGGTCTTTTCCTTGAGTAAAGTGCGGCCGGGGCGTGCTGCTAACCACTCACTCCCTTCTAGTGCCGCAGTCATGGAAGAGTAGAGCTATACCTCTACCCACCCTCTGGGCCACACCGGGCCTGTAAAGGGATCACTTTACTTTCAAATTTTTATTTCTTGAATAATCATACACTTATGTCCAGCCCGTTACTTCGCAAAAGGAATTCTAATTGAAGAGAATGCTCTACTTTTCAAGAAGTGAGTTGAATCTTCTCCGCTATATTTTTTTTCTGCAAATTCCCTCTCTTGGTTTGTGAAGAAACTATGTGCATTTATTTGAAATACGATAGAAATATACTAATTTTCCACAACTGTAGCAATCACCCCGAAATTCTAGACGCCAGAAAGCAGACATAAAAAATGAGCATCCAAAAATATCAGGCAACAACATTAGGCATCAACATAAAGAATTTGTCACCACAACCTGGCGCCAGGGATTTTGAAACTCTTACTTGGAAGTTTCATTACCGCGTACACTGCCACTGGAATTTGTTAAAGGAATGTTAAATCGCAGTCACACTTTTCTTAAGATTTGTCTTAATGCTGTCCTCTAATTTACAGGTACAAACCTATTGGCCCCTCAAACTCAGGTTGTATAGTAAAAACGTTTTTTACTACCAGGAAGATGTAGAATATATTTACTTACATTGACACCACGACGGAATATTGAAGCCACGAAAAGGGATCTATGAATGACAGAAATGGAACCAACAGCGATTTATTCTCTTCTCCTTGCCCATAATTGTATTCCTTTGCAGCCCATTTTGACCTGAGTAAAAAAGTCCTAAACGCTCATTCATAGCCAAGATTATGACGAATTTACTAGTACTAATATTTTTTTTAAAACAAAATAACCCTGCGTCTTGTGGAAAATATACGGAAATACGCTTCAGGGGAAGAGGAAAAATTTCATAATAAAAGTGGAGGATTTGATTCAATGGAATTCTTTACGTAGCCTCAGGAAAGGGGATTCACAGTTCAAGGCTTCTAATAAGTAGGCGTATGTTTTCAATTTCCCATACAGAATACCACCTGTCTGTGGAGCCGAAACATTTGGTTCAGAATATCGATAAGACAAGTTTCTGAGTGCTATGTGGGAATTAGGGTTGAATTTCCGGCAGTACTAGAGATATTGTTTTCTAGAATGTCTAGGTCGGTATTGGAGAACACCCAAACTTCTCTTCCAGTACTCACAAGTGTATTCTTCTCTGGAGTTAAAGCTGTCAGCACATGAAACTGACTAGCAATCTACATTTAGTGCCGTGTTTATTAATATGTAGATCCGTAACTTCATTACAATTATGCTAGTGTGTTTATGATGTGATGTTTGTTAAGCAGATTCAACTTTACCCGTGACCTCTACCATTGCTGGGTAATATCGCCAAAAGTTCGAAGCAGTGGATATGGCAACGAAAGTAAATCAGCAAAGCTTAATGCCCATCGGACTAACAAATTACAAAACTAATTTTTAACACTTCGAGGATTTAATGACATAATTTTTGAAACAGGTGCTTTTTTTTCATTTTCCGTATAAATAACGAAGCTTCAGTGTTAAAAGATTTAAATCGAGTCTTTTTCTCTCTTTCTATCTTTCCACTGCACAAAAAATCTAAAATCTACCCCCATGCAGGTGACCGCACATGAATCACGACATAAAACTCAGCCATCTCACAACTTATCCACCCCGGAGCGACGTTTTAATATTCCAAATGTGCAACGAATAGTACTCTCTCTCTCTATCCGCAGCATTCGCAAATAGCAGTTTTTATGTTGACTTTCATGTATGTTGGTGAAACAAATGCTAGCCCCTTCCTGACTTTATGTGCTGAGAATTAAACATGATGATTAAATACTTAACATTGGAGCTACTATATTAACGGCTATGAAAATAGATTTTTTACAGTAACTATGTGTTTTGACAAAACTGTCGGCTACTAAGATATAATTCTGGAATGTGCCATCCCCGTTGTGTGTATAAATAAAGAGGTATAGATATTTAGTCAATAACACGATAAGTATTTCTAATGATGTTTATTAGAGGATGACAACAACTACATGTTTCAATCTATTCCGGTCATCATCAGGTTTTCATTCGAAAGAGATTAGTGTTTATAAGATTTATGCGGTTATGTAACGATGGTGAGATCTCATCATCTGTGGTTTTGGTTATTACTAATATTAAGAGACGTGGCTGGGGGGGGGGGTTTCTGTAATGTGGGTATTGTACGCGAGCATTGCACCCCAAGTCAGCACAATACCCACATTACAGAACACACCCCCCCCCCCCCCCCCGCCCAACCCTGATATAATTAAAAACACAAAACACAAACTAAAGAGATAACCACCTCTCTATATAAACCCACATAAAT
>Ga0123355_10015556_pt1 | contig 11960 bp, 7 predicted proteins | sample TergutEmb28metaG_3_FD_89872 | JGI IMG/M metagenome (GOLD analysis project Ga0123355, IMG submission 89872) | Embiratermes neotenicus P1 segment gut microbial communities from Petit-Saut dam, French Guiana - Emb289 P1 | ecosystem: Host-associated > Arthropoda: Insects > Digestive system > Gut ... | reverse complement strand
TGTGTGTGTGTGTGTGTATTGGATGCACAGAGCCGAAATCTCAAGTTTATGACGTAATATGTGAAATCTGTGTAGTGAAAGAAGCTAAGAGATATAATATCCGGCCTACTAAATCACCTGTGACTAATTTTCAGACGCCGGACATGATTCCCTAGGCTCGGGATAGTGAATCTAGGCTAGCTGGTACCAATTTACGTCAGACGTTGCTTTACCAACAGAAAGTGGAGTGAATCTCCGTTATTTGATTAGATATCCACCAGTGCACACCTGTTGTACAGAGTTCTGGAGTGCCTGGCTTGTGTGTGGAGTTTGCGAGGCGACACAGACGCTCTCATTTCGTTTGTGAGACGGTGCTATAAATACGGTCTGGTGTGTTTTGTATGTTCCATATCCTTACGTTAAAGCGTATTATAATATTTACGTAAAAAACCAACAAATGTGCATCGATAAAATATGTTATATCATATATTACTATTCACAGACATGTTTCGGTCGCTACTGCAACCAGCATCAGTGTGTCACCCAAGAGTACAAAAAGTATACAAATAATTGCACAGAATGTGTAATTAACCCTTTGACGCGTAACGACCTTTATAGCGGTCGTTCCGCACCGCTAACCTCTAAACGTTGCATTTTATATATTTATTCAACAAATACAGGTACTGAATATTTTAAACATGGTATATACTCTCCGTTTTTCCCTTTCAAAATGCAGTTTGTTTCATAATTCTAACGTATTTGGTTCCTGCTTTATTCACATTTTATATACAGGATGTGCTAAAATTAAAAAAAATAAATAAATCCGGTGCCAAAAGTTTAAAACCACCCGACGTTACACAATATTCTAAGCGCTCCCTATGGTCACAAAATGTCTAATTGTTTTTTCGTCAAAAAGGGTAAAACTGGGTGTGTTTATGTTGCTTCCTAGCTGTATATTGTTGATACAAACCCTATTACTTAAGTAAGCCTGCGTAGTGAAGATCTGTTACGACTAATGACTAATTATAACCACCCGCTGTCAGTCGTAGGTGGTTTTAATTAGACTTTTTTTGAAATTGTTTCTATACTGTTGGTATAGCGCGTTTGGAACCTGATGGAACACGGTGACGCACGGGAGGGGAAGTGAAGGGGAAAGATGAGAATGGAGTGGGTAGCCAGCAGCCTTGCATTGTATGTCGGAACACGGTCTATACAGTCGCTGTCCGCTGATCCGCACTCCTCGACTGCCAGTAGTCGACTGAACTGACACCCCCGCCGATTTAAATGGAATCGTCCGTTTCGCTGAAAGACCAAATCTGGTTTCTGCGCGTGTGCCATCACGTTTCGAATGTGCTATACTCTTGTACGACACCATGATGACGGTCGCAGAAGCGAAATAAACACGTTGGTAAGTAATATGATAAAACATTATATCCCTATGCTTTTGTTGGCGTGTTACATGAGCACAATGACCCCGTCTATTTCCCGGTTAAGAATTATGGAGAGGATAATGTAACGTAGAGTTTTCTTGTAGTTGCCTTACTCTGCACAGCCACACTTATCGGTACTCGGAATGGACATATAAAAAGAAGGGAAACAAGAGAGGCAACGCAAGTTTAACGTTACATTCAGGCCGTTCGTGCAACCATTGTCGCAGTGGAAAATCCATAATTATTGCATATTCTCAGTGTGTGTCTGTAGCCTTAGGTATCCAGCATTCAAGGCCCATGCGCCATATTGTCATTTGTGTCCTGTCTGACTCTACCATACATTTCCACATTATTGCACTAATTGTATGATTTTAGAGGAAGAAAAATTATTGAACATAAATTATTTTCTCTATAACTTTCTCATTCTGAGAAGAACTGAGCGAGATGTTATCAAAACTGTATATTGGTCTTCATGTAAATTACCGGTTATTCTTGTCCGATGTTAATGAAACTTGAATTTTCTCGACAGATTTTGAAAAAAAATACTCAAATATCAAATTCCATGAAAATCCGCCCAATGGGAGCCGAGTTATTCCATGTGGACAGACAGACGGATAGAAGGGCGAACAGGCATGACGAAGGTAATAGTTGCTTTACGCAATTTTACGAACGCGCCTGAAAAAAAAAAAGTATGGTGTGAATTCAGATTTGTGACTTACTGAAGTAACTAGAGATTCCAGATGTTACAACAGACAAAACTGATAATAACCGGTGTGTGTCGACATTTCAGTCTGCCCCAGACTAGACACAGGTGTCAATGGCTTCGCATCCTGGCCGTAGACTATTAACCCAAACAACACAGTGCCGTTTTAGCGAATGCAAACTGTTATATAAGTAAAACAAGTAGAAATGTTCCGACTCCAACTGTAACATTGGTTCCATCACGACTAATACAAGGGTGACCATGCTTCTGGCTACGTCGAGGGGTGATGGGAACAAGCCCTGGAATGAGAGAGAGAAGGGTGTGGAGAGCCGGACGATGGGAGTTGTTCGCTTTGTATGTAGTGGTTAAATAATTGAAACAACCAGGCAGTAGTACAATCCGTACTGTATCGCTGTACAACACGGTAAACCCCACAGCGGACATCACAATATTACCAAAATGTGACACATATGTATATAAAGGTAAAACAGTCCCATTACAGGCCTGGACAGGCCCAGAGGGTTCCAGGAAGTTAAGTTTCCCAGAATTCGTGACAACGGCACAGGATGGTGGTAAGGTTGTCAGCCTTACGCACCGGCCACCTTTACCCCCAGAAAATACACCTGGTACTCATTTCTGTTGGAGGCTGGGTCGACTCCAGGGCCATAGTGCGACGGAAGGATTTTATGTCAATGAAAAATTCCAATGACACCAACTGGGATCGAACCAGCGACCTTCCGATTTGTAGCACAGAACCTTAACCACTGTGCTACCGCGGTAGGTATGTATGTGACCCATTTTATTGTTGTATGTATGAGATACTTACTTAATAATACAGATTATTGTAATAAAAAAATTGCATTATTATTATTATTTCGGATGCCTATAGCGTTTTAAATATGCAGTTGTTTCTATGAGCAAGTTCTGTGTTTCCGTTCTGGATCGCTCAACGTACCATATTTCTGTCACTCTGAATTTTATCTACTTCTCCTATGGCACTTGGGTCCTTTTCGGGCATGGCCTCCTCGAGGTAGGAGTTTGGAGACCAATGGGTTTTTACAAGGTCAGGGCTTCGGCCCCAAACCCAACTCCCACGGTGTCCCTCTTTGTCCGACATGGTTGACATTCCAGCAATTACGTGGGCTTCCGCCGATATTAACTCATATAATTGCCACTGACAGTGAAAACATGCAAACGTTCGGACTAATCTGAAGTCGTATCTACATACAAATGTCAGTCGACTCCGACACTAAATACGATGCGAATTACATTAACCGCAATTTGAATATTCCGATTCGTAAATGCCCATCTACAAAATTCCTCGGCTTGGAGGTATGAGATTTAAGCAACGGAAGAAACAATGCTAATTTTTACGTCGTGTACTCGGAGTAAATGGGCCGGAGCGTGAAGCTGACCATCGTCCTCCAAGCCCTGCCGAGTTTGAGAATACGTTCACACACATAGGTTGCCCCCAATCCGACGTAGAGATTCGCGACGTTTTTATTAAATAAACACAATTAAAAATTTACATTTTTCCTCCAGAATAATTCCAGGTCCATTGGAATGTAAGTTCTGATTCAGTGTTCCTTATGTTGCGTTTGTCATAAATAATTTTTGTCTCATTCAAGGTTTATATTAATTGCGTTTAGAGAAGCACTTAAAAGTTTTTTTCTTAGCCCGTCGAACTGCTACGAAATAAGGCGCGCCACAAACGTCCACATGCAATTCTGTCCAGCCATTTTGTTTTTAAATTCGGTCCAGTTCTTCATTACAGCCAAATGACTTGAATATCTCAGTGAACATTTACAAATATATCTGCAGTTAATCGGCATTTCTTGAAGACAAATGCTATGATGTATCTGATGTGTGGTTGACCGTGCATCGTAGTTCAATGTGGAATAAGAAACCAACTAGATATCACTTAGTAATATATTTATTTCTCCTTATAAGTTGCTTTTTGTAAGTTGCTCAACATGTTTCGGGCCACCTTGTGCCCATCTTCAGGAGCTGACGACTTAGTGGTATTTTTTCACGCGTGGTGTAGTGCCGTGGCTGTGTAGGCAGTCAGATCGGATTGGCTTGTTGTGTGTCCATTGGGAAGTACGTAGTACTACAGCCACGGCACTACACCACACGTGAAAAAATACCACTAAGTCGTCAGCTCCTGAAGATGGGCACAAGGTGGCCCAAAACATGTTGAGCAACTTATAACGGAGAAATAAATATAATACTAAGTGACATCTAGTTGGTGTCTTATTCCGCCATGATGTATCTTTGTCACCGTGTGCAAGTTCCATTCAGCTCAAAAAATGATTTTTGGCCCAGTCTGCTTCCAACGTTTATCAGTGCATTTCTCTGGAAAGATTCAGCCTTCATGCGTTATTTTTCTCTGCAATGAAAGCTGTCCTATAATTATACTACACTATTATAGAAAACAAACCACACTTAACACTTCATTTTGAATTAAGTCTCTGAATCAAAGCGTCCTGCGCTGCGGACAGCAGCCTGGAACGTAGACATTGATCTACTTATCGATCACGATGATCCGCGCTGTCCCCTGACAGCACGCCCGCACGCACACACGCGATGGGCGATATATTCTGTACACGAGTACATACACATGTTTTTAAATTTTTTTAAAATGTTTCGGCAACATGAAATGTGACAGAAAATTAGTTATTTCAAAGTCTAGTGCAAAGGAAACAGGGACTATAGATTACAAGTGAAATCAATATTTCTTCGTCAACATTTTGTAGACGGATAGATGGGCTAATTAGCTCAAGAGGGTGAAGGGTAAGAAAAATCACAGAATCCAAGGTAAAAGTGTTCGTTAAAGTAAAGAATGGTCTCGACACTGATTAATGAAGGCCAGAAGTTCCATAAGGGCCTAAGGCACAAGGTGTTAAAAACTAGGACTTACGTACTACCGTACATTGCTTATTTCCACTGATCGTATAGTGTTGTATCACTGCACACTTGCTCACTTGTACTGATCCTACAGTGAAACTCTTGTAGCTGTGTCCCAGTTCTACGCTAAATTACAGCAAAAAAGAATAACCCTAAGCAAAAAGCGGGTTTTTTTCTTTCAATTCACGCACAATCCAATGAAAAAGTACACGCGCGTGGAATGCGTAACTTTTGTTTAAATAATATGAAGGCGTTTCAGTTACATAAACAAAGTTTAATTCCAGCTGATAAGACAGAATTCATATAAACTTCACTAGCAATACAGTCCGCCCAAACAGAGCATGTAGACTTATACATGTTCGTTTATTTTTATTTTCTGCTACATATTTCAGTAATATATTTTGACCATCATCAGTCAGAAAAATACAGGTACAGAAGAAAACGTGCTACAGAAGAGACCTCCCTCTAGACAGAACTCTGCTAAAAATACTTTAGATATTATTCCCAGAATAGCAATAAAATTTGAACAATAAACCACGAAAATCAATTGAATTTTTTCAATAAACATTCTACTAAAATCCAAAATTTAGGACCGAAACACGTACTACAAAATAAAAAACGAACGTATAAAGTTAGTATTGACTCCATTGTTAGTGAATGACTAACAAAACGGCATGATGATGTTCAAACTATACAAACTTGTTTATTACAAAAGTATAAATTTCTCAGTATTGATTTCCTGTGCCTTCAGGCGTTATGGAGCTAACCTTCTCAACTGCTATGTACTAAACAAGAGCCCTTACGTTGCTGCCGGGATACTTCCTCCAATGAAATAGCTCTGTTCATTGCTTACGTTGTAACAGCGATCGGGAATAGCACGCGGGTCAAACGGAAAATTTCGAGATCTCGGGGGAGCCGTAGGTTATTTTAATCGCTAAACAGGATCAATATTACCACTAAAATTAAACACACCACTAAGAATATTTCACACATTTGTTAATAATAAATCCTAAATTTTAAGTAATTAGCACACCCAAGGCTCCATCGATCTGCAGCGACAGAGCTGCTGGAGTTAGTCGCAACACTTTACTGTATATTAAAGTCAAACCACCATAGCAGATCAGTTACATTTTTCTGAAACGCACTGTAACTATCACACCTATAATCCTATCCACGCACGGCTGCAAAACATGTGTGGTGTGCTGCGGTATTTCTAGGCGCAATACTATGAAGAGAAGTTGGTAGAGTGGTTTGGGGGGTAAAATCACACCTCACCATCCAATGACCACTGGACCATTTTCACTTGACCCCTTGCAATAGCAGTAGCAGAAGGGCGGGAATGGATTGGATTGGTCCCCAGGGGGCGCTGAGGAGAGAGGTTGAGACGTTTATTTGTAGCGACCGCCAACAAACTGCCAACACAGTCCCACTGCGGCCCGATGCTACAGTATGTGGGTTTGGCTTTTACTGGATTTAACCTGATACCATGCAAACCGAAAAGGAAAAAACAAAACACAACTAGAAGTTACAAAATCCGGTAGCACAGACAGGCCACACATTGCATTTATCTGCTGATTTTTGGGCGCCTTCGCAAAACTGCGTAAAGCACTATTTTGTCGTGTTTGTCCCCCTGTTCGTCCCCATGGAACAACTCGCCTCGCACTGGGCACATCTTTATGAAATTTTATACCTAAGTGATTTTCGAAAATCTGTCGAGAAAATTCAAGTTTAACCCTTTAAACGCCGAGTTAAATCCCAACTGCCATATGCTGGCATTATTAGGAGCTCACCATATTCTCCACATTAGCAGGATAAGGGTTAATTAAAACCTGACAAGAATTACAAGTCCTTGGCATGATTTATGATCATATCTTGCTAAATTCTTCACAGAATGAAATATTTTTTTAAGACAAAAGTTGTAGAGAAATTCAAAACACACATTTTATGTTCAAAGACTTTTTTTTTTTTTTTTAAATCATGACGTTTATGAGGGAATGTGGAAAAATATGGAAGAGTCGGACAGTCCTCAGATGATGATATGGCGCATGTACATTGCACGCTGGTTACCTACGGCTACAAACACACCATCAGAATACACTTATTCGACACTTACTACTTTTCCACGGCAACAGTGGTTACACTAAAATGCCTGAATATTACGTCTTATGTGCATAGCCTGTCTTGTTTAATATGCATCTACTTTTAAATCAGTATTGCCCACCTTTTTTTTGTTGTATTTACAGCATTTCATACATCACGATGGGCTGTACTGGTACTAGTACTCAGCAATTTCGGCTACTATGCACAAGCTCTTTCCATTTCCTTGTCTCTCTACAGTTTAATAATAATGGGTATACATAAAAGAATGGTGCGGTTTCAAAAGTTTACAAGAAATTTATTTCTTACCTTACACGGGCACAACGTACACCTTCAGCAGCAGCAACTGTCCAAGTTTCTCATGCGCTACAGCAGTTAGCTTCTCATGCTCTCTCACAGATCTGGACACCTAAAAACGGAACACACAGAAAGTCTTTTCCTGCTGTGACGCCATCTTGGAAACTGGCCTCGAGGCCCCCCAGTAAGCATGAGTAGCGAACTGCTGGTAGCGCATGAGAAACTTGGACAGTTGCTGCTGCTGCTGACGGTGTACATTGTGCCCGTGTAAGGTGAGAAATAAATTTCTTGTTAACTTTTGAAACCGCACCATTGTTTTGTGTATACCCTGTATATGCGTGGCCACCTCCTCCCCAAAACAAAGAAAACATATTCCTCTCTCGAATTCTGTCCCAGTCCCTCGTAACTTCAAATTCTCTGCTTTTAGCCACATTATTATAACTCTCACATTTCTCGTAATTGTTAAAAGAAGAGGGATTGTAGTGTTTCATGTCGCCACTAGAGCAACTGCCCGCTTATGGCAGTCTACCACGTTGATTTAACCACGATTTCCACATCGGGTCAAATGTCATTATGAGAAACTTGTTGACAAAATGTAGTTTGTCCACAAATCGCTTGCGGGACGTACAGGCTGTGAGATGTGCCTAGGCATTTGGACATGCAAGGGTGACCTCTACCCGAGAGGGTGTGGCGCGTGCGACATATGTTGGAAGGTTACTGGACTTAATTACTGAGCTGCCATCCTGAGGCATTAAAAACAGACGAACGTATCTAAATACAAATATGCCCAAAAATATACGCCTAACTAAAAGAGATAGAAAAAGTATAGAAATAAACATATATGATATCCTGTACAAATTAACCTCCTCCAGCTCTCTGGATATATAAGGAAACAGTATTTTCTCTGCACTTCGTATAGCACCAAGCCATGATGTCAAGGGGGTTAGTGGCGGTAGAACTTCGCGCATTCTACACCTTCACGAGATGGAGATAAGGAGTCTGCTTCAACTCGCGGCCGGCTTAACTCCAAGAGAATGATCTCCCGAAACTCATTAAACATGAATATAAATGGGCCTCAGGGCAAATCCGGAAGCTTTCGCGAAGAGAAAACATCTTTTCCCTCCCGGGAATTGATCCACGTATCCTCGGTAACCCGGCCACAATCTAGTCACTGTACCTACCACCCGATCAGAGACTACAGCAATTTCCTAACCACGGCTTCACATTATGTTCCTTGGCGAGGAGTAAACGTCCTGCTCTGTTCCATCTATCTGCGTGGTTAAGAATGCCTGGCGTTATATACAAGGTGGTTCAAATATGACCGGGACTGATTTGTGTGTAAACAAGCCGCACTGCGCAGCAGCTGTGTGACCTTGAGAGAGTGAAGCCACAACCTCCAACCTCCCTCTTGCTCGGGTTAGAACCTGTTCAGTCCTGTCTGGGAGTTGCTAGATTGATGAGCGGATCAGTCCCGGTCATATTTGAACCACCTGGTATCTACTGAAGCATACGTTTTTATACTCTGCCGATCACGCATGCTGTAGGTAACATTACTGCCACCTTCACACGTTATTCATAATATCAAGTTAGGAAATGTTCGCCAGGCACAAAAACTGGGGTGTCGTTAGCTACAGATTTAAAATCTGTTAACATCAAATAAAATACCTTAAGCGGAGACATTAATAGTCGACATCTCTTGAACGTCGATATTCGACATGTAAAGTCATCCATGGTCGACATTCGACGCTGAACTCTCCTCAACCTCAGATAGCACCTCTCAGAGAACACTTAGTTACACAAACCAATCAGGGTGAGAGATCATAAACGTACCCAGTACTTCATATAAGGTGTTTGTTATTTTTATCAGATTTTAACAAACATTTAAATGTGCTTAAACAGTTTTAAAAATCCTAAATATTAAATGTCACGAAAATACGTCCAGTGGAAGTCACCCTGTTCCATACGACGGAGAGACAGACAGACAGGCAGGAGAAACGGGACAGATTTTAGGAACCCAATAGTTGCTTTCCCTAACCGTTCCACGATCGCGCCTAAAAATCTAAATTTCAAGCCAGATCTTGCAGCCTTCCACATGCAGACTGAATTGTAAAAAGTGGTCTGGTACTGTATAACCGTTCTCATGAGAAGCACTATGCTTTTAATCTCATTATAATTGCGTACCAAATTAATCCTTCCCGCATTATAAGCCTACAAATGCATTTGTTTCAGAGGTGAAGTATAATCATTTAGATCTCTGAAGTACACAGTACAGCCAGTAATAAGCTACCACTCAACACTATAAAATTCCAACCTTTTAACTACTGCATAAACGAACAGCTGCAGCCAACTCTTCACAAGCCTATACCAGTCTTTCAGCCTGATGTCTATTTTCCTCATCACGGCTAATTACAAGTCTACTTCACTGTCTTCTCTCTCGCTTCTACTAATTTGCTCTCCCGGTCTCTAGTTCCCTCCCTGTCCATGTCGCCAGCCCGCGCTTCTCTTGGCTTGTTCCTCGTACTGCGTGTGAATTCATAATTTATTACCCCGATTGCACCTCCACACCTCATCATTACCATGAGCTCCAGCTCAGCTGTAATTACCTCTTTAACTGCCTCGTGTTCTGTTTGTCTTAGACAGCGCCCAGCTACACTCGATAATGCGAGTATGCTGTCGGCCTTAATCCCACAATCTACACAACAAGCCCCTAGCCTGCTTTCTTTCTTAGCTTTCGTCTGTCTTCTTTTTACTATTTTTTGGGAAGTTGTTCTTAATCTAATTTAAGTCAACACTTCACGATGACGCAAAGGACAATGAAATCGTGTTACGCGATGAGACAGGAATTGATGACACGCTGGCAGAATGTTTCTCTAGCAGCTGCAAAATGAGATCTTAAAAGACAGCTGCCAGAATCTCAACGTCTCTAACTCACTACACATCCTAAATTTACGTGTTAAAAATTACAGTTTTATAACCCTTTAGAAAATAAAATCCTTCCGGCCGCACTATGACCCTGGGGTCGACTCAGCCTCTAACAGAAATGAGTACCAGGAGCATTTCCTGGGGGTAAAGGCGATCGGTGCGTAAGGCTGACAACCTTACCACCATCCTGTGCCGTTGTCATGAAATCTGGAAACCTTAACTTCCTGGAACCTAGGAGGTGTGTCATCCCCGTTGTGTGTAAAATGATCTTAGCTGGATTGTAGTTTAACACAACTGTGTCAATATAAGTATATTTATTGATTTATTTTACTACAACTACATGTTTCGGCCTTTATAGGCCATCTTCAGGTTGTCTTACGAGATGCAGACGAGTTCTATTGATCTTAGGTACTTATACGTGCGTTGCGCGCATCGCACGTATGGGCCACTCCAGGCCTGTAACGGGACTGCTTTACCTTTTAACCCTTTAGAATAGGAGCCGGTGTTCGAATCACGACAGGGCCAAGAGATTCATCTCCTCCCCGAAACGTCCAGACCGGCTCCGAGGCCCACACAGCCTCGTAACCAACGGTAACGGGAACCCTTTCTTTGGAGATTAACCGTACGGGATGTGAAGCTGACCGCTAATCTCCGCCAGGTGGAGAGGTTAAGAATGAACGGAGCTTTACAGCCCACTCTTCTTATATGCCTTCATGCAATATATATATAGAAAACTTCTCTTTTACTTTTAACTTTTCATAACACGAAAAAACGTTTTCGAATTGAGCCGTTGACTCATCGCATTCCAACGTTGTGACGGTCAGGATCGCCCTCTACACCGAAAAGAGCTCCGATAATAAATTCGAACGTGCAGTCACTTCATGAACGTTAGAAACAGGCAACAACAGTTGTCGAATGAGAATATCAACCGTGAGTCATTTAGAAACGAGTAAAGCAACGGACTGATGAATTTTCAATTCTGGTATAATAAGCTCAATAGTCGTGTTTATTGCCCTATACTGCAATAGCTCTCGTTCTGTGTATCGGAGAAACTCTCCATTAAAAGCAGTCTTGTTTCGATCCCTCCCCTGCACAACCAAATTAAAATTTGTTTAATCAACTCCCGTATTTCTCCTACATCGCATTTCCATACTGGATATGCTTACTCTGCTATTTGATACTAAGATAGGGTCTATCATTAATTGCGCTGGCTAAAGGCATACATTGCGTGAAATAAAGATCACCATTTGTGTTTACGTAGTGTGATAATTTGAGCCAGTTAACCAACACACTGCTACTTTAAATCTTATTGTAACACCGTGCATTTTCGCAGAATCACTTCAATTTATTAACCAACGAATGGATATATAATTTCACATAAAACACTTTTAAAACACTTTAAAACACGACGCACACCTAGCCACTGCTCCACAACACATTCCCACACAACATGATATGCTGCCACAACACCTCGTTTGCAAATACGAATTGAATTGTGAATACCGTAATACAACTTTAGCAAGGAACAAAGCTCCCTGATGATGATCTGACAAGATCGAAACATGTCGAAGTGTTTTAAAGTGTTTTAAAAGTGTTTTATGTGAAATTATATGTGCATTCATTGG
>Ga0123355_10015555_pt1 | contig 11961 bp, 4 predicted proteins | sample TergutEmb28metaG_3_FD_89872 | JGI IMG/M metagenome (GOLD analysis project Ga0123355, IMG submission 89872) | Embiratermes neotenicus P1 segment gut microbial communities from Petit-Saut dam, French Guiana - Emb289 P1 | ecosystem: Host-associated > Arthropoda: Insects > Digestive system > Gut ... | reverse complement strand
TCGTTCACTCATCATTCACTCGCCCCTCGCTCACTCATCCAGTCACTCTTTCACTCACACACTCACGCACGCACCCGTTCACTCATCATTCACTCGCCCTCTCACTCACTCATCCAGTCACTCTTTCACGCACACACTCACACACACACTCACTCACTCGTTCACTCATCATTCACTCGCCCCTCGCTCACTCATCCAGTCACTCTTTCACTCACACACTCACGCACGCACCCGTTCACTCATCATTCACTCGCCCTCTCTCTCACTCACTCATCCAGTCACTCTTTCACGCACACACTCAAGCACTCGTTCATCCATCATTCACTCGCCCCTCATTCACTCACTCACTTACTCATCCAGTCACTCTTTCACTCACACACTCACTCATTCACTCGTTCAATCATCATTCACTCGCCCTCTCTCTCACTCACTCATCCAATCACTCATTCATGCACACAATCACGCGCTCACTCATCCACCCACTCCTGTACTCATTTATTTACTGTCCCTCTCACCCATTCCCTCAATTAGTCACTCACTCACCCTCTCACTCATTTAGTCGCTCCTCCACCCACTAAGTCAGTCACTGACCCATCCATTTCATCAGTCACTCACCCACTCACACTCACTTTCTCACACTCTCACCTGCATGGAGAGGTGTCATATTTATCCTTGATTAATTTACTGGGACTTTGAATGCTAATATTAGGCATTAGCACACTGAAGATGATCAGGGCAGAATGGGTCACGAATAATATGGAAGGAGACGGTCGTGGCCTAACTGACGGCACTACTCCGAATTTTTCTGGAGGGTCTGAGAGAAATAAAAGCCTTTAGTAAGAATGTCATTTCTCCGGACTGAGATTAAAGACGCGGCCTCCCGAACATTACCCTTTGGACCGCCATGTTCCGTGAGTCCTTGAGAAGCTAACAGTTGTCCAGCTAGTCAACCCGCACCTTCACCACCGTGAACACAAGCACACACAAGTGCAAGCGTCTGGTCCCTATCCACAGCCACACGAATCCACACTAACCTACTTAAAACCACGCTCCATTAACGTAGTCTGAACGTAATTCTCCCATCTACGCCTAAGTCTTCAAGAGAACTTTTTTCTTTCAGAATTTCCAAAGAAAATGTATGCCTTTCATGGCTCTCCTATGCCTGCTACATGCCCAGCCCATCTTATGTGCCTGGATTAATAATAATACTTGCTCAAGAGTACGAATTGTGGAACTTCTCTTGCTACGTGTGGGGGCGTATTGCGTCGTGTGGATGCAGAGCGCGTTGCTTCCTCATTTGCACTCATTGCTATCACTGCCGTTGCTAACTGCTGCTCTTGTGTGACTGCAGCAGTTTCAATGTCGCCGCTTCTGTGGGAAACAGCAATTAGTGGTCGTGGTTGAGATGTATTGGTAGGGGCTTCAGTAGGGCTTGACACGTCCAGTTCTATTTTACTCCCTTGAAGAGAGATACGCATAAACGGACACGTGTGTGTGTGTGTGTGTGTGTGTAATGACCACAGAGTTTGTTGATTTACTGGCATCATGCTGGTTGATATTTCAGTCGGAAAATTTTGAGCTTAAGAAAATAAATTATTGAACACAGAACACAAAATACTTCGAGGAAAATAGTATGTGCAACTACAAATGTTTCCATGCACATAAGTCTTCATTAAAAGTATATAAACCCAATAAAGTAACGGCAGTTACTCAGGAGTAGACCTTTGGCACTGACCGAATGAATCGGTGTCAGTTTTCATAGGGTAAACATAACGGGAAAAACTTATAGATCCTGTCAAAAACATGTGTCTGTCACATTTCGCTGGCCACTATTATTGGGTGTTCAGTTTGTAACAAGCATAGACTGAAATATATGCACAGTTGTAACAAAACAGAACAAACACAAATGTAGAACTGGTTCGTCTTCACGAGACACAACAGCGCTTCAGCCGAACGCATTTTTAAATGGAATACATCGCTTACTATTCACAAACCTGCAAATGTATGATCCTTCCTCCACCCCGCTTGGAACCACTATCAAGGTCAAAGTCGTACTCCTGAATAGCCAGCAATAGTTTGCAAACCGCTCGAACAATAACCGCAAATTGTTGTAATGTATTTTGAACACTTTTATCAAAGAAATAATATAAAATTCCATAATATTTGCGTACGTTCATGCAGCTAATATGATGGGTTACAAAGAAAATAAAATACCTTAAGTATAGGTTTGCATGAACTACTGCAAGTGTCTGTAAACACGACGTTGACATCATCTGGTTCAAATCGCAACACATTACCTTAGAATTGCAGTACCTGAAGATATACTTGCATTCCTCTGAGCATGTCAAGCGTAAACATCTGAGTATTTACTGAAGCAGCCCATCTTTTCTGTAGTCTTAGAGCTTTCGACATAGGTAAAACGTCTACAGCGATCGCGCCAGATTCGTTACGCTATGCTTGCAATTCGCACCGCGTTTCAGCTTTCCGTTCTTGCCCTACATCGTTCACAGCTCACGTTCAAGTTGATGAGACTGGTGTAAAGGCACAAAAGTAAACACGTAGGCACAGATTACCCACGAACGTCTGCTTTACTACAGCGTTATAAATGACGTCGCTATGTTGGTGCCCTTGGCTGAGATGGCAGGCAGTTTGTTACATCTTGTTTGCTTCTATATTTATCTCATGTTTCCCTGAGCCCTTTGTGTGTTTATTCTTCTACATTACTTATCAGTTCTTTGTTAACTGCTTCGGTTGTGTAACGACCGAAGAAGAGGACGGGTAATCCGGCTTGATCGGGTGACGATTGGTTGTGACCATTTCTTGGGTAGGCCTGTTATGTCCCTTAGCGCCCTCCAAGACAAAATGGAGTTAAACACGTCAGCCTCAAATACAAATTTCCGGTTTTCACGTTTGCTGATTCTGAGGATAACCGTCTTCCAGTACTTCACACCGTGTGTTTTGGTAGATACGTGCGGAAGTTTTGGAGAGTACTCCTGCTTTTATGACTGTAATTATTGTGGGTAAGAGGTTCTTCTGAAACGTCTGTACACATGTGCGAGCTACACAGTGTCATATACCACAAAACGGTTATCCTAACGTTAAATTTAGGTCAACTGATCCCGATGAGAATTCGAAATGAAGACTTTCGCGGGTGAAGCGCGGCACGATAAATTACAGTTAATTACATGAAAATAAATTAAAATAAATTAAAATAAATTAACGTTTTATTTCCTAATGTTTATCGGACCGTGCATCATTGTGATAACTGGAGAATAAAAAACCAACCAGATGCCACTTATTATTTTATTGTACTTCTTATAGGCTCAACATGTTTCGGGCATTAATATGTCCATCATCAGGAGCTCGCGACTATGATGTTGATTTCCACATTGGTTGTTTCGTTCTTGGTTTGCTGTATGTTGGAGGTTAGGTGCGGTTAGGCTGGAGTGGTGTCCGGGCTGCAGGATAAAGTCGTGCTTTATCCTGCAGTCCGGACACCACTCCAGCCTAACCGCACCTAACCTCCAACGTACAGCAAACCAAGAACGAAACGACCAATGTGGAAATCAACATCATAGTTGCAAGCTCCCGATGATAGGCACAGTAGTGCCCGAAACATGTTGAGCCTATAAGAAGTACAATAAAATAAGAAGTGACATCTAGTTGGTTTTTTATCCTTCGGTTTATTTCCTGTTTGCAGCATACAGTCCATCTGAATAAAATATAAAAATTTACTTACTACCTCATAGAAAACACTGAGTGTCTGTTACAAAGGCCAGCCATTAATGCTGTTCAGGGAATTAATTGCTGTTTATTCTGAGAATAATTTAGAGTCCATAAATACAGCATGAAGGTTTGCGGATAAAATATCGCTTTCTTGAATGTTAAATTTGTTGGTACATAAAGTGGCCACTTGACTGTATACCGTAGAAGAGGCAATCCTGAGCACTCTAACATAGCAGTAGAAGTAAATTTCGCCCTAGAACAAGCCATGAAGTCCCAGAGGGGGAATAGATGTATAGCCCTACTTTTTCTTCAACCTCGGCGCTAGAATGGGGTGGGTGGTCAACGCCACGTCCCGGCCTCTTTACTCCAGGGAAAGAGACCCGGTACCTATTGTACAGGAGGCTGCGTGGGCCCCATAGCCGGTGTGGAGAGGTGCGGAACACCTCTCCCCCACAGGAATTGGATCACCAGACCATCCAGTCCGTAGCCAGTCGCTCCACTGACTGCGTTATCCCGGCCCACAACATACCAGTTCATTTGTCAAAGAGTTTATAAAGTAAAGCAACGTAACGTTATCCGTGTCCACACCATTTACGCATGCGCGGGAAGTAGAGCTGTAAGGTCATTCAGTCTTAACCTCGGAAGTAGCTGGTGGAAAGCGGTCAGCTTCACGCCCCGGCCACTTTGCCTCCGGAAAAAACGCCAAGGTGTCCACTGAATAGGGGGTTGAGTGGGTTCCATGGCCGATAAGGACGTTTTGGAGAAGAGAAAGATATCTTTCTGATGTCGGGAATCGAAGCACTTTCGTGGAGGAACTGCGAATATGGCTGAAATATTTACTAAGGGAGTTGGTTTACCTGGACAAGATGTTATCTATTCTTCTTCTGAAAATACTGCATTGGCTGTCTTTAGACCGGCCGTGCTCAATATTTGGTGCAAGTGAAGAGCACAACTAATCTTAAGTGGAATTACTTATCGTATTGAAAGGCACAATTGTCGTAGAGCAAGAAGCGAAATATATAAAAAAAATATTAATTTATAGAGACCTTAATAAATTCCACGTTTACCAAACTTTATATAACAGTACTCCCTAAGCTTAGCAAAAACTTCATACAATCGCCATCGACCTTTCTTAACTTTGTGCACACGAAACATATTAATCAGTTCATCATTGTTAAAATTTTAATTTGTATGTGTTGTATACAGTAATTCTTCCATTCAAGTTTTCACGATACACCGGTTGAGGACCGCTGATATAGATTAATTGTGTACTAGAAATATAACAGCATTTCATACCACTTTTTATGTATATAAACCAATCTAAAGTCTTTTAATATAATATTAAATAGTGTACGTCAGCACAATCACTTTATTACTCAAGGTAATTTTAAGGCTAAATGTTTCGACTATAGATTAGTTAGTCATCCTCAGGCCTATTTTGTCAATTGTGTCACAAGATGCTATGTACACTTTGGGATCCCATCGTGTTGACATAAATCTGCATTAAAACCTGCATTAAAATAAAATTACGTCTTCAGAGATATTGTTTTATCAGTTACGATGATTCCATACAGAAAACAACGTCTGCTGTATGTGTGTAAACGCAGACAAAACAAATGGACATATTTGATTCTGTGCGAGAAGTATCTCAAACGTCGTCACAATGAGACGTCACTTAAACTTAAACAAGACAAGTCCGTAAGACCTGCATTTATAATTTCTGTACGAAAAAAAACTGTAAAAGCCAACAGGGCGTTGAACGCCAAGATACGCTTTCACTTGCTAATACCGGCATCGATAATCAATGCTGAACGCGATCTTCAAGTCTAGGATGAAAGAGTAAAAGAAATTGTCATCAGCAAGACCAGCGTTCGGTCGCAATACTGGAGTGAATGCTGTCCCCATCGGCATGAATGTAACGGACTTTCTTCTATAGCTGTTTCTCAGTACAGCCTAGTGCTGCCTCATGAACCATGACATGACGTAGTTTGGGGCATCAGAGGCTTAAGACAAATGATCGTGGAATAACAAACTTTCGGGTTAAAGAACCCTTGAGGATGTAGACATCACTAATATAAAACCGTGCACAGTTTCCCAAGACAGAACCCTTCCTTATGACTTATTTTTATATTGTTCCCGGGTCCGAGAGCCCGAACGTCTACTGACTAGAGAGTACAGTAGTTTGGTTCTATTCCCGGCTTCTCCAAAGCGTCCAAACCACCTTTGGAGCCCATCAACCCTCATACTGGGTTCCGACCCGAGGCTCTATCGCCGGAGTACAGAGACCGGAGCGTGAGGCCGACCAATCATCTTTGTCTCGTGCCGAGTTTACAAAAGCGCGTCGCTGTAACTCCGCTCCCGTATTTGCCTTTATATCTTGCATGGGCAATTTACCATTTTCAGGGCCCTGCATTGTGTTTAGCAAAATATCTCTGCCAAAAGACATACATTTGTTTTCTGTCCAACATAAATGTCACTGTCGATTAGCCGACACTCCTGCATCGCGTTCGGAAGGCCCTGGGTTCTAATAAAGGATTTGGCACTGGCAATCCTGACTGCATGCTTCCACGGCTTCCTGCAGTCTGTAAGACGACAGTCGTTACTCTGCTCTGCCGTCAGCTGACCTGACATTGTCGTCAGTAGAGTGACTGGACTACGGGCTGGATTGCTGTTAAGTCGTCGTTTGAATTCCGGCAGGAAAAAAATTTTTTCTTTTCCAAAATACCCAAACCGGCTCTAGAACCCGCCCTCATACTGTTCAGTGGATACTGGCATCCCTTAAACCTGTGGATAAGCAGCTCAGGGCTTGAAACTGTCCAACCACCATCATATAGTGCCCTGATTAACGAAAACTCCACTCCCTTTGCTTTCATGGCAGACACAAGGAAAATTTTACCGTTATCTTTGTGTTTGCTTTTGTCTCTCGGTCACAAGCACTGAATGTACGTGCCTATATGAATGTAGATGTGGGCCGGGTAGCTCAGTCGGTATAGCGACTGGCTACGGGCTGGACGTCCGGGGATCGAAACCTGGTGGTGGCGAGATTTTCCGCACCTGTACAGACCGGCCCTGGGACCCACCCAGCCTCCTATACAATGGATACCGGGTCTTTACCAGGGGTAAAAAGCGGCCGGGGCGTGACGCTGACCCCTCACCCCCTTCTAGCGCCGTGGTCAAGAAAGATTAGAGCTATACCTCTACTCCTCATATGGGCCGTACGGCCTGTGCAGAGCCTCAGTGCCTGTACAAGGATGCACTTTGCCTTTTACTTTATATGAACGTAGATGACTGGCACAGACTTTCCAATTATGTGAAATAGCCTTTCTTTTTTACCGAGCGAAAGTGAATGGGTATCTCCATGCCCTTTTATTTGAGGACAGGCATGGAGCGAGTTTCCGAAACTTTGTATTCTCTTTCATTACGAAGCAGCGTACGAAGTCCACAAACCAGTAATTCCAGGTGTAATATACAAATTTCGACGACGGAACGTTTTGCTCTGCTGTACACTTTATGTGATTAGGATCCGGATTATGTTTATTGGACATGAAGTATATTTACTGGACTTTAGTAGCTTATACGACGCGCAAGTTATGAAGACGAGTTAAATTTATATTACTCCTAAATCATTTGTAAGAACAGGCTGTGGTGTAGCTGAGGACGGACAGTTCTGTGCCGACACGTTGTGCGGTGACTTGCTATCTGTTTCCATGACAACGAGAAACAACACAGAACAGAGCAACGGCAGAGCCCAGCTTATCGAAAGGCCATTGAATTGACCTCCCACGCGTCGTGCACTAAATGGATAATAAGAACGTAGCAAGGTGCAGTAATATTAACCTGAGACTACTGAAAATCTAGTCTAAACAGATGACAGCTGAAGACTTTAGGCTTCCGTGTTGTTACACCGTTAAATATGTACATAGGGGCGTTTCATAGGGTCGTATTGCCTAAGTCTACAGGCGTTTGTTGTACTGTTTGACTTTGGAGATTGAAGGCACCACGCAGCTTGTTCCCGGGGTACGCGGTGCCATTCGGCTGAGGTTGCGCTACAAGCCGGAAGGTAGCGGATTCAATCCCCATTCCGGTTATTGGGATTTTTCATTTACATAATCCCTCTGGACGCACTATGACTCTGGGGTCGATTCAGAAAAGAGTACCAGTAATATCTGCTGGGGTAAAGGCGGCCGGTGCGTAGAGCTGACAACCTTGCTACCTTCATATGCCAATTGTCTATAACCTCTGGGAGTCTAAACTTCCTGGAGCCCCAAGGGCCTGTCCAGGCGTGTATTTGGGGTAACTTTACATATGTAGTTGCTTTCGAGGCGAAAACGAGTAACAACCCGGAAAAACAGACTTCCAAAAAAGCCGTCATTGACTCTAATTAACAGGATAAACAAAGGGATGTATTGTTTCACGTATCAGACCTGATCTTCTCTCTCTGTGCAGAAGTCCAATATTTACTTTGATTTTGTGCAAGACAGCTTACTTCCACATTTATTATCTTATAATTCATTATAGAGAGTAACGCAAAGAGTCGATTGACACTCCACTGTCAAAGGACTTTTTGCGACGTTCTGTATAACCTTAGAAATTGCATGCAACTTTGACTGAACCAATAACGATAATAATGATAATAATAAGCACCAAAGTGCGCCACTGGCCCCGACTCTGAAACCGGTTTACGATGTAGTCTAATTCTAGTCTCTCCCATCCTTTCGTTTTCTGTCTTCAGAAGCAAACTTCTTGTGAAATATTTTCTTAATATTGAAGATTTGAAACTTTTAACATCTTCTCTTCCTTGCCTCGTAAAAAAAGGTTTATTGAACTCGACGAACTTTCTTCATAATTCATCCGGATTTGCAGTTGCTATCGGTTTTGGATCGGTTTATATATCTTGCATATGTTTTTTTTCCGGACAAAATTCCCGCTGTTCCGCCGTAAAACAGGACTGTAATCTGAATCATCAGACGTTGCGAGCCGCAGCACACACAGAGCTCTCGTAAGAGTTCGTAAACAAACTTATTTCATAATAGTTGAATTTTGGTACTGACGGACTGACTGACTGACTGACTCATTCACTCACTCCCCCACTCTATGGAACAGAGTCCTTTTTGAAAAGCTAACATTTTCTCACCTATTCAAAGTATTCTCCCCTTTTTATCTAATCTGAAATGTAATTACTGTGTTCACAAGATCCTGCCATATGCCCCTTTCCTGAGCCAGATCAATCCAGTCCTCTCATTTCTAAACTATTTACTATCCATTTTAGTATTATCTTCCTACCTACGCCCAGTTTTTCCAAGTGCCCTCATACCGCCAGGTATCTCCACCAAACTCTACGCACTTCTCATCTCTCCCATACATGCCACATGTCTTGCCCATCTCATCGTCCTTAATTTGATCACCCAGATAATACTTGGTGAGGAGTACAAATAATCAGTTACGCAGTTTTCGCCAGTTCCCTTTTACTTCTCTCTGAATTCTCCGTTGAAGTAGTTATACATTCTACACTCAGTTCCCTGCAGACATCTCCACTGTACAACCAGCTGTTGAGAACTGTTACAAGCAGCTCGCAGCACACAACTGTAAGTCATTTCTCGGAGAATTTCGTGTTGTGAAATGAAATAAGGTGTGCTACGGAAGTGAGTGGCAACCCTACAGTTACTTTCCCTGTGCAAATGGCGACAACGTTTAATTTCTTATAATAAAACCAACGAGAAGCACTAATTTCTGAAATTTATTTTTGGTATACGACTCTACATGTTTCGGACAGTATCTCCGTCCATCATCAGGAGTCTAACACTGTACACACAGCAATAGGTATAGGTCATGCAGGTTATGCTGACTGCTTGCTAACAAGCAGTCAGCATACAGGTTATGCTGACTGCTTTGCTAACGAACAGTCATCATAAAGGTTATGCTGACTGCTTTGCTAACGAGCAGTCATCATACAGGTTGTGCTGACTGTTTGCCAACAACCAGTCATCATACACGTTATGCTGACTGCTTTGCTAACGAGCAGTCATCATACAGGTTATGCTGACTGTTTGCTAACAAGCAGTCATCATACACGTTATGCTGACTGCTTTCAAACAGCAGTCATCATACAGGTTATGCTGACTGCTTTGCTAACGAGCAGTCATCATACAGGTTATGCTGACTGTTTGCTAGCAAGCAGTCAGCATAACCTGTATGAACTATACCTATTGCTGTGTGTACTCCTGATGATGGACGGAGAAACTGTCTGAAACATGTAGAATTCTATTCCAAAAATAAATTTGAGAAGTTTGTGCTTCTCTTTGGTTTTATTATAAGAATATATGACGATGCGCGGTCCTCTGAATGTCAAAAACGTTTAATTTGTCGTTATAACAGGCACGTGCACACACGTGTTGTGTTACAGAAAGCTGGAAGGAACTCTTAAGGTTTTGAATTTAAGTGATTTTAATTTCAGTACTTTAATCGAAATATTTATTCAGGTTAAATACCTCTACATATAATTATTAAACTTTTTATGTCTGCAGTTTTAAATAGCTGAAAGTGGCAATAACACTTCATTCACCTTACCTATAAGCTAAGATATTTCATAAGTCGCTTTTCTAGTGCTAGTGAAAAATGTAATTCATATTTCCACCGTGTTAGGTAGCTTTTTAGGTGCGGTCACATAAGTCACCTATTGGCTTCGTTGTTTCTGTCCGTCTGTCCGCATATAAAAATTCGGCTCGAACTGGAAGGATTTCCATGAAATTCGGTAGTGCAAACTTTTACGAATATTGTCGAGAAAAATCGAAATTTTTTTCAACCCTTATCCTGCTAACGTGGAGAATATGGTGAGTTCCTAATAATGCCAGCAAATGGCAGATGGGATTTAACTCGGCGTTTAAAGGGTTAACCGGAACAAAATGCATGTCACTGCACCACAATATTACTGTGTACGAATATTGCCTATCTTGTTTGTAATATTACGTTTATTCATCCTATAAATTTTAGTATTTAAAATAAATTATTTCTTGTTTCTTACGACAACTCGTATCTTCAAGATATTAACAAAATCGGTAGAGGATGAAGGATCTGCTAGAATCTGCATGACAGTCCGCTGTCCGGTATTGTTACTAGCTACTGTTTCGTTACGCTGACGGGTAGTGTGCACCACGTGTAGAGTCAGTGTCCTGCTTGCATTGAGCTCTACAATATGTCATTTTTATTGATCTGTTGTGGCAGATAGCTGTCCAAAATTGTTTAATGATTCATGTCGTGGCAGACGAAGTGGCGCACAGTCAATGCATTAATTTACACATTTGCGTTTTGTTTTATTTCAGCTGACTACGAATGGTACAAGGTGATCAAATGTGCTGTTCAGTTATGGTAACTAGAGACGTGGGAGATATTTAAGGAATGCGGGCTGGACGGGGTGGGAATTCGCCTGGCGAGGGTGTATAAGACTCAGCAACTACAACCCGTACAAAAACATTTATCACTTACGAATCTGATGTTTATTGGACCGTGCATAATTGTGATAAATGAAGAATCATAAAACCAACTAGATGCCACTTGATAAAGTAAAGCAGTCCCATTACAGGCCTGGAGTGGCCCAGAGGGTTCCAGGAAGTTAAAGTTCCCAGATTTCGTGACAACGGCACAGGATGGTGGTAAGGTTGTCAGACTTACGCACCGGCCGCCTTTACCTCCAGGAAATACTCCCGGTACTCATTTCTGTTAGAGGCTGAGTCGACCCCATGACCATAGTGTGATCGGAAGGATTTTATGTCAATGAAAAATCTACTGACACCAGCTGGGATCGAACCATCGACCTTAACCACTGTGCTACCGCGGTCCCCCCAGATGCCACTTGATATTTTATTGTATTTCTTATAGACTCAACATGTTTCAAGTATTACTGTGCCCATCATCAGGAGCTCGCGACTATGATGTTGTTTACCACAATGGTCGTGTCGTTCTTGGTCTGCTGTATGTTGGAGGTTAGGTGCGGTTAGGCCGGAGTGGTGTCCGGGTTGCAGGCTCAAGCTTTAGCCTGCAGCCCGGACACTACTCCAGCCTAACCCCACCTAACCTCCAACACACAGTAAACCAAGAACGACACGACCATTGTGGTAAACAATATCATAGTCGCGAGCTCCTAATGATGGGCACAGTAATGCTTGAAACATGTTGAGTCTATAAGAAATACAATAAAATATCAAGTGACATCTAGTTGGTTTTTTGATTCTTCATTTA
>Ga0123355_10015554_pt1 | contig 11961 bp, 13 predicted proteins | sample TergutEmb28metaG_3_FD_89872 | JGI IMG/M metagenome (GOLD analysis project Ga0123355, IMG submission 89872) | Embiratermes neotenicus P1 segment gut microbial communities from Petit-Saut dam, French Guiana - Emb289 P1 | ecosystem: Host-associated > Arthropoda: Insects > Digestive system > Gut ... | reverse complement strand
TACTTTTCTTTTGTCTCTCTTTAAGATGTGTTTCATTTTATGCACCCCTCTTTTTGTTAAAGATTAGAGAATTAGAGGTTAGAGGGTTAGAAAACCCTTGATTTAAAGGGTTTTTGCGCGGCTCTGCTCGTGATACTCGCTAACGCTTATTTTTATTATAGTGCAGGGATTTGGCGGGGGCAAGCAATCTTTCATAAAGAAAAGGAAGTTGAAAAAGTTCCACGGAGGGGTTTATAGCGAATGTTTACACGGTTAAATTTTCTTTGCTTGACATGGCCGTTGTATTATTGTACTATGCATATAATACAATGTTCTGCCAACTAAGGAGGTGAAGAAATGAAAGGCAGCTTCGACAACACCCAGCCCATATTCCGCCAGATAATCGACCAAATCCTATTAACAATAGCCACAGGGGAACTATCCCCCGGCGACAAAGTAGCCCCGGTTAGGGAAATGGCCCAAGCATACAAAGTCAACCCCAACACCATGCAAAAATCTCTGGCAAAGCTTGAAGAGATGGGGTATCTCTTTACTGAGCGCACAAGCGGGCGGTATGTAACCCAGGATTGTGAGCTTATAGAAAGCCTAAAAGCCAAACTCCCAGCGCAAATAACGGAAAAATACGTAGCCGATATGCTGGAATGCGGGATAGCCGAACAGGACATCCCCGGGTATGTAAAAAATTATATAGACAGGAGGAACCAGCAGTGAACGACATCTTACAAATAACCAGCCTAAGTAAGAACTATAGCAAAACCCAAGCCCTAAAAGACATAAATCTCGCTATCCCAAAAGGCAAAATAATAGGCCTCTTGGGCCCAAACGGCAGCGGCAAAACTACTTTAATAAAAACAATAACGGGCCTAATAACCGACTACCAAGGCAGCATTGCCATTAAAGGCGAGTCCCCAGGGCCAAAAGCCAATAACCATATATCCTACCTGCCAGATAAAAACCATATCCCATCTTGGCTAACGGTAAAGCAGGCAATAGCCTTCTTTGCAGATTTTTACCGGGATTTTGATAGCTCCCACGCAGAGGAAATGCTAACAACCATGAGCATCCCTTTAGACAAAAAAATCAAGACCCTCTCCCGTGGGATGCAGGAGAAAGTCCAGCTATCCCTGGTTATGAGCCGCCGGGTAAGCCTATACGTACTTGACGAGCCCATAGGCGCGGTAGACCCGGCGTCACGGGAATTTATTATCGATACGATAATAAAAAATTTCCCGGAAGACAGCTCTATCTTCCTTTCCACTCACATAATTGCCGATATCGAGTCTATTTTAGATGTGGCCATTTTTCTAAGAGAAGGGGAGATTGTAATGCACGAGGATGTAGATAAAATAAGAGAAGAGAAGGCTACATCCTTAGACGGATTATTCCGGGAGGTGTTTAGAAATGTTTATTAAGACCCTTAAATACGATTTCCTTTTTAGCAAGACCGTATTTTTAGGCATGGCCGCTGTGATGATTGTCATGGCCGTAATACTAAGGTTTACAGAGTTTGCTTTCACAGAGGGCTTCTCTGACGATTTAGTGTATTCAATATTAACTTTAATCCTGGTTGTTGTGTGCCTGGCCTTTATCGGCCAGATTGTTCAGTTCGTTTACAAGAATTTCTTCGGCAGTACCGGGCATTTAATGCTAACCTTGCCGGTGGGGCGTTTTACACTTCTTGGGTCTAAGCTTTTGGTGTCTTTTGTATGGTTCACTTTTATGTTGATTACCGCATTTTTTATGTCGTATATCATTATGTTCTCTCAAATTCAAAGGGCGGCTGACTATGTTATGACTGATGCGGCCTATATTTATGATGTTTTGGTTATCCTTCAGATATATCTTATAGCGATGTTTTTTGTCACCATGTTATTTCTTGTGGTTACCCTTGCCCATAGTTCGATTGGGCGGTGGCGCGTTCCTCCTTTTATTGCTGCAGTTTTTGGGGTTATGTATACGACTTTGTTTTTTGTATTGGCCGAGGTGCTTAGGTGGCGGAGCTGGTATCCGGAGGGGGTTGCTATTAGGTATAGACATGGGGGATGGTTTACTGTCTACAGTACCTTTAGTGGTGGGAGTTTTGTGCGTGTCCGGCCTGTGCTGGGGTTAAATGTTGGGAGAATACCTATCGGCAGCGCGGGTAATTATCTTGATATTTATATTGCTGTTATGGGCATTGGGCTTTGTGCTTTGGCTGTTTTTTTGACATACTGGCTTTTGAAGAGGCGGGTTAATTTGAATTAGGGGGATTAGTGATTTTATGAAAATAGCCCTGCGGATATTTATTTACTCGCAGGGCTTGCTTAGTTAGGCTACTGTGCTAATTTTTGTGGCATATCCATCACCCCTACAACATAAAATAATTCCCACTCTCCCGAATAACCTGCACATCATGGGGGTGCCCTTCCCTTAACCCTGCGGAGGTAACGCGCATAAACTCTACATTCTCGTGCAGCTCTGCAATAGTACGGCAGCCGGCGTATGACATACCAACAGCAAGCCCGCCGGTTAGTTTTTGCAGTACATCTGCCAGCTCGCCTTTATATGTGGTGCGGCCTTCTACTCCCTTGGAGATTCTTGCGGCACTGGGGCTTAGATAGCCATGGTCCATTTGGTCATCTTGGGCACCTATTTCCATCCCGCGGTAGGTTTTATACTTCCGCCCTTGAAAAAGTTCAGTAGAGCCGGGGCTTTCCTCGCAGCCTGCAAATAAATTGCCCATCATGCAGGCGGTAGCACCTGCGGCCAGGGCCTTGGTTATATCGCCGCTATAGCGTATGCCCCCGTCGGCTATTATAGGGACGTTACTTGGCTTGGCGGCTTTGGCGCAGTCCATGATTGCGGTAACCTGTGGTACGCCAATCCCGGCAACCACCCGCTTGGTGGATACCGACGACGGGCCGATTCCCACTTTAATGGCATCCGCACCAGCTTCGATTAGTGCCTTGGTTGCCTTGGCGGTTGCCACATTGCCTGCAATTATAGCTATATGGGGGAAGTCGGCTTTGATGGCACGGATAGCGGACAGCACTTCTTTTGCATGGCCGTGGAACACCTCCAGGGCGATTACATCAACCTTGCGCTTTGCCAGGGCCTGAACCCTGTCCATAAAGTCATCTTTAATGCCCACAGAGGCCCCAACCAACAGCCTCCCCTGGGAGTCCTTGGCGGACATGGGGTATTTAATGGATTTATTTATGTCTTTGACGGTAATAAGGCCTTTTAAAACCCCCTTATCGTCTACTATCGGCAGCTTTTCTACCCTGTGCTTTACTAGAATTTCCTTGGCTTCGTCCAGGGTAGTGCCTTCCGGGGCGGTTATTAATGGGGCTTTGGTCATTACTTCGTAAATTTTCTTGCTGTAATCGGTTTCAAAGCGCAGGTCACGGTTGGTTATAATCCCTACCAGCTTGTCATGCTCGGTTATAGGGACGCCGGAGATGCGGTATTTTTCCATTAGCTTATCGGCTTCGTATACATAATGGTTAGGCGATAGAGAAAAGGGGTCGGAAATTACCCCATGCTCGCTGCGTTTGACCCTGTCAACCTCGCTGGCCTGGGCTTGTACAGACATATGCCGGTGGATTATCCCAATACCCCCGTACCGTGCTAGAGCTATGGCCATTTTGGCCTCGGTTACGGTATCCATCCCGGCAGATAGAAAGGGGATGTTTAGCTTTATCGCTGGGGTTATGCATATTGAGGTATCAACAGATGCCGGCTGTACGTCCGAAAACCCTGGGACAATTAGCACATCATCAAAGGCCAGGCCCTCGGATATGGTTTTTTTCATAGCTATTCACCCTTTCTTAACCCGCTTATTTACAGGTTTTGATACTTTGGTTGAACCTTTTTTTACACTTTTACATGCAGCCTGCGTCTTGTTAGCACCCCAGCCATTGCTTTTAACATTACCGCATTAGGCTCGATAATTATCTTGGTGCGCTTGCCATTATAGTTAATCATAAATGCATAGGTATCCGGCGACACAACCCCGCTGGAGTAATCGTGGACTTCCTGGGCGTTTTCAAACTCGCCCATATGGGTCTTATCTTCCACATGGGCCATAATGATAAAATCATTTACCCGGGCACTAAACCGCCGCTTCCTGCGGGAGCGGTTGTAGATTACATCAATATCAAGCTCCCCGTCTGTAAAGGCGTATTCGTATTCCACTTTTAAAAAGCTCATGGCAAACCACGCGCCGAAAATTGCCACAAGCAGTAAAAACGGGGCAAAGGACACCAGCGGCGAGGCCATTATAACCATGAAAAACATGAAAACCGCAATTATCAGGCCTATACGGATAAAGGTATCCTTGCGGGTGGGCTTCTTTTTAATAATCTGCTCTTTAAAGATATCTCCCATACGCCCTCCTTAAATAAATGTTAATTTGTTTAAATCTATTTCATGAGGCTCCTTACCGCTTTGTGCGGTGCCAATACATACAGACATACCAAAGCTAAAGCCTTCCGGTATTTTAAGCCGCTTTGTCCACTCGTTGGCACGGGGGCCGGCGATAGGTATCCGGGCCATACCGCAAATTACATTGCCAAGCCCCAATGCATGGGCTGCCAGGGCTACGTTTTGGGTGGCTATGCCGCAGTCTATGGTGGCGTAGCTGCTGGTGTCCTGGGCTATTATAACCAGGCATGGGGCATTGTAGAAAAGCTTGCCGCCCCGGTCGGCCATGCGCTTGTAGCCTTCGCTGTTTTGTGATTTTAAGATTTCCATTCCGTCGGCGTCTAATTCATCTATTAGGGCTTTGTCGGTTATCACAATTATATGCCATGGCTGTGCGTTTATGGCGGAGGGGGCTTGTAGGGCGGCGTGGGCTATGGCTTTTACCTGCTCGTCGGTTAGGGGGGCTGGGGAGAAATCCCGGCAGGAGTAGCGGTTTTTTATGGCTGTTAAAACTTCGTTCATGGGATTGTCTCCTTTTTATCCTTTTAATGCCGCTTGATTTTTATTAGGGCTGCTGCGTTTTTCTAAGTTGGGGTACCGGCCTTCAAAGGCGGCGCGGGATATTTCTATATTCTCATATACTTCATCGGCCCTAAAGGAGCCTACTGCCACCAAGTCACATTCCCGCAATGTAGCCCAGGAGAAGTTAAGCCCCACATAAGGGGTTACCCGCCCTGCGGCCATTGGTTTAATTGTCATAACTGGCTTTTTGGCACCGTGAATCATCGCCGCTACGGCCTCAATTTCCACCTGCATCAAAAAGCCCAGGCAGTTGTATATCTGGATATAAGTCTCTACATCGTAGCCGTTGGCATCGGAGAAGGACACCAGTTCTGGCATATGGGCCGACAGCCCTGGAATCAGGTCATACTCCCGTATCATGGATGTATAGTCATCTATCCGCTTTATTGTCCGGGTATTCTTACACACCAGTTCCTCTACACTGGAATGATGAGGCAGGCAGAATGTGGCCCCCAGGGCTTTACTTAGCTTAATTCTTTCCCTGGCTTCCTGCCTGGCTTCCTTGGTATCGGATACGTTTATTATGGGAGTGTCAATCATAATCATCTTGCGGTTAAACTTTTCTTCTGTAATTTTCATGGCCTCGCAAATCACAGGGGTTTGGGAGAACAGCCCCATTATGGTATCTACGCCGCTTTCCATATATGCGGAAAAAACCTCAACCAGCGGGCCAGTGGTGGCGTGGGTGGCTTTTATCATATTATCAGCCGCCGGGGTGCGGTGGCTCCAGCCTGCCAGCCAGTTAGTGCCTATTATCATACGGGATAGGGATACCCCAGCTACATCTACTCTTGGAAACTCATACATTGTGTGTATCCTCCTTTTAATCCATACTCTCTGCTTCTTGTTGGGCAGGGCCCTCTTTATGCAGTTTATATATATGGAATAATAAATTTAGGTTTAAAATATGCTTGACATCTACGGATATAAGGACATCTTCTTTGCCCTTACGGTTTAGCGCGTAGAAGAACACTGAATCATATTCGATTGTAACTTTGATGATATCTGCAAGGGGGAGGACTATATCTTCCTTGCGCTTTGGCTGGATAAAGGCCCCGTTTTCGAACTTTAGTTTATCCCCAAAGTTTAGGCTAAGGGTATTTAAGTTTTCCTTTGTGATAGAGTTCTTGGCTATCAGCCACTTAGTGTACACCTTACATAGCTTGTCTCCGCCAGTTTCAATGACGTTTATGCCACGTAATTTGCTGGCCCCTTCTTCCGGATTGGCTATTATGGTGATATCGCGGGCTTTGTTTTTGCGCCTTTCGTCGGCGGCGGCACTTGCGGCACCGGCTATAACGCCCGCTGCCAATGCCCCGGCTATTCCGCCCCTATGGGTTATGGTTGTGGATTCGTCTTTTATAATATCCCGCAGGCCCACGATTTCATTGTAGTGAATATTATGTTCCTTCTTGCCGTCTATAACCGTAACGCCTTCCTCAAAAATCGTAACCTTTGAGAACAGCCTGCCGGAGATAAACCACAGGCACATGCCAGTAATAAGCCCCAACACCAGCAGGAACATCCCTACCAGGGCATTCTCGTCACCCCCTATCGGATTTGCCGCAAGTACAAATGCCCCGGCCCCCCCAAGCAGTAAGAGAGCCGCCACTGCACTTGCTTTAAAGACTGTGATTTTCCCTTTTGATGATTCGTACTCGGCCAATTGGCTGCCGAAATTGTTTTCTAAGTAGGTTTCCATATGCTGCACACTCCTTTAAATACATACCGCCAACCGCAGTATAAATTGTGACATCCAATATGACGTCTGGTGCAATTATACCAACAGTTATGCATGTTGCATATAGGCGTTTCGTTTTGAAATGAGCTGAAGCAAGTTTGGAAATGCCGGCAGTTGGGCATTTCCAAGCGCAGCCTGAAGCCCACTTTCAATCGAAACCGCCAGCAGAGAAAAGCCGCCAATTGTTTTCACATGGCGGCTTTTTGTTAGAAGTTGAATACAGCTTCTTAATCGTGGGCGTGGATTTCATCCATTAGTGTCCTTAGTTCTTGCATTTTTACCATTAGGTCGATTATTAGCTGCTGCTTTGGCGGCATTAGCGGCCTTAATGATAATAGACTGTGCTCGAATGGATGGTGGGCTGGTTCGCTTTGGTGGTGGCCTTCTTGGTGGCCTAGGCTTTGCATTAATTGCCATAGTATGGCGCGTCTGTCGTCCATAGTGCTGGTACCTCCTTTTTATTGGGGGCTGGCTTCTGCTTCAATATATGCATATATGCTTGTGCAGGAACCATGGCCATTGCAATTAAAAAGGAGGGCTTCTAAATTTTTGGCATCTACTGCGCTGGCGGCTCCAGCACTACCAGCTCTGGGCTGGTTAGCATATCCCCGGCCATATGCACATTTAGGATATAGGTTCCTTCCCCTGCAAAGAACCCGGCCCGTATTATATATTCGGTTCCTGCTTCCAGGAAGATTTTTATTAGGGAATTAAAGCCTTCCCCGCCATCGTCATTGCTTGCCACGATATTGCCTTCTGCATCTATTAGCCATAGATACGGGTCGGTGGTGCCTGTGTTGTCGGAGGTAAAGATAACCCAATATCCTGTTTCGGCAGGTATAAACGAAAACTCTGCTTCACGTACAACCCTGCGCATAATATGAGTGCCCCCGTGGGGTGGATGAATCTCATATGTGGGGGATACGTGAATGGCATTACCTGACCGGGTAGTGATGGTATACTCGACCCCAGCAGCCAAGTGCAGAGATATCACTGGTAAAGCCGATTCGCTAAGCCGTAAACTTTCAGAAGGGTCGGATATGCCTAATAAAAACCACCCTGGTGTGCCTAACAATTGTATGCTCCATGGCCCTATGTGTTCCGGTATAAACAGGAAATCATCACTGATTCCGGTGATATAACCGCCGCCTGGCGGTATTCTTACGCCTTGCTTAACGACTGGCGCGGTGTCGTTATCATAATCGTAATCCGGCTCCCAATCCTCGTACGATTCTACTATCAGGCGGGAGGTAAAGGCTTCGGCAAACATGGGTGACACTAAAATTACATATTCCACGCCTTCCTCCAGGGATAAAACAACCTGGTCCTCCCACCAGGGGCTGCCATCCATTACGGCGGCAAAGCTGCCGTATGCATCCGTAATAAATGCAATTATGCCACTGCGTGTAACAATATCTGTGAGGCTAAAAACCCAAAGGCCCGTTGTATCCGGTGTAAAAGAGAACATCGTCGCTTCTGTCACAACCTCATCTCCCCCATATGGAGGAATGGCCAATCTGTCGGCCTCAAAGTCCATATCCAACCCAATAATCGATAATATATCCCAGTTAATCCACGGCACAAACTCCTCTGCAGGAGTTACCGACAATGTGTAGCTAACGGCATCAACTGCTATCATTGTCCCAAAGCTACGGATAATGTACTCTTCACCGGCAGTTAATCTTACTGTCCCATAAAACCCTGAAGCCATGAAGTCAAAATTAAAGGCGATATCATTGCGGCGGCTGTCACGGATTTGCAATTCTAAAAGCGCATCGTTTTCGAAATTAAACAGCCACAACCCGCTTTCATATGGTGTGAAGGAGTAGTACAAATCGCCATCGCTTACAGTGCCCCCTTCGCCAGGTATAACCACGGGTACAGGGGTGGGGCGTACAGGCCGGACAAATTCTTCCGACATAAAAACATTTAAGACATAGCTTCCCAAAGCAGCGCAATCAAACCCTGCCCGTATTACATAAGGCGCGCCCTCCACCAGATGAAGCTTAATAATGGCGTTATTGCCAGGCGCAGAGCCACTGTTTATGGCCAATAAATGACCGTAATGGTTGGTTAGCCACAGCCTTGGGGCCGTATCCTCTGTATTATCGCTGGTTACAAAGGTCCAATAGCCAGTGGCATTAGGGGTGAATGAGAAGAAGGTCTCCTCGGTGATGGTTACGCTTACTGTATTGGGGGCGGCTTCAGTTGCTTCGGCCGCTGCCCCCTCTGTTTGGGTGCCGTAGACTACGGCTGTAAAGGCAATAAGTGCGACGAAAAGGCTAATCAATGCCAACATACGTTTTGCTGCTTTCATCATTCCTCATCCTTCCTTTGTAGAGTAAAGTGATATTCGCATACTTTCTTACATAATGCAAACACTAAAACCGATTAAATTAAGATGATATGGAGGCCTAAATGAAGACTATGCGGTTATTGTTTTTGGGGCTTTTTCTTTTAATGGTTTTGCTGCCGGTGGCGGCCTTTGCTTCCCACTTAGACTTAGCTCCCCATAGCGGCCACTTCGAGAGGATTGGCCCGGACGGTGAAATTTATATCCACACCGCCGAGCAATTAGCCAATATCCAGATGCAGGCAAATCTTTATATAGAAAGCGATGGCCAAAGTGGAAGCCTCGAATATTTGACAATTCCCGGCAATGTGTATGTTTTAGGCCAGGACATAGACTTACCGCCAGGCTTTACCCCCATTGGGGATGCCGGTACTCATCCGGATTTTATATTTAGAGGAAGCTTTGATGGCCGCGGGCATACCATTACCGGCTTAAGTCAGGGACTGTTTGGCAGCTTGGATGGGGCGAGTGTTAGTAATCTTGTAATTGCAGACGCAAATATAAAAATTACTAGCAAGGAACCTTTTGCCGCAGGAATATTAGCAGACAATGCCCAGAACAGCATAATCAAGAATGTTACCATAGAAAATAGCGAAATTTCCGCTTTAAAAGGCGGCAGCGGAATAGTAGGCGGGCTGGTAGGACTTGCAATAGACACAAAATTTTATGATTCCAGCGTTAAAGCGTCTACTGTTATAGGCCCGGCTGCCGATAACGGAAAAAACGCCACGGGCGGGTTTGCCGGGCGTTTGGAAGGTACGGGCTTGGTATTGGAATGTCATAGTCATGCACATGTGTCCGGGGGGATGGCTGGTGGGTTTGTGGGGCAAGCTTCTGGCAGCCCATTGGCGGCCAACGCCAATCACAGGCTGGAAATAATCCAAAGCTCCGCCACGGGGAAAGTCGTGTCAACCGGGGGCATTGCGGGGGGCTTTATAGGCGAGGGGGCTTATGCTCACATAAAGGATTGTGCCGCTTATGGGGATGTGGAAGGTCATACAGGTGCCGGTGGGTTTGTGGGGCGGTTAACCAGCCGCAGCCGGGTTATATATTCGTATGCCCGGGGGGATGTGTTTTTAGAGGGACAGGGGGGCTTTGCCGGGGGATTTATCGGCAAGCTGACTGGTTCTGCATGTGTGGAGTTTTCTTATTCTGCCGGCTCTGTGCTTGCGGGCCATACATCGGTGGAAGCGATGGGGACGACGGGGGCGATGGTTGGCGGTTTTGTTGGTGTAATTACTGATGATGGTATACCTAATACAATTACACATTCCTTATCATTTTCCCCATGGGTGGTTGGGGATGGATATGTACACCGCTTTGCCGGCCGCATGGAGCACGACGGGGTCAACGGCTGTTTTGCTTATTTGGGTAGTATGGTTGTGCGCGGGGGCAAGCTTGTGGATGTGATTCCCAGTGCTTATGGCAGTGATGGCGGCGATATGAGTATGGCCCAGGTTGAAGCTGTGGCTAAGCGGCTGGGGTGGCGGCGGGAGGTTCTTATACAATAGCGGCTACCTTTTCATCTGCAGGGACAAATTCCAGTTTTAGCTTCATATCCATGCCTGCGGCTAGGCGTTTTAGGGTTTTAAGTGAGGGGTTGGCGTTGCCTTGTTCTATTTTGCTGATATCCTTTTGGGCTAGTCCTGTTTTTTCTGATAACTGCTTTTGCGTTAGTCCGGTATCTATCATTGCCTGAACAATAGCAAACTCGGGCTCCAAAGCTTCATATTCTGCTCTAAATTCTGGGTCTTTTAGTTGCTCTTCCAAAAATGATTCAAGTGTTCTCATCTGATTTCGCCTCTCTTTCTAAAAAAATCATACGATATGACTTTGCTTTGTTAATCTCGGAGGGTGGGGTTTTTTGAGTTTTTTTTATAAAGCCGTGGGTTATGATTGCACGTTTGCCCACTATAAAAAAATATAGCACTCGGGAGATGTTGGAACCCACTCTTGCCCTTAATTCAAAAATCCCATTATCTAAGTGCTTTGAGTACGGTTCGCGAAGTTCCGGCCCGAGCCCACGTAAGGCTATCATCGCTCGGGTCATCTTAGCTCTCATTTTCTTATCCAGCTTAACTAAAAAATCCTCTGCTGGAACTTCTCCATCTTCTGTTTCAAAGAAAGTCACCCGATACTTTTGCACCCTTAACCCTCCCTCGTTAGCTTATGCTTTATTTTATATGATATCCCCTATACAATCAACATAGCATCCCCATAACTAAAAAACCTGTACTCCTCCTTAACAGCCTCGCCATAGGCAGCAAGCACATTCTCCCGCCCGGCTATGGCTGACACCAGCATAATAAGCGTAGACTCTGGTAGATGAAAATTGGTTAAAAGCCCGTCGATGGCTTTAAATTTAAACCCAGGGAAGATGAAGATATCTGTTTTGCCTGCCCCTGGTAGGATTTTGCCATTTTCATTTACGCGGCTTTCCAGGGTGCGGCAGCTAGTGGTGCCTATGGCTATTACCCGGCCCCCTGCGGCCTTGGTTTCATTTATAATGGATGCGGTTTCAGGCTCGATGCGGCAGTATTCGCTATGCATGTGGTGCTTTGTTATGTCGTCTTCCTTTACAGGGCGGAAGGTGCCTATGCCTACGTGGAGGGTTACCCGTGCCACTTTTACGCCTTTTACTTCTAGGGCGTTAAGCAATTCCTCTGTGAAATGCAGCCCTGCTGTGGGTGCGGCTACCGAGCCTGAGTGGGTTGCGTATACTGTTTGATAACGCTCGTCGTCGTTTTCGTTTTTTTCGTGGATATAGTGGGGCAGGGGCATTTCACCTATTTCTACTAGTAATTGCTCGAAATCGCCTTCGTAGTCTAGGGATACGATACGCAGGCCGTCTTCTATTATTTCTTGCACATGGGCTTTTAGC
>Ga0123355_10015553_pt1 | contig 11961 bp, 5 predicted proteins | sample TergutEmb28metaG_3_FD_89872 | JGI IMG/M metagenome (GOLD analysis project Ga0123355, IMG submission 89872) | Embiratermes neotenicus P1 segment gut microbial communities from Petit-Saut dam, French Guiana - Emb289 P1 | ecosystem: Host-associated > Arthropoda: Insects > Digestive system > Gut ... | reverse complement strand
GCATGGCAGAAGTGTGACCGACTTCTGAGGTTGGGACGCCCATGAGGCGCGGTTACGTTGTCCCGATGATGTGAGTGGTGATATAGGAGGATGTAGTGCCAGGAGGGCCCTTAAACCTAAATTTTACTAATCTACCCAGACCATGGTCACCGCGGGAATCTTCCCCTTCAGGGAAAATTCCCACGGTAGAACTGGGAATCGAACCCGAGACCTCAAGATTCGTAGGCAGAGACACTGACCACTATACCACGAGGCTGGTCAACATCAAAAGTAATAGCATTTAAAATCTTCTAAAGTCACAAAATGGGCCTTACGTTTCACACGAGACTAAAGTCTCACTTTTATCACACGGTAATTTCAACCTTGCGGAATTCAAAATGGTCCGGTCTTTCGCATTCATTTATTCTTGAACATATTCAAATACGATGAGTGTATTTCTCTCAGGAGTGTTATTCATAAAAGTAATAATTCTGCTAGATTACCAGAGATTTCTGCAGACATAAACATTATATTAGACATTCTTTATTTCTTCAGCTTCCTGAAACAAAACGTTTCGGATAACTGATATATTTCCTTTAACCTGGAGTAGGGTAAAGGTGATAGCCACTAAAACCAGTAAAAAGACTAACCTGCATCACTGTGCATCGAAACGACAGAATTTTTGAGGAGTGTTCCTGTGATTTAAAAACGTTTTGAACAAAAGTTATAATTTTTCAGTCTTTCTTTCTGATTTCGTACACTTTGTTGGCGTTCATATTTTTACTGCTAAAGTCACTGAATTTTTTTAAAGCAAAAATATAAATTTTTCGGAATGAACAAGTAAACATTCGGAAATAAAATGGAAACTCGAGGCTGCCATATCATTATAATCCCACAATCACAAAAAGCCACGACCGTCCATTAGTAGCGCTGAAGCAACATTTTAATCCTTGTGGTATGAATCAACTTGGACCTTAATCCGTGTTAGTGATTGTTATAGGCCTACACATTTAATACTGCAAACATAAATTTGTTATTGCAAAGCTAATTACAGTTTATTGTAAATCACGTAAGTTTCCCTGAATTAATTCACATGCAAAGTATAAATTAATAGCATGAAAGTTAGGTTAAAAAGTCAGTTTTTCTCTGAGCAGGTCTGAAGTTTTATTGGGGGGGGGGGGAAGCAGAGGCAAAGCTGTACTCATTCTTAACCTCGGAATTAGATGTAAGTGTTTAGCTTCAGTTGCCGGTAGAATTAACCCTAGGGTAAATTCGCGAAATTTTTAGCGTTTAATTAGTTCTGAGCCATCTGGCATATAATGATACTCGTAATTTGTATTGCGAACTGCTGTTGGGAAAGTTGAAAGGGACAGATCCGAGAATGTCACTTTGGTGTTGATGAAGGGTTAATTCTTCTGAGACGTTACACGTTGTGGAATGATACACACTAAATTGTTAACTGTCAGTCGATACGGCATTCATATTTGGTACACCTAAATGGTCAAAACTGGTAATGTGTTCGGAGAAGTGTCAGTCAGTAGGAATAACATCGCACCCACAACCCAATAAAACCGAATTCGGCGAGTAAGATCTTCGTTAATCTTTCACTTTAAGCGGCGCAGTTTGGCAGTTTTAAAGAGGTTTCGGCACAACCTTTCCGTCACATCTTAAATTGTCAAGCAGTCCAAGAAAAATGCCGGGAACACTTAGGTACGCAGTTATATAGGGAATGGTGCGGGCAGTGATTGGTTCTCAGAGAACGTGACGCTAGCAAATAGTATTAATGGAGCGTGAGGGAGGGTGAAGAGGGGGAGGAAGTGTTCCCGGCTTTCTTCTTGGATTTCTTGACCCCTGAATATGAGACCTATAGGTTGTCCCGAAACTTCGGTAACTACCTTGAAATCTATGTTGCGTGATATCACAGAAGAGAGAAGATATTTGTACACCGCGGCGGAAACCTGAACTCAAGCATTTACTTAATAACTTTAATGCCGGAATCTAACGTCATATTTCCGGAGATTAAACAGGCAGACGAATGGGCGTAGACAGAAAGACAGACAGACAGACACAGCAACTACAGAAATGTCGTTCCATTTTGTACAATTCATTCAAGTAACATAACACCCCCCCTCCCCCCACCAAGTTACTAACAAAGCACTTACATCTCAGTCACTAATACACAACTGCTGTTAGGCGAAGAAATATTCTCCTCTTTCTGTTAGGGTCTGTGTACTATATTCCACATTCGGAAGCAAAACGCCAACCACACTTTCCTTCCTTCCTATTTTATGCGTCGAAATTACCGCTACAGTAGTTCTGATCAGGCACATAGCAACCGGCAGAGACATTTTAATATGGAATTATAATGAATTCACGATTAAAGATAAGTGACAAACAGCTTCTACCAGGATGAAAGAAAAACATCGTTTGTGCAAAGGGATAATCATAGAAATGTCGGAACTTCTATAAAATGATGACAGAATTCTTTACGAATTAGAAGAAGTCAAGGTTTTGTCTTCAGTCTGATGATAATAATGTACATTTAGACAGCGACAACACCAACGACCATGGCAGGCGTTGGAGTTTAGAGAGCATATACTTAGGTGCTTTAACAGCAGATGTCTTTATTCCTAGGAATGTTCATGGAATACCGTTAAAGGTAATGGTACTGTTACGGTCAAACAAGCGGAAAAATAAGACCGACCATTCTAATGTTCTGCGCATCCTGAAAGTGAGGATAAAACCTGTCAGCCATGTAGAACACAAATAAGACCTTCTTTTGGGGTCTTATTAAACGAAAAATGAAATTGCAGCCATCCCTGCCTTACACGGCTCTCCTCGTTTCGACGTCGTCATAGGACACCCGTGATGCTTACTGCGAAAAAATTGCCCAACTAGAAATTGGATCCTGTCGTTCTTTTGAGGTTATAATTTTTTTTAATTGGGTCAGCATCTTGGGGACTAGAAGATGAGTTTCTTAGTTGGTAAGAAGAAATTGCAGAAAGAACACTGGTATGATAGAAGCTTTAATTACACAGCGTCTACAGTGTGTATCTACGTTTTGTGTTATTCTGTCCCCTGAGCAGTAAATATATAAGTTTATAAGCACAAACGTGGGAAAGGTATGTCAAAGTGTGTCAACGTGTAAATTTTTGAGTTTGGAGAGAGGTAGAGAATTCTCCTGTTTTCTGTCTGTAACAACGTCTTTTTGTTAATCACAAAGAAGTTTTACTGCCATTAAACCCAGCTAACCAAATATATTAACTAGCTGCGGAATTTAATCGTGAATGTGTTTGTGTGAGTGTGTGACTTTCATGCAAAATATTTAAATAAGCTTTATTACAAAAATCAATAAATGACTTTATTATGACATAAGTCTGGAAGCCTCCACGACGCAGAATTTACCTGCTACCAAAATATAAGAAATTTCAGCAACATATATAAACTGACCTACTCTTAAACAACGTCAAAAACTCAAATTTATTTAATATGGCCTAGGCTACAATTTCCCATGCGCTTAATCAAAGCTCCCTGTAAACGTGCCGGTATCTTAGAAATGAAATTCCTTGAACTCTAGAACTCGGCCCTGGAATTAAGTAAGTAGCTTTCAGGATGTTTTGTGCCATTCTTTCGACGGAGGACTAATAATACAATAACTGTCTGGGTGTTCTTCCACATTCGGTAATCTGAGGGTAAAGAATAAAATGTCACATTACTTCGAGATAATTTCTTTACGGCTAGGTTAACACATGCATATTGCCCCGGACTTTTATATATTAAAGACAATTAACCCTTTAAATACGAAGCGCAGACTGTTTTATTTAAAGGTCCAGTTCGTACCGCGTTGTAAACACTTTTCATCTCAATTATAAAAGCAGTCAGTTTATGATGCAAGTGGCACAAGTCGCTGTTTGTTCTTACATAAATACAGTGCGGGCAGAGAGTACAATTTTTGAATGTTAAAACTGTTGGCTCATCACTTAACCAGTAGGCTGTAATAGGTTAAAACGGAAAAGAAATAATTTTTCATCATATTTGCATGCTTATTATTGTTTATAAAATTTCCAAGCTATGTACTGAGAGATATTTCTGACTTAAACCGACTATTTCTTTTGTTTGTAACTATGTTTCCCCAAAGAGAGTTTAAACATTTAAGCAGAACATGAGACATGTTAGTTGAAAAATCACAAGCGGCAAGGTTGCTTCCGCTCTTTTACTAGATGTCGCGTGTGTTGTGATGACGTGAACCGTAATCCCTGGTGTTACGGTACCTACAAGGTACCCTGTGTATTGACAATAGTCTGTAGCACGCACATAACTAAATTAGTGTACAGTAACACTAGAAGGTCTTTGATTTTCAAAGCAGCAAATCAAATTGATGCTCCATGACACAATATAATTTATACATCCGTATTTGATATTTGTTGGACCGTGCATCACTGTGATAACTGAAGAAAAATAACAAACTAGATGCTACTTATTTTATTGTACTTCTTGTAGGCTCAACATATTTCGGGCATTACTATGCCCATCATCAGGAGCTCGCGACTATAATGTTGATTACCACATTGGTCTTTTCGTTCTGTAAAGATGGAAGAGGTATCGTTAATGTAAATTTATGGTTCTTAGTGGTGTATGTTCGGTGTGAAGTTCTTTGTTGCTCGGTTGTAGCTGCTAACGTGTTTCTATTTATCTTAATAGCTGTGATTTTTTATGAATGGTGATCGTAGTGTTTTCTTGTGTGTAGTATGTTTTGTTAGTAGATCGGTTAATTCGGTGTGTTGTTGGTGTTAATTAGTATTGTGAATCTGAAATTGTAGAAACCTTGGTTTGCTGTAGGTTGGAGGGTCGTTTCGGGTAGGCTGAAGTAGTGTCCGAGCTGCAGGCTAAGGCCAGACTGGTCTTTTAGTGTAGCATGTGGGGGCCGTCTGAAATAGCCCGAAACATGTTGAGCCTATAAAAGTACAATAAAATAATAAGTAGCATCTAGTTGGTTATTATTCTTCAGTTATACATCCTTGTTTTTTTCACGAACTTGAGGTCAATTCATATTTATAAGATGTAAGTATTTCGCGACAACGTAAAATCAACCGCACTGAATAACCTACTTTTGAAATATACACATAAAATTTTAAAGAGACACATGGCCCCTTACTATGTCCTGTTTCTGCTACCATGAAAAATATCGTTTCTTGAATTCACTCTGAAATGAAAACTCACCCGAATATTATCAATTCTTAATTGAGCTACCGATTTTTGGGTCAGATATGATCGTTTCAACTTTCAAGTTGCATAATCGACCTAAAAATAATGGAATTGGAAAGAAAACGATAGAAAATGTTTTTTACTACGTTCCATCACAAACCAGATACTGTGGGATTTATGGTGGGCGAAGAAACACGGGAACAAATTTATAACCGAGTATTTCGGTTTTCTGGGCCACGCGGTGATGCTGTTGGTTGAGGCACTAAGCTACAAGCGGGTTTGATTCGCGATGGTGTCATTGGAATTATTTGTTGACCAAATCCTTCCGGCCTACTTTGACCCTGGAATCGATCCAACCTCTAATAGAAATTAGTTACAGGAATATCTCCTGGGGTGGGGGTATAGCTGGCCGGTGAGTAAGGCTGCCAACCTTAAACCTTCAAGCCCCGATTGTTTTGAAATTCTGATAGCGTCACACTCCTGGAAACCTCAGCGACTCTCCAGGCCTGTACAGGGTTTGTTCTATTTTTACTTAGGTTTTACACTCTTAGTATCATTCTGCCATATTTCGTTACTTATAATCCATTCATCTATTACCGACGTTAATTAAATCTCTATAACTGAGAACGTCGTTAAATAGCATACTTCTTCCTTTTGTCCTCCACTACGATAGCAAGTACGTTGTTTCTAGAGGATCTGAAGAACACTATGAAAGTTCTTTCACGATATTCAGACTCTAGACTGATATTTAATTTCGGAATCAATAGGAAATGGACATAAATTTCAATAATATTGCAAAACTGAGCATAATAAATAGAAACTCCAATTACTGTAACAGTAACTCGGTAGATTTTCGAACCAGATACATCCCAATTTTAAATCTATACCGCCACAATTGTATAAACATATCCAGTATCCACTGCCTCTTGTGTTTCAAGCTTCAGATTACATCCATTTGAGTCATTCCAATAATTTAATAATAGTCGGGTTTATCCTCATCTAGTAGAAAAAGGTATATGTGAAACGGCAGAACATTTAGACTTTCAAGTAGATTTATTGTATGTAACCACAATACACGGGTTGAGTCTTACGTGAAGTGAAAAAAAAGTGTGTTTTTACAGGTACGAAGTTGGAAATTTGAAAGCTGTATTTCGGCCATATCATGTTTAAAAAAACTGTACAGCCTAGAGTGACTTTTTCAAAGATATTATTGCAAGAACTGCGTTTATACTCGTCATACAAACTATGTGCAGATAATTACAGATGGTTCTGCTTTTAAAGGCGCAGTATCTGAGAAGAATTTAGCGGCAGACAAAACAAACTGCTCCAAAACGTCATATCTGAGGTTCTCACAGCGATGTTAAAAAGATCCAAGTCTGCCGACACATGAAAAAAAATCCACTTTAAACATTCTTACTGACGTTTCGGAGGTGATCGCTAACTCGACCTTCAGGGTCCAACAGTCCTGCTCCAAACACTTTTAACTATACCGCTAGACAAACACATGAAAAGATCTAAGTTGTGTTGCAAAAAGACCACACTGACAGCCACAGATATCGCTCTAGAGAAGAAAGAATTTCCCTACAGGACACTGAACATTCGAGATATTTACTTCCTTTCCTTCACTTGAAAGAGTACCTGCGATGAAACTGGGCAGGCCAGTTTCAGGTGTATTGACCACAAGCTGGAACAAATGGCCTGTAGTGTACATTGCAGACCTGCACATCGGCCGCCATTTGCGGAAAAGCGTATTTTTGTGCCCAACGATGATTTCACTAAGCTCAAAATCCTTATAGACAGACCTTAGGAACTTTTCTGGTTGTGGCTTAATGGAAATAAATAAACGTAAATCCTTACACTGAAGAAAGGACCGACGAATGGTTCTGCGCTTCGTGCACATTAACAGGTCGTTCTGATGTTATTTCGCAACATATCACAGAAATAAAAACGCCATAAATTGGATATTCCAGTCCAGTCACTACTACAAACCTAACAATAAATTCTGCTGAATGTCAATGAATCTTCGATGGCCTTTAAACCATAAGCTACAGAACATCTGAGAAACTAATTCGGTAATGGAAAGAAGGGATGAGCAGGTAAAATTGCAAGCAACAATTCCACCCAAAATGAGAGCCAATGCGACAGAAATTTTGAGTGAACTGAGTGACAGCTGTCCTGAAAGAGTATGACAGCTATATTAGTGGCCCCATTGAAACGTATAGCTGCCCCTATCCAAAACACGCCCCTTTTCCTCACAGACCATGTTGGAAGGGTTACGTTCGAGTTAACAAAACTCAATTAAAAAAACACTCTGGAAAATTACAATTTCATCCTCTTGTCTGCCACACCCTCCCGGCGTCGCAAGCCATACTTGATTTTAGCCCCATGGGACAGTGGCATCAGCCTCCCTCCCCTCTCGTTTCAGATATGCCCACTACTATGATTATGTGTCAGTACCGTTCCAATCTCTGCTTCTCTCTCATGTGCCCACTCTCCCTCTCGTGCTGTTTAATCTCACTCAGACACAAAGTTGATGGACTTGGCAATCAGTCGAGTCAAATGAGGCGTCACATTTTGTAGCCAATTGATGAGGTTCATGTGACATACATATAGGACAAAAACCTAGCAGCTCAATACAGAATGGTACAAATACACGTATATCATTTTCGCACAGTCTCTTTTACTCTCTGGTTTTTATGATTTGTCATAATTTTCGAAATTGACAGCCAAGAGAACTGCGAACTGCAAATATTTATCATTTTATGCAGCTTCATAAAAGGAACGACAGAAAAGCCTACTGTGTGGGGAAAAATTATACTTCGTTTATAATATAATGAAAGATAATAAAGTAAAATTAAAGGTAAAACAGTCCCATTACAGTCCCGGAGGTGCCCAGAGGGTTCCAGGAAGTTAAGGTTCCCAGATTGCGTGACAACGGTACAGGATAATGGTAGGATGTCAGTCTTAGGCACCGGCCGCCTTTCACCCAAGGAAATACTCCTGGTACTCATTTCTGTTAGAGGCTGAGTCGAACCCAGGGCCATAGTGTGGTCGGAAGGATTTTATGTCAATGAAAAATCCACCGACACCATCTGGATTCGAACCAGCTTCCTTCCGATTTGTAGCACAGCACCTTACCCACTGTGCTACCGAGATCCCCAATGAGAGAAAATAAACCTTCCAAAATGGTAAAAAATTTGGAGTTTGGAGTAATGGTTCTATCTCGTACGTTGATATTGACGTAGTCGGTATTATGGTAGGATATTTGCCCGTGATGCTTGTGTGTACTGAACAGCCTAGAGAGGCATTCTTTACAGTAATTTTAGCCAAGCATTGTATAGAGCTCCCTGATGATGGATCCTTTGTGATCCGAAACATGTTGGAGCAATTTTAAATATTTTAAATATTTTATAATAATTCTAATTGTATCTACGAATCATATATTTGTGCATCTGTTGGATAATAAAGTGTTTTAATCTTCATTGATGAACGGTACAAACATGAAAATTAAGAACAGATTAATTTTTGGGATCACTCTGTGTCATCCAGTTCACAACATTTTGTCTCGCAGCTTCCTACCTAAAAGTGCGAAGAATGAATTATAATTCGTTTGTTATTTTTATGGGCGTTGATCTTGTTCTCTCGCCGTAAGGAAAAATAAGAATAGTATTGAAGTAAATCTATAATCAAAACTTCATTATTTTTTTAGACTTTGACAAGCACTAAAACCATATAAGGAGGGCAAATAAAGTACGATGTGAAGAGCTGAGAGTGCAGCACATACGATACGAGAAATGAGCAGATAATTTTCGTCTATCAACTTGGAGAGAAGACACTCCTCGGAAGACTCGTGTGAAAGGGAAAATATCAGTGAAATGGATGTTTACGAAATGGGGATTCAAAATAATTCCTGGATTCATCTGAATCTCGGTACATTAAAGCGGTGAGCTGTTTTGAACATGACAATTAACCTTCGCTCCCAAAAAGCGCAGGAAATTTCTGGACTAACCGGCAAAATTTCACCTTAACAATAATAAGTTTGCTGTTGGATCTTGAAACTAAGTTTAGCCAGATAAATTCAAGGTCCAGTAAAGTCCTGGATTTTGACCACCAATACTAATAAAGATACATTGTATCCAACAATCAATTTATGCAGAAATTAAAGGCTTTCTTCTTGTATACTTAAAAACTTCCTCCAAGTTGAGGTCAAGGGAAAGTTCCCTCTAGTACAGGCCACAAAGGCCCAGAGAGGAAGTAGATGTATTGCTCTACTCTTATACAAACCTCGGCTCTGGATGGGGGGGGGGGGTTTGTCAACGCCACCCCCACTCCCACCGCCTTATCTCTGGGAAATACCCGGTACGCATTGTATAAACAATTTGTGCACCAAATAATTGCATTCCTGTCGTATACTCAAAAACGTTTTCCAGTGCAGCCGAAATTTTGAACTGCATTACACATAGGAAGACAGAAAATAGTTTTAAGTTGCGTCTCAATAAAGACGAAATGTTTAAAACACGCTTAACAGCCACTTTAAAATAATCCGATATTCTTTTAAAGTGGCTGTTAATGAGGAAATGCCATATGTGTCTTATTACACGACACTGTCAGTATTTGGGGCAATATATCGTCGATGTTACGGTGACTGGTAAGCGATATCTGGGACAGACTTTACAAAGCATCGGTTGTGGCCTGACCGAAGTATTGTCCTCGCGCTTGTCCATTAACACAGAGAAGACAAAGAAATATCTAATCCACGATAGCAGGTGTTCCTAAAAAGAACCTTACCGAGAACTCCCGGATATAAATCTAAAACCTTACCGCTACTACAACATGTTCGGTACAACATACTTGCCGAAAACTCTGGATATAGGTAGGTAGGATTTCACCCTGTTTATAGGCCACGCAGGTCCTTAGGGTGAGTAGAGGTATAGCTATACTCTTTCTAGGACTTCGGCACTCTAGATGTGGGTGGAGAGGTCAGCCCCAAGCCCCGGCCGCCTCTACCCTCGGGAAAGACCCGGTACCCATTGTACAGGAGGCTGGGTGGGTTCCAGGGCCGGTCTAGACTGGCAGAAAATCTCGTTCCCACCTGGATTCGATCCCGAACCGTCCAGCCCATAGTCAGTCGTTATACCAACTGAGCTACACGCCCTAGATATAACTATATAACAGTTGTTACAAGTTTTTCAATAGGTACAATATTCTATATGCCTCTTCTATATAAAATAATATGGATTTGCCTGTACAGTGGGGGCAACAGTCACGTGACATTCGATGTTTTAACAACAGAAAGGTCGTAAGTAAGGTAAATTCTTTGTCTTCTTCTCCTTCTCCAAAAATCTAGGGACGGAAAAATTAGACAATGAGTCATATTATAACGAGGCATTTGGAATATTTCGAATATTCCTTAAATTTCAATTACCACTTTGCATTCAGTGTCAAGCGACTGCGCGCCACCCTGTGTGCTAAAAATAAATACAAATAGTGCTTTACAAATTGTGAGCAAAATATCGAACCAGTCGCAAAGCTCACCTATAATTTGTACCGCGACGTTAGCGTCATTGCCATGCATACAATTCCTTCTGCTTATTCAAGACAGACCTCTAAGGAATTATTTCTCTCTCTTACAAAATAACTCCACACACAAAGAAAAGCTCTTAATGAGTAGCTTTTAGGCTCCTGAACATTTTAAGAAATCCTTCAGATCCCACAAAATCAGAAGTTTATTTTTTTCCATTAATACCCAACACTTGACCCATCATCAGCAAGAGAATCAAATTCACCCAATCATATCTCATTTCTTTAAATTCATTTTAATATTATTCTTCCATTTATTACTATTACATAGACACTAAAAGTTCAATTTCTTCCGAAAGTTCGGATACTGAACTTCCAACTGTATATTCCATACCAGCTGATTCTTCCTGAACACATTAATATTTAAACAGATTCACAAAAATATCAAAATTATGTAGTATGACAAACCAGGCAAGCAGTCAAAACAAATAAGGAACTGCGATGTTTGAGTTACCCAGAGCATCGTCTGTGAAACCTTAGTAACACTTAGGTATGACGCCGTGTATCACGGTATAGACAAACCAGCATTTCGGCGGGGCTTGTCTCAATTTTTGGGTAGTATCTGAAAACAAAAGCGTAAGAAAGTAATGGGCATATTATTTACGGAAAGCGCATGGTCTTACTAATTTATGTCATCCTCTGAAGCCATGCTAACTTTGTACCATTCTACACTGTGTCATATCCCAGACAAATGGAACCTTCAAACAGATAACTGTCTGGTGCAGTCGATGTGTTTGTTCCTCTTTCAAGATGGAAGCAAAACACGAGAGATGTAAAACACAACCGTCTGTTGCTACAAACTTCATGTCATGCAGAAGTGGGAACATTACTGTTACTTTAGATAGAATAATCAGACTGAATGAAGCTATAATCTGCATAAAAACATTCACCCCTAAGTAGTGACATCTAACAGATGCAACAGTATGCAGATATTTATTCACTGCAAAACTACTCTACATGTTTCGGGTGTCACAGCACCCATCATCAGGAGTAGCAAAAACTGTACCCGCAGCCTCCGTTACAGGTCATACTACTTGTACCGCTACTCCCCTCCTACGTGGTCTGGTCTGGACTAGTTTGTACGACTCGTACAGGTTTTGATACTCCTGATGATGGGTGCTGTGACACCCGAAACATGTAGAGTAGTTTTGCAGTGAATAAATATCTGCATACTGTTGCATCTGTTGGATTTTTATT
>Ga0123355_10015552_pt1 | contig 11961 bp, 10 predicted proteins | sample TergutEmb28metaG_3_FD_89872 | JGI IMG/M metagenome (GOLD analysis project Ga0123355, IMG submission 89872) | Embiratermes neotenicus P1 segment gut microbial communities from Petit-Saut dam, French Guiana - Emb289 P1 | ecosystem: Host-associated > Arthropoda: Insects > Digestive system > Gut ... | reverse complement strand
TAATTGATATTATGAAAAAATTACGCGATATAGGCAACACAGTAATTGTTATCGAACATGATCTTGAAACCATGAAAAATGCAGATTTTTTGGTTGAAGTAGGTCCAGGCCCCGGTATACATGGCGGCAATATTATGGCAACGGGTACTGGTAAGCAGCTTATGAAAAACAAAAAATCTATGACTGGCGCGTTTCTATCTGGCGCGAAGGAAATTGTAGTACCTGCAAAACGGCGTGCGCCAATGGATAACTACATTACTATAGTCGGTGCAGCAGAAAATAACTTGAAGAATATAACCATAGATCTTCCTCTTGGCGTTTTTTTATGCATTACGGGAGTAAGTGGAAGCGGGAAATCCACTCTTATTTACGAAACACTGTATAAACAAATTGAAGTGCTAAAACGTCATGCGCGTATTGTACCAGGCAAGCATGAGCTGCTGCTTGGCTATGACGAAATCACACATGTAATAAACATTGACCAGTCGGCAATTGGGCGCAACAGCAAGTCCAACCCAGCAACATATGTTGGCATCTATGACCATATTCGCAAAATATTCGCCGCTACGGATGATGCGAAGGAGAAGGGGTTTGAGGCATTGGATTTTAGCCTTACCCATGCTAACGGAACTAGTTGCGAGCATTGCACTGGTGATGGGGTTATTACCACAAGCCTGCAATTTATGGCTGACATTGAAATGGCATGCCCCGTATGCAAGGGCGCACGCTTTTCGGAGGAAGGGCTTGAAGTCAAGTGGCATGGTAAAAGCATTGGAGATGTACTTGAGCTAACTGTGGAGGAAGCGCGGGAGTTTTTTAAGGATATCAAGTACATCAGTCATAAACTTAGCATTATGGATGACCTTGGACTAGGATATATGACTCTTGGACAGTCTTCTACAACATTGTCTGGCGGCGAGGCACAACGCGTAAAACTTGCCTGGGAGCTTGCAAAAATAAAACGTGGTAGCCATAATTTATATATATTGGACGAGCCTACAACCGGCTTGCATATCGCAGACATTGAAAAACTATTGGTGAGTATAAATAAGTTAGTTGACAGCGGTCACACGGTGCTGGTTATAGAGCATAACCTCGATGTGATAAAGTCCGCAGACTATATAATTGACCTTGGCCCAGATGGTGGGGACGGTGGTGGAGAGATTGTGGCACATGGTACACCAGAAGATGTGGCGAGGTGCGAACGGTCGTATACCGGAAAGTTTCTTGCGGAGGAGCTAAAATGGGCACACGGCAACAACTAGCTTTTGTGGCAAAAGCAGAGGCACAGAGATTTTATCATGGCAGAGTACTGAAAGCTGGGCATAATTTACATGAAATCATACAGCATTTCCCGGATGGGCATATTGACGAATTTGATGGTATGTGGTGCGCCGCGTTTGTCTACCATTGCTGTGTAAAAGCGGGTTATAAGATACCATACCACCCCAGTACTTGCTCATGTTCGCTTGCTGGATGTAAGGCGTGGGAGGAACTGGCGAAAGCGGATGAGGATATTATTTATGCTACTACAAAAGACAAGCTATTTACACCTGCCGCGGGTGATATTGTGCTTTTTGACAGGGTGTTTATGGATACAGAACATGACCATATTGGTATCGTGTTGAAAAATTGCACCTCATCTATTGTAATAGCGGAGGGTAACTTCAATAATGTTTCCGCTGTAGTTGAGCGGGCAAAAAATGAACATGTACGGGCGTATATTAGGTTGACGGAAGCACGGAGGTAATCATGATTTATCTGTATGGCGAACAACACGGCACGGATAAATACACATTAACAATTGAAGCTATATAACAGGGTAGGGCGTTCTACAATAATTTCAAATGCAAAGCCACAACAGATGATGTACTGACGTTTAATATATATCCAATGCCTGTGGAAAATGGACAGGTTTTGTGATAGACTGCACAAATTGAAATGATGTTATTACCCGTATGTTTTATAGTTCTTACAGTAATATGTGGCAGTGCGTACTAATAACAAATGAGTTTGTGATATAGGAGTAAGGATCATGAAAACAGAACTGCAAGGGGAAGTCACGTTAGCATCACGTGTACAGAGTAGGCATCGAGATATGATAAATGTATCTGCGGTTTATTACAACCTGTGCAGCCACTACGGCAACCTCAATTGGTGGCCGGCATCTTCGCCCTATGAGGTTATTGTAGGTGCAGTGCTTACGCAAAACACGGCATGGGGCAATGTAGAAAAGGCAATCGCCAACTTCACTTACGATATGCCGCTATCGCCAGAGCTGGTCGAGATAATCTCGACAGAAGAACTTATTAACATCATACGCCCGGCTGGTTTCTTCAACCAGAAAGCAATGTACCTCAAGGCCGTGACCACATGGTATAAACAGTATGACTACGATGTTGAAACTGTAAAACGCCAAAGTTTGCCTGCATTGCGTAAGGAACTCCTAGCTGTAAAAGGCATTGGCGAAGAAACAGCCGATTCGATACTTTTATATGCATTCGGCTTTCCTACATTTGTGATTGATGCATACACGCGAAGGTTGCTTACTCGCCTTGGATATGCGAATATCCCAAAAAAATATGACGACGTAAAAACCATTTTCGAGACCGAATTACCGCTGGATGCGGAGCTATATAACAACTACCATGCATGCATTGTTATTAACGCGAAAGAACACTGTAAGTCGAAGCCAAAATGTGACGGCTGTCCGCTAAGTGGTGTATGCGATACATTTGTGCAGATAAAAGCAAATGATATAAAAAGCTACTTAGCTGAAATATTGGATGATAAACGCTACAAACATACACTCGCAGTTTGTGATACCGCTGTAAACTTGGCACAACGTCATGGTGTGGACACTCAAAAAGCCTTTCTTGCCGCACTTCTCCATGATTGTGCCAGGGGTCTTGATACTGAGCAGCTTATAAATTATTGTGATGAACACAATATCCAACTCGACGATTATATGAGAAATGACATAAATCCTGTACACGCTTTTGTTGGTGCAGATATGGCAAAGCAATGTTTTGGAATTAATGACATAGATATTTTGAACGCTATATCTCGACATGCAATTGGCTGCGAAGAAATGACTCTGCTTGATAAAGTAATTCTAGTTGCCGATGCCACAGAGCCTACCCGAAAGGGATGTGATGTAGATGATGCGCGACTCGCCGCAGGAATTAGCCTAGATAAAGCATTACCCCTTGCAATGCGCATAAAATCACGTTACCTTGAAGGCCGCCCCATGCATCCTAGCAGTGTAAAAATGCTGGAAAAATACATGTATGGAGGTAGACAAATTGCCAATTGAGAAAAAATATCAAGCGGATGTAGACATAATAATGTCCCACCGTTACCACCTCGGTGCTGATTATTGGACTACACCGGATAAACGGCTCGGTAAGGGCTCGCCATTTTCGATATTTGACTGCGCACACATGCTGATTGAGCTGGGTATGGATAAAACCGACCCTGTTATGCTAGCCATCGCAGAACTGATTTTCAGTGTTTGGCGCGAGGACGGGCGGTTCAAGCTGTCTCCAAGCACTGGCATTTTGCCATGCCACACAGCATATGCCGCCAGTCTACTTTGCCGCATGGGTTACGCTGCAGACGAACGTATACAAACAACGTTGCGCTATTTCATAGACACATCCTACATGGACGGCGGTTGGCGTTGTAACAAGTTTTCATACGGACGCGGGCCTGAAACTGAATATTCCAACCCACTACCTACGCTAAATGTGCTTGATGCATTCCGTCATAGCCAGTATCTTAATAACAGCACTGCACTTGACCTTGCGGTCGAGTTTTTGCTTGCACACTGGACAATCAAAACACCTATTGGCCCATGCCAGTATGGGATTGGCACACGGTTTATGCAGGTCGAGTATCCGTTATGGGGATATAACCTGTTTTACTATGTATATGTACTATCGTTTTATGCAAAGGCGAAAAAAGATCCACGATTCTTTGAAGTACTGTCTGTATTAGAAAGCAAACTTGTTGACAATAAAATGATTGTGGAGCGCGTTGTACCCAAACTCTCAAAACTTACCTTCTGCAAAAAAGGAGAACCCAGTGAGCTTGCCACAAGACGCTACCATGAAATAAAAAGTAATATGAGGTGAGAAACATGCCAGAATTACCGGACTTAGAAATTTTCAGAGGCAACATTTTCAGCAGGCTGTCATCAAAAACCATAAAAGGGCTACAGGTTCACAGCCAAAAAATTACCACACCACAAATTGTTCTTGCGGAGGAGCTTGTGGGGCGCACTCTTATTGCTATCAACCGCCACGGCAAGGAGTTATTATTTGACTTTGCAGATGAGCGTATCATTTCTGCACATCTCATGATGAATGGGCGGGTAGCCGTTGTTGATAATGCTCCGGCGGCAGACAAAGTTAGGTCTAAGGTATTGTCACTCGATTTCGAAAATGAAAGCATCATCTTCCATGATACAGGCAACTTGGGTGCTGTAATAAAATACAAACCTATTTTTGCAAATGTCCCAGACGCACTAGCAGTGGATTTTACGTTAGACTATTTTACCAAAATCGCTGGCAGGAAAGCGAGTACCAACATCAAGGCATTTCTTATTGACCAAAAGGTTGTGAGGGGCATCGGTAACGCCTATGCAGATGAAATACTGTGGCATGCACGTGTTTCGCCCAAGTCAGTTACTGGAAGGCTGCCACGCGAAGCCCTGGAAGCCTTGTACCATACAATTGGGATAGTCCTGCGGGAGGCAATAGAGTCTATTAGGACTATTGCGCCGGATATTATTTCCGGCGAGGAACGCAGCTTTCTCAAGGTACACAACAGGCTGTTGAAACAAACCACAACCGGCTTTCCAATCAAAAAAGAGATGATTGCAACAAAGTGGACATGCTATACGGATGAGCAGGTTGTGTATTGAGGAGTGAAAAATATGTCAGCTTATGACAACGCGGTAGCAAACGCACCGCAGGAATTACAATGTATGATTATGGAAATGGTCGTTTTCCTCAAGTCACTCAAGCTACTAAAATTCAAGCGTTCAATTGAGAGAAGTGGGACAAAAATTAATTATGTATCGGCAGAGTATGGAATTTCGTACGCAATAATGATATCTGCAAAAGAGCAGCTGCAACATTTTGGCTGGTACTATCTGCACGATAAGGTGACGAACAATTGGTATCGCAAGCATGACTATTTGGTTGATACATTGACCAGAATCGCAAAAACTGCGCCGCAAGCTACGGGGTATCTTTTCGACTCTATCAATGAGTGTACAGCCTGCAAGGACGGAGATTGCGGTAAAATCCCATATGAATATGACGACCGGCAAAAGTTTGCTTGCTACGGACGCATACATTTGCCAATGAGCCACGATGGCTTTGCAAACGCCAAGCTATTTTTTAGCACCTTGGTTGACATTTTGCAACCATGACGCCCCCTACAATACCTGCAAAAAATATAGTCTTCAAAAACAAAAGCCCAGACCAATGGTTTGGGCTTGATTACAATATAAACATTTATCGTGGCTGCTCGCATGGTTGCATCTATTGCGATAGCCGCAGTGATTGCTTCAAGAATGCAAACTTTGACACGATAAAAGTAAAAGAAAACGCGCTGCAAATTATACGCGATGACCTGCGTCGTAAGGTAAAAACGGGTGTTATTGGAACAGGCGCAATGAGCGACCCGTACAACCCACTGGAACGTGAGTTAAAGCTCACTCGCAATTCGTTGGAGCTTATGAACGCGTACGGCTTTGGTGTGTCACTTGTGACAAAGTCGGATATGGTAACGCGCGATGTGGATGTTTTGCAGGATATCGCAAGATTTTCGCCTACTATTGTGAAATTTTCGATTTCTACGGCATGTGATGATTTATGCCGTAAGCTAGAGCCCAACGTTTGCCCAACATCTGCTCGGTTTGCGGCAATGCATACACTTTCCAAACAAGGGGTTTTCTGTGGGGTGTTTATGATTCCACTTCTGCCGTTTGTGAATGACACTGAAGAAAATATTGTTCAAATCGTACGCATGGCAAAGGATGCAGGTGCGCAATTTGTCTACACTTATATGGGTATGACTTTGCGGACAGGAAGCCGCGAATATTATTTACAGCGGCTTAATGAAATATTGCCAGGCATGCATGAAAAATACATGAAACGGTTTGGAACGCGCTACAACTGCATTTCACCGCAAAGCAAGAAATTGTGGACTGTTTTTACGACAGAATGCGAAAGGCTTGGTTTGTTGTACGATATGCGTGCCATCACGGCACGATACAAGATGGGATATGGCAACCGACAGATGACGTTACTGTAGTCTGCTGTGCCGCTACCCACCAACGCAGATGCTCCTAAGGTATGCATTTATTTCATCCAAGCCAGGTTCATTACATAATACCGCTTGCACATTTTCACGGCTTTCCCTTGCGTGGGGCAAGTTGCTTGCGGCGACCATAGCTTTGTCTCTTTCGCCCAATTTGAAATAGATGAAGCATATCGCGGCACTGGTAGTGTGCCTTACTTTTTCTGTGGGGTTGCCAGAAAGTACCCGCTCGCAAAATGTTGCAGCCTGCTTCAACTTATCTTGGTCGTTTTCATGCGATAGTGCCAGCGCAAGTTCGCTCATGATGCTTTCATCGTGCGGAAACATCTTTAGCGCGCCGCAAAATACCTCTATGGCCCCCCTTGCTATCTCCCTTATGCAAACACTCATGACCGCGCTTGAAAATTTCTGTTCGAGCCTCAGATTCGTTAATTTTATCCATTCCAATTATTGCGTCCACGCTAACTTTGTACAGGTTTGAAAGAACGGGAAGCAACGTAATATCAGGGCAGGTGTCTCCGCGTTCCCATTTGCTAACGCTCTGGGGTGAAACTCCGATAGCCTCTGCCATTTCTTCCTGCGTCCACTCCCTGTTCTTGCGTAGAGCTTTCAGATTTTCGGCAATGTATAACATATAATCCCTCCAAATAATATTTACGTGCTTGACAAAGTATAATTGCAAACGTATCTGCATTCCATATCTCATCAAGTGGGAAATTTACAACCGTTGAGCGAGTTAGGTTTATAGGAAAATTTGATTATAACGAATTATCATATTGACAAATGCGTAAATTGTTTATTAGAATTGTGCGAAAGTAAAAATAAACGCGAAGTTGCGAGAGGAGATGCTTTTATGCGTAGTAAAAAAATTGTCTTGGTGGTAGTACGCATGTAAAAGAATATGGGCATCTAGTTTCTCGCAGTTATGTATGTGAGAGATAATGTAGCAGAGCGGCATCGTATGCCGTATTTGTTTTGGTGCCAAAACACTGGCAGCCTTTCGTAGAGCAATTTTATTGATACGATATGGTCGTATCTTTTTTTGTGAAAAAAATTAGAGGAGAATGTATGATTAATCTTGTAAATTTTGGCTACACAGCACTAACTGCACCGCCTGCAGGCCTTATCCCTGGCCGCATTATAGAACTTCAGCGCGAACGCTACACCGTTGTAACAGAACACGGCGAAGTTACTGCCACACTCAAAGGATCATTTTTCTATGAAGCCCAAATACGTGACGATTTGCCCTGTGTTGGAGATTTTGTCTATCTACAATATAACAAAACAGGCATTTCACTTATAGCAGAGTTGCTACCTCGCCGCACAAAGTTTTCGCGAGCAGACTTTCTCGGCCATAAGGCCGGCCATGTCAAAACCATTCATGAACAGCTTGTGGCAGCAAATTTTGACTACGTATTCATCGTAACATCGCTTAACCGAGATTTTCGTGTAAACAGAATCATGCGATACCTTACACAAACCCAGCGTAGCGGGGGGATGCCCGTAGTTATCCTTACCAAGGCAGATTTGATTGGTGACTTTACACAACAAGTGAGCGAGGTTAAAGCAGCCATGCCTGGCGTACCAGTACATGCAATTTCCTGTTACACTGGTGCTGGACTTGATGCACTGGATCAATACCTGCAACCAACCCAGACCATTGTATTTCTTGGGATGAGCGGCGTTGGTAAATCCAGCCTTGTTAATAGCTTAATTGGGGATGATGTGATGATTGTGCGAGAAACACGGACAGAAGATGTATCAAAAGGAGCACACACTACAACACACCGCCAGCTCTTGATGTTGCCCAGCGGCGCAATGATAATTGATACGCCAGGGATGCGCGAGCTTGGGCTATACGACGCAGACGAAGGAATTAGCACAGTCTTTGCGGATATAGAAGAACTGTTTCTTTGCTGTAAGTTTTCAAACTGCCGCCACCAAACAGAGCCTGGATGCGCAGTGCGCACAGCCATTGCCGACAACACGTTGTCGATGGCGCAGTGGGAGCGATACCTTGCGCAAAAGCGTGAGACACGTTTTGTCTACGACAAAACCGCCTATATGCGCGAGCGGAGCGCGCAGTGGAAGAAAAGCATAACGCAATCTAGGCAAACAAGTAAACAACAGAAGGGTAAAAAACGATGACAAAAATTTATTTGGTGCATTACCACCCACCAAGCCATGAGCCGTTCAAAAACATAATGCGGCTATCCAAAGAAGATGCCTTCGCACTGGCAGATAAATTATTCCAGGATAAAACTTGTAGCGCGACGGTACGCTTTGGACCTGATAATTTTGCGAGTTATTACGCGGACAGAGTCCGTGCGGAGGAATGGTTGTATGATAACTTCACAGCACGTGGCGGAAAGCCCGTGAACAAACACCCGATATACTTCTATGTCCACGGCAATGATATCGCTGATGATGCATGGCCTATTGATGTAAGGCTTACAAAAAAGATCCCGCTTGCAGATGTTGATGCAGCAGATATATGCTTCACTTTTGGCGACACTTGCGAACGGTTGAACAAACCTGACCGCATGCCGGTTATCTTCAAAGATGAACTGCTTGCATTACTGAAACAACACGGCAGCATCGAAAATCTGCTTGCATTCGTTAAAGAGCAAATTGGATATAGTATGATAGAAGCCCATATCTGGGACGACAAATATGTCATGGAGGGCATGTCTTGAACAATCAAAATGGAAATATTTTGCATCATGAGCAATTTCCACTCTCAAACAAATACGACCAAACATGGGTTATGTACAACGAAATGGGGCCGCACCCACTATGGCTTACCGAGTTTTTAACACAGTCGCTTGACCTTAAACCCGGTATGCGTGTGCTTGACCTGGCCTGTGGTAAAGGAATGACCAGCGTTTTTCTTGCACGAGAGTTTGGTGTGCAGGTATACGCTGTAGATTTTGACGAATGGGAAGGGTGGACTTCAACGGAGTCCCGATGGAATAACGCCCAGGAACATGGGGTTGAACACTTGATTATTCCAGTAAAAGCCGATGCACGAAGTTTACCATTTGCGCAAGGTTTTTTTGATGCGATTGTGTGTATAAATGCATATTTTTATTTCGGGGCAGATGATGTATATCTGGAAAACATCACTAAATTTTTGCGTCCTGGTGGTCAGCTTGGGATAGTTGTTCCGGGATATATGAAGGATATCTCAAATGGCATACCAGACTACATGAAAGAGCTAGATGACGGCTCGTGTACGTGGCAAACGTTAGCCTGGTGGAAAAGGCTGTGGGAGAAGGATGGACTTGTGTCAATTGATGTGGCAGATACACTTCCTAGCGGCTGTGCTCTGTGGCTTCGTTATGGGGAGGCTTTGCATGCCTCAGGCCATAACAAGTTCGATGATGCACCACATGTCTTCAAACAGGATCTGGAGAACGGCGAGTATATTGGGTTTGTTCGCTTGGTGGCAACAAGACCCGATACAAAAGCACTAAAAATCGCGCTTGGCAAAGTATTTGGTACAACTGTAAAAAATGTCATGTGCAAAATCAAACCTTTGCATGGCGGTACAGTTGGCAATGTACAGCTCTTATCCGGCATTGCAGAAACAACTAGGGGAGAGAAATTGCCATATCAGATAGTCCTAAAAACGCAAGAACAATGGAGTCGTTATAACGACCCTCTATCTTGGCGCAGAGAGTATGACCTGTTTGTATCCGATCTGGATGACTATTTCACGGAAACACTACGCTGGCCTACCGTTTATCACATGGAAATTTCCGACAATGAACACAGGCTATGGATGGAGTATATTGACGGCGTGACTGGGATAGATATGACCCCAGACATGTACGAACGTGCCGCATATGAGCTAGGACGTTTACAAGGCAAATTGTATGCAGAAAAACCTACAGTGCTTGATGCCATTGACAACCTAAGCAGCGTTGATGCTATGAAAAAGTTCTACTTGCATTACAAGTCATGGAATATCGTGTATGACTATGTCCGCTCTGCAGACTGTAAAATACCAACACATTTGTGCAACATGATTATCGAAATGGATAGCCATGCCACAGATATATTTTCTAAAGTCGAAAAGCTACCTGTAGTGCTGTGCCACCGCGATTTTTGGATAACAAATATCCTATGCAAGAATGATGAAATTGTGCTTATCGACTGGGACACTACAGGATGGGGCTACCTTGGAGAAGATTTGACTAGTCTAATCGCTGATGAAGCAGATGTAGAAAATATGTTCATTTATTACCAACAATGTACTACTGCCTATCGTAGAGGCTTCTCTAAATACGCAGATATCTCTCATATTTCCAACATGTATATTTATGAACGTATAGTATTGCATTTTGGCTACAGGCTTGTAGAGTGGTATCTTGATGCAAAAACTGATGATGTAAAAGACTTGCATATCCAGACTTTGCAAAAAATATATGATATGGGAGGAATTAAGCTATGATACTTGTCAAAGATAGTTTAGCTATACGCAATGCACTGCCTAGCGATGCAGATATATTGAATACCTGGTGGAACGATGGCAAAATAATGGCGCATGCGGGCTTTCCAAATGGAGTGGGGGGTACGGTAGATAAGGTACGCAAGAGCCTTTCCAGTGACCATCATATTATTGAGCTTGACGGCAACCCCATTGGTGAAATGAGCTATAGTAGTGAGGATGGCAAAGTAGCGTCAATTGGTATAAAGATTTGCGACCAAACTCAGCAAAATCGAGGCTTTGGCACAACACTGTTATCAATGTTTATAGATGCATTGTTTGTATATTATGGATTCAACAAAATTGTGCTTGATACAAACGCAAATAACAAACATGCGCAGCATGTTTATGAAAAAAAACTGGGTATGACCAATGTCGCTGTGCATGAAAATTCATGGACAGACCAAGTTGGAGTGCTGCAATCATCTATAGATTATGAAATTACGAAAGATGCATGGCAAAAGCGTGAGTGTTTTACATCGTCACAAGGTTTATCACAATCATATATCCACCTCCGTACAGAAAAACAAGCCGACCAATACACAGTCGAGAGCATAACCCGTGACGCATTTTGGCCATCGCAGCGAAAGCGAGGTGATGGCAATACACAAATTTGTGATGAACACTTACTTGTATACCGCTTACGCACAACAAAAGCGCTTGTACCTGAGCTAAATATTGTTGCAGAAATTGGTGGGCATATTGTCGGACATATCATTTATAGCCGCAGCAATGTTATTGACACCGCAGGAAGCAAACACGAAATATTAACGTTTGGCCCACTAACCGTAAGTCCACCGTATCAGAGAATTGGTGTGGGCCAGGCACTTATGCTGCAGTCATTCAAAGTGGCACGTGAACTTGGCTACCGTGGTATAGTAATTTTCGGACATCCTGAATATTATCCTGGTGTGGGCTTTCGTCGTGCTGCAGAGTTTGATATAACCGACACAAATGGCGAAAAGCACGACTATATAATGGCGTATCCGTTATATGACGGCGCGCTTGACGATATTTGTGGGTGTATACATGTGGGGGCAGTGTATGATAACCTAACACCAGAAGATGCACTTATGTTTGATAAAAAATTCCCTCGCAAATTATTGGAAGAGGAGTTTAATACGATACAGAAAAGG
>Ga0123355_10015551_pt1 | contig 11961 bp, 6 predicted proteins | sample TergutEmb28metaG_3_FD_89872 | JGI IMG/M metagenome (GOLD analysis project Ga0123355, IMG submission 89872) | Embiratermes neotenicus P1 segment gut microbial communities from Petit-Saut dam, French Guiana - Emb289 P1 | ecosystem: Host-associated > Arthropoda: Insects > Digestive system > Gut ... | reverse complement strand
TATATATACCACCCACAATCCTGCCACTGACATACTTCATTCACCTGCCTATGAAGATGGAACCGATAGTGAGTTCCGAAACGTCGGCAATTAAATCTCAGACGCCGGGGAATTACCCAAAAAAGGAATAAATTATATCTTATTGCTTTCACATTTTTGGCGACACTGAACGCTTATCTGTAACTGCTGTGAAGTGTGTGTACAAACGTTTAAAATGTTGCGAGTAGCCCGCGATATTATTTCTCGTGTCCAAAATGTTAATATTGCAAATAACTGCAAGAACTCATCAGTTATTTACAAAAGAGTTAACTCTCTACGTGTGGGGTACGCAGTGGAGCAGTTGTTTGAGGTAATGTAGGTTCGATTCCCGAGGGGTAAATTGGGATTTTTTTTTCAATTATTTAATCCGTCCGACCTTACTATGGCTGTGGGGTCGACTCAGCCTCTAACACAAATGAGAACCAGGATTAGACTCCAGTTGAAATGTGATGGCACGCGGTGACGCAGGGAGATTAAGTGAAGGGGAAACTGGCGACTGGAGTGGGTAGCCAGTATTCTTCATACTACCTCGGAACATGGTGTATCCAGCATTACTACCGCTGATGCGCACACCTTGGCTACAAGTAGTCGACTGAACCGACGCCCCCGCCGATTTAAATGGACTCGTCCGTTTCGCCGATAGACAAAATCTGGTTTCTGCGCGTGTGCCACCACATTTCAACTGGCCTCTACTTCCTGGGGGGTAAAGGTGGCCGGTGCTAGGGCTGACAACCTTGCCACCTTCGTGACCGATTGTCGATAAATTCTGGGAGCCTGAATCTCCTGGAGCTCTGTGTAGGGATTGCTTTACTTTACGAACTGTCCACAGTCAATAACTGACTGAATAACTAACTAAATAGTCGAACAAGCATGCAACCTAAACCCAACTAAACGAAGCTAAACTAAACCAAACCACTTCCATAGAGTAGAGTCTGTTAGAAGCTAACAGTCGCACATATTTTTTTATTATGAATGACTCGTTGAGTATTTGAGTTTCAGATAAACTTCTTTGGGTGTAACCGGTAACACCAGCTTGGTCACACACCAGCTCAATAAACTTTCCCGCATTTTGTGAAACCCGAAAGCGCATTACCACGTTCACATTGGCAGGTACGCCTGCCTATCCGGAATCAGATAATTTCAGTCTACACTCCTACGCCCTCTTTGTTTTCTTGATGCATTTTCCAGTCCATACATACGCCTTCCAATAAACCTCGTAGCATTTGGATTTTCAACCTAAATTTTATGCGCATACATCCATCTCATTGGGTTTTATTAAATAATGCTTATAACAGTAAAGAGTGCAGTTACGCAGCCGCTACACAAATTTTAACGAAACTAAATGTTCACTTGCCGGTCACAGTGGCCGCGCGGTCTAAGGCGTGGGCCTGCGGCCGCTCGCTTGCTGGGATTGCGAGTTCGAATCCCACCGGGGGCGTGGATGCCTGTCGTAAGTGTTGTGTGTTGTCAGGTAGAGGTCTCTGCGTCGGGCTAGTCACTCGCCCATAGGAGTCCTTTCGAGTTTGGTGTGTCTTGAGTGTGACCGTGAAGCCTTCTGAATGAGGAGGCCCTGGCCCACTGTTGGCTGTTGCGCCATATAAAGAAAAAAGCAAACAAAATGGACACTTGTCAAGTATTACCGGTACCACAAGGTGTACGTCGCTCCATTTCTGTACACTGTGCACGTCGTTGAAGGCGGTACAGAGTCATAGACGCCTGTTACCTGTAGTTATGTCGTTTAAGGTGGAATGGAAGGCCAAAGCATACAGTAAATGGGTTCGTGGCTAACCATTTAGTATTGCGTTTTATTCGCATTTGTTGACTGAGTATACTTTTTATTTAAATATTTGTGAGATGTATTATGTAAGCATCTTTCATAAAAGAGTTCACGTTCAAAGGGAAAACTTCAGAAATTGCACGGGAAATTAATACGCTGCAACTATGAAGCCAGACGTCTTTGTTGAACTTGGAATGGATACAGTGTGAAGAAGAAAATTCAGTTTCGTGCCTCGTTATGGATAAGCATGAAAACGAGAGACAAAATGTGTTCCCTCTCTCAAAATTACACACTGTATTTGTTATTCAGGATATAACAAAATGGAGCCGTTATTCTTCTTGTTTTCATTGGCATTTCGGTTTTGTTTGTGTAAGACCGCTCCGCTGACGTTGGACCATTTTGTGATATAGGCGCGGTATTTTACACGTACCGTAGTTTTATTTTGACGATACTGTTGTTAATTCCAGGGATTAATATTTAGTTAATGTATTTTATTTGATTTTGTGCAAGATGTTCCACATTTGTAAAGTTTGGGGAAGGTGTGATGGTTGACTCATCGACCATCGCGATTGTGTGGGTAGCACTCATTCTTATTCAGGATGTCACGAGTTCATTTCTTTACCTGGCAACCGGGAACCTGACTGAAGTATTTCATGGGTTTCCTCCATCCCTACAGGCAAATGCCGGAATAGTGTCTCGCACTGGGGTACAGCTGGTTCTTTGCGCATACTTTCCTATTCATTATTCAGTGGTTATTCTCCCATTCGACGCTGTAGGCGTAGGTAATATCATTTGAGTTCATTTTTAAGCATGTTAACTAACGATGCTGCCAGTTTCTAACGTTATGTAACCTGTGTGATAGGGGAATGATTGAGTGTGAGACCTTGTCGTGACGGTACTGACAGGGGATACCCGAACTACCGGGCGGAACGTCTGTCCAAGCGCCTCTTTGTCCGCCTTATGTGTTACATCGACTGGCCTGGGATCGAACCTGTGTCCCCGTGGTAAGAGGCGGACGACTAGCCATCTGACTGCTTTTTTTTTTTTTAAAATGAACCATAAATAAATGAGATACACCACCACATGCTCGGCAGCATTTCGTAGTTGAAGGTTTGTAATTTGATTTCTTGGGCAGGATGGCTGGTGTGAAGACGCTAAATTTGAGTAACAGCGTGCCCTGAACAAGGAAAACAGAGCACAGATGCCATATTTGACAGCCTCCCTACAGGCTACGGAAGGCACCGCTGCTGAATTCTATTATAACTGTGGGTGTTTAGGGGGGCTTTTGGCTGTCGACAGCTGCCGGAGGCGTTTAGTGTAGTGTGGTTGTCGTTTCTGAGCCTGATATTCTGTTCAAATAAGTGGTTCTAGAATCCAGACCGATGAGCACGTGAATAATCAGGACGTAGACAATGAGAAATTAACTGAGAAGTACAGACCTACTGATTGTGTTTTTGTGTAAATTGTACTACATATACAGATTACAGTTCATTCAGCAAGTGCCTGAATGTGCTGGTACCATGCTTACTGAATTGATGGCCTGAGGTCCAGTGGCGGACAACCTTATGCATCCACGCATCTTAGTTGGCATCCGTCACGTTATCAGAAGAATGGATATATCTATAGTTTCCGCAAGTTAGTCGATGGTGATTGCATTCATACTCAGCTGTGGGGATTTTAAGAGTGAAAGTAGACCCCCCAGTGAGGTGAGTGTACTTCATTGAAGGCATCGGTGTGATTGCGCACCTATTGTGTCGCCGCCTGAGGTCACATCATAGTTGATGAAGATTACAGTTTCCTGGGTGTAAGGATTCTTAGACCACCTTGAAGTTAGAGGCGGCAGTCTTGAACGAGGGGGACCCAAAAATTCCCGGAATTATTAAAATTTATTTAAAATATTCGTGCAAGTTGGAAACTTTAGTCCCCTTCAAAGTACTCCCCTTGTGACTCGATGCAGCGATCCCAGCGCCGCCCCCACTTCTGAAAACATTGTCTGAAATCTACAGCGGAAATGCTGTCAAGGCCCGCCAGCGATTCTCGTTGAACCTCTGCGACGTCAGCAAAACGCCTCCATTTCAAATCCCGATTCATCCCTCTGAAAAAAGTAGCAAGCGGCGAGAAGGGAACTAAAGTTTCAGATTGGTACGACTGTTTAAAATATTTTTTAACAATTTCGGGAAATTTTGGTCCCCCCTCCTCCGTACATTATCACGGGTAGCCAGATATACGAGATTCCGGCACCGCACTTTATGAGGCAACTTAGGCAGTAGCCAAGTCATCATTGATCAAGTCAAACCGTACGGTAGCAACACTTCTTATTGCCTGAGTAAACGTAGCCGGCACGAACCGCATCAGTGACGGGGGCGAGCCGCGTTGTGGCTACCCGTTTTATATCGTATGCAGTATGTACAGGACGATATATACAGTATACAGACTACAAACGTGTAATGCAAACTTACTTAGCCTCGGTACCAGTTGCAAGCGAGTAGTCAGGGTCGCTGTTTGCCACTCTGCCAACGTGAAAAGAACCCTTGTACCATTAAATAGGAGACTGGGTGGGCTGCACCGCACACCTGGTTTGGACGATCTGGAGGCGAGATAAATGTTTTACCTTTGCCAGAAATCGCACCCAGATTCGACTATCATCCCGTCCGTCGCCTGGTCACTGTACTAAATGATCTGTCCGGTACGTGTACCTCTCTTTTGTATAGGGCGTCACCTATTGTCGCTAAAATAAGCTACTCTGCTTGGACACTGAGATTAGTGTTCAGGCGATGAAAGTTAAAAAAACGAATTAGTTTTGACTGTGTTGTTTACATTGTCGTGGGTTAGCGTGAAATAGAAAAAAGTTAATTGCATTCCCTACAAGTTGTTGTTTGTGTGTGTTTTGTGATCCGTGGCTACACGGCCTATCCTAGATCCCTTCACTTAATTTGGCAGTATGGGCGGTGCGTTTTTTCTTTTGTTTGTGTCATCAGTACTATAATTTTGTCTTTTGTTTTGTATGGGTGTGAAACCTGGTCGCTCACGTTGAGGGAGGAACTTAGGCTGTGGGTGTTTGAGAAGAGGCTGTTGAGGGGATATTTGCGCCTAACAGGGACAAGGTAAGGCTGGGGGGGTGGAGAAGACTACATAATGAGGAGCTTTGTGATCTATACTCCTCACCAAATAGTATTGGGGTGATAAAGTTAAGATTAATGAGATAGGCGGGGAATGTGGCATGTATGGGGAGAGGAAAAGTGCGTACGGGTTTTGGTGGGGAGACCTGAGGGAAAGACGCTACTTGGAAGACCTATGCATAGACGGGAGGATAGTATTAAATGGACAGGCACGGATCCGATTGACCTGGCTGAGGATAAGGACAGGTGGTGTTCTTTTGCGAATGCGGTTACATAAAATGCGGGGAGCTTCTTGACTAGCTGAGAACCTTTTAGATTTTCAAGATGGACTCTGTTACCAAGGGGTAGATGGATTGCGTTATGTAATAAATGTTGTGCCTGTGCAGAAAAATCGGTTATGCAGATTTTATTTGGGAGGGGGAGGGGGGAGAGGGAGACAGTTTCTGTTTAGCCCGTATCATAGCTGTGCTACAATAATCAAACGCTGTATTCTGTCGAAGTGTATTCTGGAATGTATTAATGACTATGCATGATTGTAGATCAGTTGGTCAAATTCCCCTGAGTTTCATGTAACTCGGTTAAATTACCGTGAAGATTGCTGTCTCTTGATATCTGAAAGGTATCCACCGACGTTTCGGATTAATCTGCTGCTTCCATAAATTCTGATAACCACCAAACTACACGGCGTCACGTCCTAGAAAGCAGTGATATTGATGGTTACCGCCGTCATTACCGAGTCGGTCTCCCATCTCGGTGGCCTGGTTTCGAACCCAGACAACTCTGTGGCAGATTCATAGTAGATGACAGGGCACTGGGGTACAATTTTCCTCGAGAACTTTTCTTTTCCTCTACGAACATCATTCCACCAATTCTCCATACTCATATATTATTCATATACCACCGACTGTATTTAATCTTAGCATTTGGCAGCGTCGTTAAATAAAACGCCACCTTATCTTCAACCCGTCTTCACGAGCTGCCGCCACAGCGCCTTATCCTAAGGCTGTTGTACCTAAAATGATTGTTGAAGCATATTCAGTAGCTGCTGTAGTACAGTTTTAAGTTGGTAGTACTGCATGTCAGAGTTTGTTGCATTTACTACACTGATTAATTGCCTGTTCGTATTCTTCGTGTCCGCTGATGCATAAAAAATATATTAACACGGGATAAGCAACTGCTAAGAGACGCGTCTTGTGGCGCATGCTCAGGGTAATGGAAGCTGGAGCTCGATATGAGCATAACGGAGCTGTAGCTTAATTATCTTTTCGTTGCTCTCTGATACCGGCAAACCGCAACGCCTGATGACATACACAGCGAGCTACATGCTGAGTCTTTGTGTCCATTGTCAGCATTTTGCTCTGTTTCCTTTCCGTGCTTTGGGGACTTACAGGATAACCATTGTGGAGAACCCGCACACTGTTTCCTCGTTACAATTATACTGGCAAAGTGTCTGCGGGCTCTTTCACTAGCAGGGGCAGTGATTTTTCTCTTTCCCACCAATTGCAGACTGGTTCTGGAACCAGTCCAACCTCTTCTGTGGTGTGTATATCGTACACACTTCACCCGGGACTGGAGCTTATGGACCGTGAATCTGACCACTCACCTCCATCTAGTGCGAAGAACTTTGCCGTCGTTCCACGTACATGCCTTTATGTTGCGAGTAATCCATAAAGCGTAGTATTTACTTATACACGGTGATTCAGGAAGATAGGCCAGTATTTTGGAAGGTGATCGTACTGGTCATTGTGAGAATAGTTCGTATGAGCAGGTGTCTAATTCAAAATGGTTACCGAGATGGAGCTGTTTGAATCAACAGATACAAAGGCGTTGTGAATGGTAATGAGGACAGATAAATTACTTAGTTAATTTTAATTTAATATTTAAATGACAAATTTGTTACACGGCAATGACATGTTTATTACAAATAACAATACATTTTCGCAAATCCCACCGTCAAACTCAGTATACTTTGCAGCTCTTCTCCGAAGATCGCTTGTTTATCGTCTGAGTTGATCTTAAAGTTTCTCTATGCGGGCAGCAGCATCCGAAATGTAGGCGAGCTATTCCTGTCGTGCATCCACCTTTATTTTGTAGACTTCGCTCTTCAACCACACAAACAGAAATCTAACGGAGTTAGGTCTGGATATTCAACTATTCAGAATGAGATACATGGTCGTATAAACTTCTCTCACAGTGACCGATATCATCACTTCCCAATATACTGACCTTTCCTCGCGAATCTTCTTGTATGCACCATCTTCTTTTAACATTACAATGTATCGAATTTTTATCCACAACGCATTTTTTAAAAAAAATTATTGCACAGAAGGTATATACAACATGTACAAGGACAATTTACAAAATCGTTCCCTTAACCGATTTGAATAATTATTTACACAATGACGTGGGCCGTGTAGCTCAGTCGGTATAGCGACTGACTACGGACTGGATGGTCCGTGATCGAATCCCGGTGGGAACGAGGTTTTCCGCCCGTCCAGATCGGCCCTGGGGCCCACCCATCTTCATGTACAATGTGTACCGGGTCTATCCCGGGGGTAAAGTGCGGCCGGGGCGTGCTGCTGATCACTCACCCCCTTCTAGTGCCGCGGTCATGGAAGTGTAGGGCTATACCTCTACCCACCCTCTGGGCCACACCGGGCCTGTAACGGGAACACTTTACCTTATTTACACAATGACAAAAGTGAAGCAAGTAAATATAACTACAAGTGTAAATATCGGCAGTGAAGAGTTCTAAGAAAACCTCTGCGACTCTCGGTAAGCTAATTATAGCAGTATATACTTCGGTCGGTTGTATTTCCTGTACTTGTTTGTCAAGTGGGCTAGAGTGTAATTTCCGATTTGTTGGACTGGGGGGTTGGGGTGTGAGGGGCAGTGAGCAAAAAATTTGGGTGCAAGGCGGTGGATAACAGGGGATGGGCTCAGTGTTTAGAATGTTGTGCAGATGGGAAGTGCTGGTACGTCTGGGATGATTACCGATGACTCGGAGTTATTTTGACTGCATAACTTAGAGTCTGAGGTACTTGGAGGAGTACGTGGAGCTCCAGACAGGAGCGGCGTAAGGAAAAATGGATCGAATAAGTAATTTATAGAGGCGTAATTTGTTGGACCTTGTGAGCGCTTAATCTCGGGCGAGGAGGGGGAAAATGTCACAGAATACGCCCGCGATGCATTTGTAGGTAGAGCATTTCAGTGACAGACACCGACCCTTACTCGAACTGCATTAACCGATCGTCTCTGTGATGGAGACGCGGTATGTTTTGTGTATGGTGGGTACTGAATCTTAAAATGTTAAATATATGGACGTCAGTTCTTTAAGACCGTATCATGGCTTTGGCGACTCGTAGGCATTTTACCTTACAAACCTGAGTTCTATATCGGGCCAGTCCATGTGAGATATTTTATGGAAAAAGTAGCACGGGACCAGGCTTTTCTGCTAGTATTGTGCTTTGATTGTCCCCTTTCAGGATCATTCTACCAGCGCTTTACACCAATCTTCATCTTAATTGTTAAATAATGCCTGGTGGGCTGTATGTTTCGCGTGATGTTACATTTTTTTCAGGAATTCGTATTAGAATACACGCGAAAGAACTATTAATGTCACATTTTTCGCTTATAAAATGGGCAGGTTCCTTACCACCTGAAACACATCTGATCGGACCCGAAAAATATTTACTTGGATAATTGATAATGGAATATTTTTTATCTGCCTCTTGATTACCAGGGTACGGTTTAATTACATGATTATGTAGCTGAAATGCGTTATCATCAGTGAATGCAAATGTAGTAAGTTTCTACTCAGTAAATACTTGTCAGAAGTTTTGATGTTTGTGTGACCGTGCGTCACTGATACAATAATATAAACAGCCAACTAGATGCAACAATAATAATTTTATTAATAATTTCAATCAGCTCAACATGTTTCGGGCGATAATTTGTCCATCTTCAGGAGCACTAGACTGTGTTTACAGCTTGTGGTATAAAGCACCGAAGATACTGCCTGCTGGTGACCAGCAATGGTACCATCAAAAATGAGCGGAAAAAAGCTATACCATAGACCCATAAGCTTAACCTCTGTGGTCTGCAAGCAACTGAACACGTTATAGCAGGATATTTGAGGCAAGTCTGGGATAAGAATGATTGGTTGTACGAGGGACAGCATGGGTTTAGACCGGAGTACTCGTGTGAAAGTCAAGTAATCACAGTGTGCAGGACATAGCGGACTCTTTGGGCGAGGGGGTCGGTATAGATGCGATTATAATAGACTTTCCCAAGGCTTTCGACTTAATTCCTCATGATCAACTGCTTACGAAATTGGAGGTTTCGGGCGTGGATTCGAGGGTAGTCGTTTGGGTAAGGGAATTCCTTGTAGGTCGTACACAAAGGGTTAGAGCAGGAGGGCAACTATCAAAGTCAAAGTAACCTCAGGTGTGCCGCAAGGGAGCGTTTTGGGCCCACTGCTGTTTCTAGTGTACGTAAATGATACTGGGAGGCACATCGACTTGTGTATTAGACTCTTCGCTGACGAGTGTATAATTTATAGAAAAATCACAACTAAAAACGACGTAGAAAAGTTGCGGAAGGATCTGAACACTTTGGGGAAATGGGCGGCAGAAAATGGGATGAAAATAAATCCCGGTAAACGTACGGCAATAAGACTTATGAGAGCTCAGGTTAAAAATCCACTGGGTTACTTCCTTGGTGACCAAAACATTCCGGAAGCGAGCAGTTGTAAATACTTGGGAATAATCTTACGAAGCGATTTAAACTGGGTGGACCAAGTAAATTACGTAGTGCAAAAAGCCTGGAAGGCACTTCACTTTGTAATGCGTGTTCTCAAAAAGGAAATAGGAATGCAGAACTTTAGTCTACAGGTCATTGGCACGCCCTGTTCTTGAATATGGGTTCTGCATGCATGGGATCCATGCAGAGAAGGACAGATAAATGCGTTAGACCTAGTACAGCGGAAAGCTGCTCAATTTGCAAGTTATGCAAAGGATTCTCACTGGGAAATCTTGGCTTTGCGTAGAACGATTGCACGCTTATGCGCACTCTTTCAAGCGTACTCTTGGGAACGGCCTTGGAAATCTATACGCGACAGGTTACGAAGGCCTTACTAACTGAGTAGGGTTGATCATGTTCAGAAAATTAGGGACAGGAAGCAAAGAACGGATATCGGAAGTATTCCTTTGGAAATAGGACCATTAAAAATTGGAACCAACTACCTGCAGAAGCGTTTGGGACTTTCCCTTGTAAAACTAAAATTTTTAGAAACAGATTTACGAAAGCAATTATAAACGAAGTGAAACGAAAGGAATGGAAGTGTGGCGAAAATCGTCTAAAAGTGCATTGAAGTGAATTGAGGTGAATTGTAGGGATGTGAGGTGGAATGGAGCGGTAGGAAATTTAAATGGCGTTAAGCTAAATGAGAGGGTAGTGAAGTGTAGTTGGGTGAAGTTTAAATGAGAGGAAGTGAAGTGTCGACAAGTGTAATGAAGTGGAGCGAAGTGAGGTTGGGTGAAGCGTAGTTTTTTTATTTATAAATTTTATTACTCTGCATGCTCCATTACTATGGAGTAATACTACATGCATTGAAGTTAACTTTTACGTATTATCTTCTGCTGTCTACCTATTCCATTTACAGTTTTGGTTCCATATCTATCTTGTCATATTTACACACTGAACTTTGTCTAATAATATGCTGTTCGCGAATTCTTTTAAGTTTTTGTAAAATTTTATACTAAGTTAGTCTTTACTAACTGGCCGGTTTTCTGACCGTATTACCGCTGCTTTTAGTCTATCCCTTTCGTGTTGTAAAAGTTTGCATTCATATAGGATGTGATCTACTGATTGTTCACCTTCATCGCATGAGCACAATGGACTGTATATTATTTTGTACTTGTACAAGTATGTTTTGATATTGCCATGACCAGTTACTATTGTAGTAAAGTTGGGGGTTGCGTTAATTCTTAGCTTCAACCTGTCAGCTATTTTTGGGAAGAAAGATTTTGTTATTACACCTTTTGAGGATCTTTCCCACTCATTTTGTCACTGTTTTACAGTTTGTTCATTTAATTCACTCCACACTGCACTCTTTGGGATTCTAGTGTAGCACTCTTCGATGGTCTTGCTGCTTCTTTCGCCAGTTGGTCTGCCAGCTCATTCCCGTGGTGCCCCGCGTGTGCCTTAATCCAGCTGAATTCCACTAACCATTTTTGCTCTTCCATTTCTGTAACCTTGTTCCTGATTTGTTCTATGATATGTGTATATTTCTTCTGGTTTTGTAGTAGTTGTAGTGTTATCCGGCTGTTTGTATATACTAGGACTGTCTTTTCATCAGCTTTCGAATATTGTATATATTCTAATGCTTTTAGAATAGCCATTTGTTCGGCTTGATTATTGGAGCAGCGTCCATTTAGCCTGTATTTCAGTGTAGCTGTTTAATTATTGTATGAGAAGATTGCTATTCCATATGCTACTCCACTGTCACTCTTACTACCATCTGTGTATGCATGTATGTGGTGTGGGCTGTTTTCATGTCCTTCATTTAATTTGACGTGTTTCGCCGGATGGATCCAGTTTTTCACTTCCATTTCCCTGTCATACTGAATTCCCTTTCCTTTTGTAATTTCGTAGTATCTTCCTGCTTCTTCTAATTTTATGTGAATAGGTTTTATGCTGGCGATTACGCATAATGCTTCATTTGAAACCGTGCGGTAGGCATTGGCTATTCTAATGTTTATTAATCTTTGTATTCTAATTAGTTTAGCTTTGTAGTAATGTTTTTTTCAGTACGTTTTTCCATACTGGGTCTCCATATAATAACAGTGGTAAAATTCGTCCTGTGTAAATGGTTTTCAACGCCTCATGCTTCAGTCCTCATGTTATCTTGGCCGATTTGGTGAGCGAAAATATTAGTTTTGTGCACTTTTCTTCTATGTAGTGAATATGGTCTCTAAAAGTCATTTTATTATCGAAAATAATACCAAGATATTTTATACTGTTAAC
>Ga0123355_10015549_pt1 | contig 11962 bp, 5 predicted proteins | sample TergutEmb28metaG_3_FD_89872 | JGI IMG/M metagenome (GOLD analysis project Ga0123355, IMG submission 89872) | Embiratermes neotenicus P1 segment gut microbial communities from Petit-Saut dam, French Guiana - Emb289 P1 | ecosystem: Host-associated > Arthropoda: Insects > Digestive system > Gut ... | reverse complement strand
TTTATTGACACTGTTTAAACCTTATCCTGCTAACATGGAGAATATGTTGAGCTTCTAATAATGCCAGCAGATGGCAGATAGGATTTAATTCGGCATTTAAAAGTTAAGACAATGCTGATTACTGCGTAGCAATAAATTTTATTGCGACATAACCTGTCTTCAGCTTTTCGATGACAACACAACGTGCTTATTCGCAAATAGGAAATCATAATTCCAATGTAACCCTCATGGGTGTTTCATATAGTAGTGAATCGGTGGTAGAGCGCTATGTGGAAACCGATGTTAGAGATGGAAATTACTAAATAATCGCAATGAAATTTTATTCCACGTTTCACTAGAGAGCTAAAATTTTCGACTGACCAAGGCCTATCTGTAGCGACAGAGTTAGTGTGATATTTTACTGTGTGCGTGACGTTCGGTATTGTGAATTGAGTTGGGTTGATGTAGTCTATCAGATATCTGCATATCTAACACGGAAATTCGAGAGACGGGGTGTAAAGGAAAACTATAACTAACGCAGAAATGTTATTATTAAACATGACTCCATTCGATCGTAAATTGGGAAGTATGAAAACACAAACGATTAAACTACTGAGTCCACATTTCACACTTTGATGCGAATGAAAAATAACATTCGGTGCCCTAAATATTGGCCTGTTTTCTTTAAGGATTAGAAGTAATTAGAACCTAATTTAGTGCTCTAAGCCACTGAACATTTGTATATTATTAAGACAGTAGTGACTAATACTGAAATGTAGGAATTATCTTTCTTGCTCATTCTGACTTCTTCTGCCTATTCATTTTAGGCGTAGGATGTCATTGTTGCACCTGATTACACTAACACACACGCTCGGTAGGACTCCTCTGGACGGGGGTCGGCCATTCACAGAGACCTCTACCTGACAATACACAACATTTAGCCGAAGACAGACATCCATGCCTCCGGCGGGATTCGAAACCGCAGTCCCAGCAAGCGAGCGGCAGCAAACCCATGCCTTAGACCATGCGGCCACCGGCTTCGGCCAGGCGTTATATAAGACGTCGGTAATGTTATTGTGAAACTAGTATATTTTGGCTTTGCAGTAATTAAATTTGACGTCCTTCAATTCGTGTGGCGAGGTACTGTGAACACTGCCTTCTGGGATATGTATAGTTTACACTTCAACGCGAATTTGGCAGCAAACGTTTCTTCCGAAACGGCAGCACTCTGTACCAAAGTAACTGGCGTTACATTTAATAATCGCTGCCATGAGGGTCTGAGATCTCAATAAACGTGAATTTCCTAGTTCTGTAGAACGTTGTGGCGCAACTTGCTTTAACCGCAGGCCGCTCAGATACGAATGACTCGCCGATTGGTACAGTGCTCTTAAAATATAATACAAAAGGGTCTATTTTCGACGTATAAATATTTTGCGTTGCTGAAGGCCCCACGAGCCACCTGGAAAAGGACTTAGGACTACGTAAAGAGTACCACTGTTTAAGAAACACTTCTCTTTTTGGAGTTATCAGGCATTCGTTTCTTCGGTTCACGGTGTCGTTATTTCAAAGGTTTACGAGTTTCTATGGTCTGTGACCAATAGGTGTCTAGTCTGAGTTGACCTAAATCCACCCGAACACAACCCAGGTTACGGACGCGTGTCGTTAAATTACCTAAGTTTAATCTTCACTCTGCTACAAGGCTATACTGCCTTGTAGCTATGTTTTGAGGGGGGTGAAGTTCTGTTGGAATAAAAGCCAAAAATGGCTTCGTGCTGCTGTTGAACTATGGCTGTTCAGATACTCGGTCAACCGCTGTGCGACCCTATGCCCACTCTCACTGCAAATAAAGCTGTTTGAAAAGTACTTTAATCGTGTGTGTGCTGTGACATTACTAAACAATGTACAGATGGCTCCACTGTACTGCGTAGCTTTAAACTAGAATGTACCTGTCAGTCACATCAACCTACGGAAAACACTCAACTTTATGAACTCTCTGCACTCAGCATACCTGCACAGCTCGAGCGGCTTTGTTCTGTGCATGCTTATATGTTGGTCACTCTGGCGAAATGAAGCAATTTGTTATATTATTAGTCTTCTATATCCTGTCAAGCATCGTTTCATAAAGTATGATATTCGTTTTGGTAGATCGATAAGGAATCAATTCCAGTGTTTTAAACAGCAAAGGGAGAAAGGGATTTCTGCCAAGTTGAGCCTGTTTCGAGTTGTATAAAAAATGTATTTTTTATTTTTTCCTCCCCAAAAACGGCGCTTGACCAACTGTACGCACTGTTTGTTTTTACACTGCGTCATAAATCCACGCCTACAGTACCTAAATTGATATGGAAGAGGTGGCATCGACGAAAACCAGACAGTTGTTTAACAGAGTAAGCAGCGATATAATAATCATTGTTATTTGAGTTAATATGTTTAAAAAGGTAAAGTGATCCCGTTACAGGCCCGGTGTGGCCCAGAGGGTGGGTAGAGGTATAGCTCTACTCTTCCATGGCCGCGGCACTAGAAGAGGGTGAGTGGTCAGCAGCACACCCCGGCCGCACTTTACTCCTGGGAAAGACCCGGTACCCATTTTACAGGATGCTGAATGGGCCCCAGGGCCGGTCTGGACGGGCGGAAAATCTCGTTCCCACTGGGATTCGATCCCGGACCATTCAACCCGTAGTCAGTCGCTATACCGACTGAGCTACCCGGCCCATGATTTCATATATTTATTCCGGATAAATAGGGCGTTACAGTGTACTGTCTTCGGGGGCTTCCGGATTTGATTCCCGGTTTTATTCAGGGACATGCAAGAATTCATGCGACAGATGTTATATCGAAGTTGAAAAAACAAGAATAAAATGTCTGTTATCACAAAGAATGTACGTATAACGTAATATTGAGGCGCGTTCATGCCTTCATTATTGAGTGGAAATGCAGAACGTATTACATATTCTGAGTGTATGTGTGTGTGTAGCTGTAGATATCTAGCATGCAATGTGCATGCGTCATTTTATCATCTGTGGCCAACCTGATGTACAACATTTTTCACTTTATCTCATAAAACTGTACTATTTTCGAAAATGAAAGCTATTAAACATAACACGTATGTTAATTTTCCCTACTACTTTGTCTGAAACATTTTTCTTTCTTAGAAAAGTTTAGCGAGATTTATGTTGGTTTTCATATAATGTACTCGTTATACTTGTCAGGTTTTGATGAAACATGAATTTTCTCTACATATTTTTTAAAATTACTCAAATACCAATATTATGAAAACCCTTCCAGTGGGAGCCGAATCGTCCCATGCGGACAGACAGACGGACAGACATGACGAAACTAATAGTCTGTCTTCGAAATTTTACGAAAGGGCTCAAAAATTGCTTAATAAATTGTATTTGGTCCTTCATCTTATCCCAATTCTTTAATGAATTATGGCTTTACATTCTTTACCATTTTCTTTCTTATTCTGGCCTCTTTCTACCTACTCATTGTAGGTGTGGACGGTTATTGTTGTACCTGATCACTTAAAATGACACAGACACTTGGTAGAACTCCTCTGGATGAGGGATCGTCCCGTCGCAGACACCTCTCCCTGAAAACAGACAACACCAACAAGAGGCAATCACACATGCCCGCTGCTGGATTCGTACCCACAATCCCAGAAGGCCGCAGACGCACGTCTTTGTCTGCGTGGCCACCAGGATCGGCAGTTTTATCTTTGTAATGCATGATTCTACACTTACAGACGCTGTACACACAGGCGAATATTGCTGTTATGTTGTACATATCTGCGAACTGGAGTGTTTAAATATCAGAAACACTTAACGAATTTGGATGAAACTTGGCATGAGAGATTTATAGTACGTGTGTTGAACGAATTATACCATATTTGAAACCCAATTGGTGAGAACGTTTTTCTAAAATTAGTTTACATTCCAAGCAAAGGTTGTGGTAGTTCAAGAACAACCTGAGAATGTGGATTATTTCAACTATTTTGGTAGCCTGATAACAAATGATGCAATATTTACACGGGAAATTGCCACGCCAATAGCCACGTTCAGCAAGAAAAAGACTTTTCACCACCAAATTGGACTTACATTTGAAGAATAAATTAGTAAAATGTTACATTTGGAGCGTAGGTTCGTATGGTGCTGAAACTTGGACACTTCGGAAAGTATATCAGATATAATTGGAGAGTTTTGAAATGTGGTGCTGGAGAAGGATGGAGAAAATCATTTGGACGGTTCATGTAAAAAATTAAGAAATTTTACAAAGTATTGCAAGCATTTACCTTCCCCATCCCATTTTATTTATTTATGAGCAATTGAGGAACGCTGCTAGTATTTCAGAACATGTAGCGTCAAATCTTAAGGACAATACTTTGGTAATGAATTGGAAAATATACGGGAGGCAGCACTCACGGGCTAACTAGGCGTACTGTTCCGAGTTTTGCCTGAAAGAACTGAGAAAAATCGCGAGCACCTTTGTATGATAGGTGTCAAAGTCAAGATATGAAGCGGGAACGAATTGGTTTTGATTGAGTCTGTTTTTGGTTACCTTGTTACCAGAAATGATCAGTTCATACAGTGTATCTTGTAGGACGAGGAACCAAGTGTGTTACCAATACGAAGCACTTAGTAGAACTATGAACTTCCACGGCATAGTTTAATCCATAATCATTTGGATAAAAGACGAGAAGAGAGAAGTTTTTGAACTGAAAAGCATTCTATGTAATCTGATCTTAATTTCGAATGATTTAGTGGTTATCATTTTCTCATTCTGTTAATAAGAATTCCCAAAGTTATATTTAATAACCGCAAACTTTCCCTGCATGAGAGAAAAAGAAATTTAAGGCCTGGGTCGAACTTTATTTCATTCCAAAATAAATCATGGCACTAGGATGTAATAAATGTCTTGCACTGCGAGACGTTGATATGGCTTGTATTAAATCGGCAGAATAATTTACAGGAATGATGTATGATGTGTATTTTTTGTTTTGCTCACCGTACATCCTGGTACGACTCTGGGTAAGTGACCAACTTGATGCACAATTACGTCATGTAACACTGTTATTATTATAATCCTGTACATGTTTCGAGCAACTCTGTGCTCATCATCAGGACGTCGAATTTTATTCGTACAGCATCTGGTATAGAATTCTCTATAAGTTACCGTCCGGTGCACACCGGACGGTCACTTACAGAGGATACTATACCAGATGATGTATTCAATACAATTTTACCTCCTGATGATGAGCACAGAGTTGCTCGAAATATGTAGAGGATTATAATAATAAAAGTGTTACATAACGTAATTGTGCATCAAGTTGGTCACTTACCCGGGGTCGTATTTTATGTAATCATTTCTGAGGAGCCAAGTATTTGGTACTTTGCGTGTTTGAGTCCATGAGTTCATGTTCCTTGTTGGTCCTTCTGACGTGTAAACTGCCTTCCGCAGTAAATGCAGAACTGAAGGCAGGCACTTCTACAATTTGGTCGCACTGGCAATGATGTTGTTGGTCTATGAACAGTAATATTCGGGGCCCATCTTGCGGCCCGAGTTTAGACCACCACAAAGGCTCTTTGTGGAAAATCGAGGCTACTAACCCTAATAGTATCTTTAATTGGGTTTCTCCTCGTAAAATAATTCGGCAAAAATAAGAAAAGTGAGGTCTAGGTACAGGCAAAGTCGTTTCTTTGTTAAAGGATGGCAACACAAAAGCGTCTGGATGAGTGATTTTTTTTATTTCATTTTGAACCTCTGCAGTAGTTTGATACGGATAGTGGCTTCACCCTCCCGCCGCATTATATCAACGCAATGGTTCCCCAGTTCGATTTAAATACGAAGGAAGGTTTGTTCTGAAGTTTGGCTGGAAATGATTTTTAAAAATTTAATTATTGCCCCTAGTGGATTTCGAATACGTAATTGATTGAAAGTGATCCTATTATTTGTGACTTACTGAATAAAATTCTATTGGAATTTGTTGGAAATCTGTACAAATTTTCATCCAAAATTCAGGTTTGTGTTCTCCGTTCTCTTTTTCAATTTGATTGAAGCTGAAGTTCTTGATGCATTCTGACTGGGTTCTACGTTGATATGCGTACTGTTCCTGAACATAGACTCCACAAATATACGGCATATGGTAAAGTGTTTGGATTTATTACAACACTTGTCACAAATTTACAGCCAGAATTACAACATAATGGTCAGCAAATAGCACGTGCTATGCTGTTGCCTGTATTCTACTGTAACCTTCCTCCACGTGTCTCAAGTTCCTTGGATTACACATCAGCTAATGAAGTTGTGAATACTGTATTACATGGTCTCAGAGGGGCTAAGTTGTGGAAGATACTTACAGATACCGTATTTATTTAACGACGCTGTCAGTAATTCATATAACGAGGCGTGCAATTTTTGGATGATTATAATTAGAAATTGTGTGGAAGAAAGCGGTCGTGGTATAATTTGAGGTTCTATCACTAAATATATATGTACAGTCACTAAAGAGGGAGACTAAAATGTCTGTCGGTATTATTGGTGTCGGAAGCCGATATTCGAACCCGATACGTCCCGATTACAAAACATATCACCGTTGGACCCGGTTTATTTTATAGGCCATATCATGTTATCATTTTAAACGGTTACATACTTGTTTTAATAAAAATCATATGGTCAATTAAACCAAAGATGGCTAAATGTACGGGTCATCTAGCACGCAGGCTATAGATAGTAAATTAATGTAAATATATGTTGGTTAAACATGAAGGCCCTCAGGATGGGGGCCAGTGAATGAACACGGTAATTAAATTACAGATTCCATGAAAAGCAATAAATTTCTTTAGCATCTGCGATTCTTTTAGCTTCTTAACGAAATTAGTTAATTAACATTAAAGGAAGGAGCCGTTCGGAATAACCAGGCTAGATAGATTGATAACATTAAAATTAGTCTCAACGAGGTGAAGGCCGGCAGTGTGGGCAGGAACTACCTGGATACTGTAAAGGTCCAGTGTTGAGTTGTAGTGAACACTGTAGGACCTTTGGGTATCATAAAATGTGGGAAATTTCTTGATTAGCTTAGTTACTGCCATCATCTTGATCCTGCTGCTTGCCACTAGGTATAAAACATTGACGAATATTACACCAGTGCGTGTAGAACAACCAGGCAGTTAAAATAGACGTCACGACTACAAAGGACAGAAAGTCACTGGCCTTAAAGCCTGCATGTATTAATTAAGTGGGCATGCGATGGGCAACTTCGAATCGCAGCGACTGACCTTCTGATGGTAGTCGTTTCGAATTATGCGGGTCACTGGTCATTTTGACGGAGATTTTGTGCGGTTTTCTAGGTCGTTGACGGGCAAATTCACGACCTCTTTCCCCCTTCCATTACTAATTTGCTATACATAATAATTATAAAAGTAAAAATGTGAAGTTCACCGCATAACCTTCCATGAAGGCACAGAGAAGGAGTAGATGTATAGCTGAACTCCTTCTTTAACTTTAGCGCTAAGTGGGGTCGATGGTTAACGCCACGATTTGGCCGATTTACCAGCGGCAATGACGTGGTACCCATTTTATAGGAATCTGTGTGGTCCCCAGGGCCGGTCTGGAAGGGTGCGAAAAATCTCACCCCCACCAGAATTAAATAGCCGGAACGTCCAGCCCGTAGTGAGTCGCTATATCGACTACGATATCCCGTTCCACAAAGAAATTACCGAAAAGTAATATCCTTCTTGTAATACAAAGAAGGAAGGCTAACTGGTTGATCACATCTTGCGTAGAAACAACCTTCTAAAACACCGAATTGAGGGAAAGACAGAAGAAAGGATAGAAGCGACTAGAAGACGAGAAAGAAGAAGTAAACAACTATTGTTTAACCTTCAAGGAGTGAGACGATACTGGAATTGGAAATTGGAAGCTCCAGGTCGCACCCTGAGGAGAACGCGTTCCGGAAGAGGTTAGGAACCTCCCGTAAAACAGACTAGCATGAACGAATTAATTAATGAATTTAATGAATGTGTGTGTGTAGGCTTAAATGAATGCGTGTATAATTATCTCCTCCCAGTTAACGTTAAGCCATCCCGCAGTGTTTACTTAGCCTTCGGATAACCAAGTATGTAGCTTGTTTCTGTAACGTTAAAGTATGTCTTTAAATGTTGTTGTTACCCTAATATTGCTTTGGTCGTTTGTACGTTTGTACGTTTGTACGTTTGTACGTTTCTGGTCGTAACTGTGCAGGTGATGAAGACAAACATACGACGTTTGTGCAGTTAAGCCTATTAACGTAACTCCAATTTAAGTTTATTATTTTCTTTATTATTATTTCGCATGGATTGCTTATCTCAGTTTGAAGATTACTTTTACCCAAGGCTCTTTTTCCTACCAAGAAAGATTATAGCCATTTCTATTGGACACAAAGAGTCGGGATACCTCAATCGGTTTCGTGAATAGGATATGGGCTGGTGGACTGTGAAACTGGAGGCCCCTATCCAGTGGGTGCGGGGAGATGAAAAGCGTCTGGGATGTGAAGTTGAAAACTCTCCCCCATCTAATTCCCAACTTAAGAATGTACGGATCTATACCACTTTCCCCTATACTTCTTCATAATGAGATTCTGAGCAAATTACTGTCATTCGAGTTTTGGTGTTGTGCAAAGCGATGTGTATGAGAACTCCGTCGTTTCCTGATGTGAGAACGTATCACTAGGTAATCGGTTGCAGAAGTTTCGGAGGAAGGTTATGCCTCCAAAGTCAGGGTCTAGAGACCCAAAATGAGCGAAGAAGGTTACGAAAGCACTGCGTTTATTCGAAACGGCGGGAACATACCGTCCAGGGACGCACTACCCTGTCCTGAAGGCAATTCTTACATTACTGTTACCTTACAACTTACACGCGCTGTGTGAATTCTGAAACCACGTCAGTGGAGGGATCGGTCTATTTTGGCAGTAATAATTACCAGCATGAAGTACGGATTGAAGACTTGTTTCGTCGTCATCACTGTGAGCGACACAGATTAGAACCAGGAGCGAGTGTGATTCGAAAATGTGTAGTCCAATATCTGCAGATGGCGGACTGCCGAAAAGCTGTAGATGAAAGTCTGGAATTTACTGAAAAAAATTTTTCCGTTTCTTATTTCGAGTAGTAATTTTATTGTAAACAATCCCGGTGATCCTGCGACCTAATTTGAATATTTCTGCATCCGCTTGATTGCTGGGATCGCGGGTTCGAATCCTGCTGAGGGCATGGATATACGTCTCTTGTGTTTGATGTGTGTGTGTGTGTGTGTGTGTGTGTGTGTGTGTGTGTGTGTGTGTGTGTGGCGTAGTTAGCGGCCTCTGCGACGAGGCGATCACTCGTTCAAAGGAGTCCTACCAAGTGTTTGTGTGTGTGTGTGTTTGTGTGTGTCTAATTTTGTGTGGGCTAGAAAACTTAATAACGAGGAGGACTAGGCCCGTGTTGGGCTCTAGCACCACCAACAAAACTGTTGTTGTATGGAGATATAGTGTATTGTAAGAGCCTAAATAATTCAAATGATTTAACAATTTTAAAGAATGACATTTGCTTTAAGACAAGAGTAGTTCTCTGAAGGATGGCGAGTTGTGAATTACGGCCGTACCTTACACCGTACTGGTGGGAAATACCTACAAACCGAATATACTTCTTATGAAAATCCTGGTCATAAGACTCAGTGACAATGTCCAAACGCGCAGTGAAATATACAACATTGCCCCCAACTGCAAACTTGTTAATTTGTATGTTATTTAACGACACTTTGAGTGGATGACAGCTGGTCCCACTGGCCGTGCCGCCTAGGGCGTGAGTCTGCGGCCTCTCGCCCGCTGAGATTGTGGGTTCGAATCCCACTCGGTGGATGTATGTCTGTATATTGTGAGTGTTGTGTGTTTCAGTTAGAGGTCTCTGCGATGAGCTGATCACTCCTCCAGAGCAGTCCTACCGCTATGGTGCGTCGTTGTGTGTGATCTAGAAACCTCGTGAATGAGGAAGCCCTGGCCCACTGGGGGTTGTTGAGCCAAAAGAAAGAAAAAAACGATTGGCTGAAAACATGTAATGTCGAATGTAGGATGATTAATGGAGGATAGACTTGAAAGAATGTGAGAAGAAAGTTTCTTCGCCTGTTTCATGCTACTATCCCTGCATTTCTATGTACGGGTTGAGCAAATCGACGGAAAGCGTCGGTCATGAATGTCGGTGTTCGCTGTTGAGATTCGAACAAGGAATCTCTCGAAACATGCCGGCAGCCATACCTTCTTGAGCTTACTTGCTCGGTTAATGGCACTTCGATATTGGAAACTAAATGTTGGCAGTTCACGAGAAACGCATGAACTGGAATGCAGAAATTATGTTAAACACGTACGCAAATCGGCGAAAGGATTACCATACTGTGGCTTTATTTCAGCTTTCCCCGACACGAGTGTGGTGTACGGACTACAGTTTCGAGTTCCCTTACATTCTCGCATTCTCTGCCTGCAGTTGAAACATGTGATAAAGGAGATACTTCCTTCTGATACACACTGAAAATTCTCGCCATCTTCACGGCGTTTTAGGATTGTACATTAACGGCGAAAGTGGCTGAAACGGTGACGCTGCTGACTTGTATGTGGGATTTGCCAATTCCTGTGTCGGTAGAGACACAATCTTGAGGTTTCAAATGGTTTTACTCATTTCGTGCCGTCAACTATGGAATGTTAAGTTACCCTAATGTACACCACCAACGTATTCTTCTATATGGTATAAATTTCATTATTCACTATGATACTAGCATCCTACATTATAAGCGAAACTGCTGACAGGGTCGCTAAATAAACATCAAAAAAATAAAGTAAGATTGGTGCGCTTATTATATGGAGTTGGGGTATTTCAGTCAGTATTTTGACTAGGGTGCGGGTACCGCCGGACCGGGGTTTCATGCCCGGTTTCTTTTCTCCCTCCCCACTTCTTTTAGGCATTCTAACCATCTGAAAAATGGACACTTTTGGCTTTTTGGGTTTAAAGTGGATAGAGCGTGAAGCTGACCGCTCATCTCTATCAAATATCTAGGTTTAGAATGCGTGGAGCCGTAATCCCACTTCCCCTCCCACCTTCATTGCATAGTGCTTACCTAACTTTACCGCTTGCTTTGCAGTTGTTAAATATTTGCCACGGTGCCCATTAACCATATTCCCTATTTGATTAAACCCGAATATTCATCGTTAACAACAAAATCCGGAAACCAGATCTAGCTATGATACGCCAGTATCCTTTAGAAAGCAAAAACCACTCTTAGTAAATAACCAACTTAATACACAAATTCTTGTTTTATAATAAGTTTATTATATGCCTGTACATGTTTCGAGCAATATGTGTTCATTAACAAGAGGTCAAAATTGTATTATGCAGTATCTGGTATCATCACACCTGTAGGTGGCCGTCCGATGCACAGGTTGAGAGATGACTGTCTCAACCTGTGCACCGGACGGCCACCTACAGGTGTGATGATACCAGATGATGTATAATACAATTTTGACCTCCTGATGATGAGCACAATATTGTTCGAAACATGTAGAGACATATAATAAACTTATTATAAAACGAGAATTTGTGCATTAAGTTGGGTAATTACTAAGATTGTACTGAGATGTACGGTCAGCAAAACATCAATAACCACTGTTGTATTCGCATTAGGTCGTTTTTGATATTCCGATTAGCCTCAAGGGGAGGTTACTGGCCTGATATTATAAATGTAAAATTATCACATTTTGGAGTACATCAAACTTTGCAGTTATGAATCTTTGTATAGGAATAGGCCTATTTCATGTTTATCTGTACCTCCTGCTGTCTCTTGTAAAATTACTGGTAATAGTATTTTTATTCTTATGTTTATGGGGCCGTGCATCATCTTGATAGTTGAGTAAAGAGAAAACCAACTTGATGCCACTTATTTTATTATTTTATTCAATGTTCATTCAATGCTCAACATGTTTCGGCCG
>Ga0123355_10015548_pt1 | contig 11962 bp, 12 predicted proteins | sample TergutEmb28metaG_3_FD_89872 | JGI IMG/M metagenome (GOLD analysis project Ga0123355, IMG submission 89872) | Embiratermes neotenicus P1 segment gut microbial communities from Petit-Saut dam, French Guiana - Emb289 P1 | ecosystem: Host-associated > Arthropoda: Insects > Digestive system > Gut ... | reverse complement strand
GCGATACGCCGATGCGAGAGGCCATTCTACGGGTGGAGATGTGGACTGCTCTGAACCATCTGAAGAATGTTCTCTCGTGTGTTAATCGTTCGTACCACCTCCCTTTCAGACTGCAAAGAAACAGTCGGAAGAGAACCAGTATCACGCAATGTCTGGTGAATTCGCTTAAATACACTTCGAGGCGGAATCCTTCGATCGGGAAAACGTCTTTGTTATTCTTGAACAGCAGCACGTGCATTGCCATCGCAAAATCCATACACAAAATGCATGTCACAATATTCCACGTGGGAAAACACAAAAGGCATTTTAGCAACACCGTACGATTAACCTGCCAGCCATTCTCAAAGCAGCCTTACACTGAACTGCGTATGCACGCAACGCATTTCTTATGAGGCGTCGTTCACTGGCGACAGTCAGCTGTAATCGCGTCATACGAAACTCCCACTCAAGGCCGAGGGGGGTGAGAGTGTTAGCCGACAGGTAGAGTGCGTGGACCCGCAAGAAGACCTCACTTTTCTCTGGTCATTATCTCCGTAACCGTTCCGCTTTGGACATAGGTGTTTTGGGTTATATCGTTATACATTAATATAAGGAATACCCTCCCGAAGTCTGGCACATTCCTCCTGGGACACCCTGTATATATATATATAAATAAATAGGGGTTCACCCATAGAATTATACATATATATGTACACAGATACACAAAAAATACATGTACATACATAAACATATTTACACGCATAAATTAAAACACAGTCACACGCATGTATACGTACATACATGTACACATATAACATGAATTCATAAAAACACACATATATACATACATACACACATACTAACACGAAAATTTATGCATTCATGCATGCATAAATACACACATGTACACAGACATATACATTCATACATACATATATTCATATATTCATTTACATCTACATATATACATACATACGCATATAAATACATACATACAAACATACATACGCACATACATACATACATACATACATACACACATACATACACACCTAGATACATACACACATACATACATAAATAAATATATACCTACACATATACATATATACACACATACATACATACATACACACATACACAAATACATACAAAGATACATACATGCATACACACATACATTCACACATACACCCATACATACACATACTATTATACATATATACGTACATACATACACGCATACATAATACATACACACACTTACATGCATACGGACATATATATACCTACAAGCAATGCATACGTACATAGATACATAAATTCACACGCTTACATACATACATATAGACACATACATACATATATAAATCGAACATACTTACATCCACGCACATACAAACATACTTACACATATATACGTATATACATACACATAATTTACACAAATACACACATACATACGTATATACACACATACATAACACATAGCAATAGATGTTCTTCACACCACACAATTGTCAGGCAACGAGAAATTCCTGGGAATTATTACAGGGGCAAATTTCTGGAAGGATATTTCGCAAGCAAGCAATTATATGTAATTATCGGAGAGATTGCAAAGACAAATTTGAAAGCTGCAAAGTTTCAAGCAATACAGAATTATCTGTCGGGAATAATCAGATCCTTGCGAATATGGAAACCTGGAAGATATCAGAAGACGACATTTGCTCAGTCCATAACCTTAAAATTTGACGTAATTGTCGCTAACAACAAAGCACAAATATACAATTTCATGGGAACACCGTACGCATTAAAAGGAAAACAACATGCTGAATTACATAAAACTGGATCCAGTTGATTTCAAAGAATTTTCAAATTGGAAATAACGAGTGAGGCTCTACAGAAATAGACGAGAAACTGAACAAAAAGATAATAGTTCAAATTTACCTAGCTGTATTTATAGAGAAGTTTGATGAAACAATAGATTCATCATGCAAGGAAAAGGTTTAAACACCTAAATTTCCCGAAATCTACTGCAAACAAATAGTCAGTTCCTTGGTGGACCGACGCTTTCGAGATAGTGAAGAATAGGACAAATGCACTAAGAAAATTACAACGAATGTTAAACAACGAAAAGCTAAAGGAGAATGGAATAAAACCAGTACATTGAAGATAAAAAGAATTACCAAGTGGCGATTAAGAACGAGAAAATAAACTCACTGAAATAATACTGCAATATAACATCCCGGGCAACACATTGAATGAGGCGTAAAAACTCGCCTCAGGGAAAACAAGAAATGCGGTACAGCTAACAATGCTACAAAAACGGACGGATCAAAACAGCAAACCTAACAGAAACACTGAAGTTTATAATAGAACAGCTCATGCCAGGAGACAGCAAACAAGAAGACCCAGATCGACACATGAACTTCTGAAGACTAACAGAACAACCGATGGAAACCACTAACGACAGATATTTCTCGCAGGACGTATTCAGAGATATAATCGAAGATTTCAATCCCAGGCTAGCACCAGGAACAGAAGGAATCACAAGCGAAATTTTAATACTTTTTTTTTAAAAACGTACCCAAAACAGTAATTTCTATTTACAACGTATTTTTGAAAAGAGAATGCTTCCCCCCCAAAAGGAAGATAGCCAAAATAATTCCAGTCACGAAACCTGACATAGAAGAAAGCCTATGCACGTCCAAATATCAGCCAATCAGTTTTGCTAATTATAGTAGACAAAGTGCTAGAAAAATTACTGACCAAGAAAATCATTCAATACACCCGTAAAATTGATTATTTAAGTTAAAACCAATTCGGTTTTACTCCTCAAAAGAGCACGACGGTTGCAGCTATGGAATTGAAGCAATTTATAAAACTGAATTGTAAAAAGTGAGATTAGTCACCATGGCTATCTTAAACGTTAAAGGAGCATTAGACGCAGCATGGTGCCCAGCCACACTAATGCAGCTGAGAGACGCCAAATGCACACAGAATCTTTACCAACTTACGCAACACTTCTTTACAGGAAGAAGAGCAGTAATATCAAATAACAGCTTGTTTACACAAGGGACAAATTTTGTATTAATTTGTGTATGCATTAATTAGTGGTTAATGAGGATATCTTAAGTTTCATGTCACTATAGGATATCTTAGATTCCCAGTTACTATATTTTGAAACCAGGCCATCTGGCCTCAAACGTGCCCTAGCAACAACGATATTGCTTGGTCAGTAAGAATCGCTAGCCAATAGAATTAGTGGAAAATTTCCAGTGCGTCACTACACACTGTCAGGCAATGCCTTGTTCTTTGTTTGAAAATCCAAGCCAGCGTCCCTTGGGCCTGGCTTCTTTAGTTGAAGTCCTTTCTCCATAGTGATTAGAGGTACGTTAGTCATGATCTACATGGACAAAGGAGATCATATTAATCAAGTGTAATTTACCATCAGGGTAGCATACCTAATTACACGTAATCGTGTGAAAGAGTTACATTTAAATCTGCGACACCACGGGCCAGAAATCTTGGTGGCATTACCACCAACATACATTTTTTGTTTGTGTGCCAAGGCACCGAATGCCTACTTATTTTTCTGCATTCTTTTCTCCTAAGGCATTCGTTTTACTGATACAATCCCAGTGTCAGTGATATCATGGGACCGTGCCCCAACCCCTGTTGTGATTCACCTTAATACATCGAGTTGATCATGTAATCCAACAGTGTGAAGGTTTCGTGTTATTGTGAGAGTGTTGCATTACGGCTCCTCTCAACATAGGAACAGCAAGTGAGTTATCACATTACCACAGTGTATTTGTGTTTCTTTGTCCCCCGGGGCATTCTGGGATATTTACCCAAAAAGTGTCAGTGACATCAATTTTGTGTTTTACATAAGTCACTTCGACACATATAAATTACAGTGCAACGATTATATTATATTTTGGTGCAAATTAATAATCAGTGCGAGCGAGTTCTTACTTCTCCATTTCGACTGGCAATTAGCTAGTGGGCTTGTCAACCACTACATTATTTTGTGTACAAGCAATTCAATTAATTTTACCACACTGGTGACAATATGCTAATTACAATCAGTGTAATTCATCATACAAACAGTGTTACTTCACGAGTTCACTACAATTGTATCCAGTGTAACTTTGCATATAACCAGTTTTATGTCTACATTAGACTTTAGAGATTTATAGTAGAAATTAAAATTCCTTTCACCAGCATTATTGTGAGTAGATTATTTTTCTATTCAACTAAATGTTCCCTGTACTATAGCAGGCGCGTACACAGCTGTAAAGTTGAAAGGAACATATCCACCGACTGTCTACAATAGTCATGCTACGGTCCATGTGTTTCTGGAACATACAGTACTCTTCCGTTCTTGACTAGAGTTAAACTAACCATAGGAAAACTGAATTTTCAGAAGACTTGGAAACCATGATAATAGCATAATCAATTAGAGGAGCAGAGAACTTCGCCAATGTGGAATTGAGCAAAATCTCAACATGGGGAAAGAAATCAAAAACCGATTTAACGAAGAAAAATAAAAATTTTTGCTTATGACAAGACGAAAGCGAAAAGTACGAAAATAACTTGCTATATATCTGATTTACAAACCTTTTCTTCAAGTGTACTCTCTGAAATAACTAATTGTAATATTCTACAATAAGCTTACGTTTGCAGAACACAGAAATTACACAGATGAAAAATGCACAAAATTTATATTTACACTTTCCAAATCGGTAAAATTCAACTTCGGGGGGGGGGGGACCAATCCACACGGCACTTAAGACAATACACATAGGAGAAATACTACTTCTTCTCTCATAAGGTGCACCGGTGTGGAAAAAAAAGCCATAGATAAATTTAGCTTCAAATAAAAGCCAGTAAGTTTACAAAGACATATGAAAATTAAAATCGCAAAGCATACTTACACTACGGCGTTGAACGAAGCCATCTGCATACTGACAAGATTGACCTTTTCGCCATTAAAATAAACGAGGCATGTAAATTCAACCATCTAACCAAAGTAGCTCAAGATTGGAAATAATGTTTGTTCGTGACATTTAAGTTAGATATTGACATCATCACAGAATCTATAAACTTCCTTACAGACAAAAATAAATAGACAAGTTCAATTTAAATATTTACAGACGGAAGGAAGTGAGAACAGGGGGTAGACACAGGCTTAGTAATATTCAGATCAGGCAACCACATAAAAAGTCTAAATCACCGGCTAAACAAAAATGCACCAATAATCAAGCCGACCACCTAGCGATAGTAATAACACTAGAGTATACAGAAAACCTACAAATAGAAGACAAGACGGCCACCATATACACAGGCAGTCGAATGACACTGGATTCGCTCAAAAATTGCAACATCCGCTCATACGTCTTTGAGGAAATAAGAAGGAAATTGATAGATATGAGAAAAACAAACTGGAAAATCCAATTCAGCTGGGTCAAGGCTCATGTCGGGTTTCGGGAAAACGAGCTAGCCGACACACTCGTAAAGGAGATAACGACGAACATGGACATCAAAGAATGCTACAAGAAAAATTAAAAAAATGTAGTGATAAGTGAACTTGGTGATATAAGTATTGGGAAGTGGCAAAGGGAATGGAGCGAAACAAAAAAGGGAGAAATCACAATGAATAATTCCCGGTAGTTGCTGATAGATAAATTATGAGAATAAACATTATTCAAAAACACATCCACGGTAAAGGGGCATGGAAACATAAGGTCATACATGAGCCGATTAAAAATAATTGATATAACAACACGTTCCTGTGACACCAAGGACCAAATATTAGATCGCTTGTTATTTGAATGTGAGCTGTTAAATAAGGAAAGAGTCAGCTTGACATCAACAGTACTAACGAGAGTTGTGGCCAATAAGTAAAAAAAAAAATGATAAGGAAACCTTTTAAAATATTTGCTAATTTTACTAAAAAAATTCTTTGGTGAACTTAACGAAGTATTCAATCAATCACACCAAGCAGATTAAGCTTCCTTCATAGCATGAAAACGTTCAATGGAACTATATCTAAACACTTTTATAAATACCACAATAAAGTATGTAGTATTACCTCAAGTAATTGAGTAGGAAATAAATAAATAAAAACATAACATACATAAATATAAACATAATACGTAGATAAACAATTCATACACATTTAAATAAATAATTCAATATATACACGTACATATATATATAAATTGTATCTCGTGTTCATAAATATATGTACAAACATTAATACATATACACGTATGTACAACATATATTCTTACTAATATACAAACACACATGCATATATACATACATACGTTCATACATACATATATACATACTGATATACTTACACACAAATACACACATAAATTTATGCTCACTTACGTAAGTACATATGTGAACTCATACTTACGTACATGAATACATACATGCGTAAACAAGTAATAAATACATTCATGCGTACACGGACATACACACATACATACGTTGATACATGCATACATACATACATAAAAATACCTACATACACACATACATACGTACTAACATATATACATACATAAATACATGTATACGTAAACAAAAATAAACACATACATACATACATGCGTACGTACGTACGAACATATGTGTACTCATACATACGTACATAAATACATACGTGCGTAAACAATAATAAATACGTACTTACATACACACACATACATAAATACACGCAGACATACATACATATATACATACACACACAAATATATACACATATACATACATACATATATACATACATACATACAAACAAATACATAATTACATACATAAACACACATGCGTACACACATACATATTTGGAATTTGACCGATCATACTAACACAACATTCTCACTGTCTTAACGCCCAACTTTCCCCCTACGTTTGTACAGACAGTTCACAATTAACTCACCAATAAACACCGATGAACTGAAGACAGTTCCTACAATCAATACCACAAATATCGGCATTAAGTGAGAAATAGAGAATGCGAAAAACTCATAACCAGCTGCTTCCACAAGTCTCCCTCCACCCTTCAAAGAAGCTCGATGGTGCAGTTCTTCCCAGAGTCTATACATAAAACCAGCTTCCAAATATCGTCTCATTAGGATGTTGAATCCGTCAAGAAGTAGATTTCCCTTCTTAAAAACAACAATTGCAAATGTTGAAATTAGAGATTCATCAAAGGGGCAGATTATTTTACCGACTTCCACAGTCCCCAATTCCCTAGCAACATAAGAAGTCATTGCTGGATCATTAACAATAGCAATGTCTCTTTTTGTTATCATTCGTTCAATACATTTTCGCATATCACTGCAGTCTTCCTTAGGTTCCTTACTTTCAAAGAATGTAAAAAAATCGGGATACGATACAGTGGATAAAGCAAATTGTACAACAGGGTAGTACCCATAAACTACGTCTGAATTGAGGAGTTCGTCAAAAGTTTCTATCTTTTTTTCATATTTCGGTTGCACAAGATAAGAAACAAAGAATGCTTGGAACACAGTGCTAATAGCGAAACAAAAACATACGTAAAGAAGGAAAATAACTCTGAGGCTAGAAGTTTTGGGCTGTTGTGGAACAGACACTCCCAAAAAAACAGACCAAGCGTTTTGGAAACAGCTGGAAAGTGACTGATATGTGTGTGTCTCATTACACACAAACCGGTAGGGACCATTACTGACATACCAGAACACAGCTGCTGTTAGCAACATCACAAGGCCAATTGTCAACCACACAGACAGCGAGAAAGTTGTCAGTAACTTTTCCGTTCCGGGAATCGCTTTTGGACAGGGAACAAGAATATTTATATTGACAGGTAAATAGGGTATTGTGGCGTCAAAATATGACATCACAATAAAAGGAATCAGAGGAACTAATCCTGTTAAAACTTCAGATATACCTTCATTTAATTCAGTTAACGTTTTTGTATATGAGTGGTGTTCTATATTTAGTGATGGAGGAAGGGAAACATATGTCAAGTTCAGCTTTTCACATACCCATTTAAGTATCTCAACCGAAAAACCCGTCATTTTGTACCCAGTACTGCCATCATTTTGTGTGAAATTTTCAGTCATAACCACAAGGGGGTCGATTCCTATGGTACCCACTTTAACGGGACAACCCATTAAATCATTTGGAACTTTTGCAGGGTACAAATTTGCATTATATGAAAATCTGCCATTATTTTCAAAGACCCATTCATCCAGCAGAATGACGTCTTTTACCTCTCCACATACTCCCAATTTAAATGGAAACCAAGTGTACAAGTTCAGCCTGTCAGCTGATGTCTTTGTGTTGCTCAAAGCATACAGTGGACGATATAAATTTTGCTTTGGTATCAAGACCACCACGTTGGCAATTCTGGCCACCTGCCACAATACGGAGCATATGTGAGCGGCCAGTAAATGTCCCGATCCATTGCTCTTATCAGTTGCCACCACAAGAAACCTTCCTCTAGGATTCCACGATGTGCTGTATTTCATATTCTCCACTTGATTTTCAAGGGTATCGTTTAAGCTTCCCGCTTCTCCGTTCCACACAAACAGAATATAACTGTGGTGTAAAACTGATGTGTCTGCAGTGTCATCTCCGCTCGGTCGGAACAATTCAATCGGCCATCTTGTTCCCTCGTGTAGCTTTCCTATTAATACGCTCACCGTCTGCAGATCGTCCCTCTGTGGCAAAGGATCACTGAGAGCACTGCGGACGACTTGCGTTGTTGTGTGTGGCATCGAGACGACGAGAGGTCTTCCTGGTGCGAAGTGTCTGTGTGCGATGGTCCACACGCACAGGACAGTGTGTAGCTGGTCTGTGGTCAGCGTGCTGTCTGTCGACGCTACGTCAGCTTGAGTGACTGCAGTAAGAAGCAACATCAGCTGCAGCATGCTAAAAGTCATGTCGGCTGCTGTCATCTGCAAAGATAAGAGCATTGGCATTTTGAATTGAGATATTTATCTGACTTCGAAGCACAATAATGGTTTGATTTTTAACCTGAAAGAACTGTTTATTGGAACGGGACGCTATACGGTTTGTTACAACCTGCGCACAAAATCCTTTTGCCACTTTAATTCCTCTACGCATACCGTGACCGTAAAATGTTTCCTCGCCAGTGTGGGTAAATATCTGTAACTGTGTACGGCGTCACACACAGCAGATGATAGCCATCACAGTGAATGGCAGCAGAGCCACAAATATCAACGCTGCTGTGATTCACCGAATTTGTCTGTTGATTAACAATCCAGTTTTATTTCGGTTGAATTAATTTCTTGCCTGTAACATTTCGAAATATAAATGTTAGCAAGAATTGTGCCCTAGCATTCTGCGAATTGAGGTAATTTTTGTGTAGCGCTTCGCCAAATCAGTGTCAGTCTGTATGCAGTCCGCAGTACCAATCTTCTGCAGCAAGCTACGTAATTACATTGCTGCAGCAACTAGCTGATCTGTGTTGTGTATCGCATTTTGCTGCTGTCAGTACTATATACACACTGAATTGTGCAGTTGCCCTGTTTATCGGCAACGCTTATCTGATTGATCTGTGTGAGTCACAATGTTAAGTGTTCTGTTGTTCCTTATTGCTGAAGCCTAAAGCGTTGTTAGTAATATTCCTTTCACGCCACTGTCCATTCGAAACTCTCCTTCTCCCTCTTAACTCTCAAACTCCTCCTCTCTGCCTCGTCTTCCTGCACGTTGTAACGGACGGCGACCTTCAGTATGTCTTCCTCCACCCGCTGTTTCAGTTCTCTCCAGTTACCATCATTATCTCTAAATTTAAACAAACATCAATTTATATGTAACTGCTGTCAGAGGAATTTAATTTCTACAGTTCATTGTTTGTTTCTGGGAGTTGTCTTTCAGCTGCGTCTTTAGAACTCGTCACTCACTAACCAACCAACTACCGAACTCAATGAAGCACAGCCATTCTTGAAAAGCTCACATTTTCCAGGTACTCAAGAAATTTTCCACTTTGTGCAGCAAATAAAATTTCATCAAAATATTTTGAAACCCATCTAATTGTCACTGTCCTGGTCCAGATCGAGGTTTCTCTATCATATTTCTTCGATATCCACTTTAATATTTTCCATGGCCAAAACATTTGCCAGCTAATTACCTTCCATTTGACAAATCTCATATCCAATTCTCATTCCTTACCTTGTTCCAAACGATCAGTCAAATCATTTGCGAAATATTCAGTAACGCATTAAACTCTTATGGTGTTGAGTTGTTAGCAACACGCCCAGCCATCAAGCTGGAGGGCACCCTTTGTCGGATATCCACTGCTGTTTATTCTGTATTACCAACTACACTACATATATGGTGACCATTTCTTCCATCGTAATCTGAGGAAGCCCCGCAACATGTTGACATGGACACGGCTCATGATACACTTTTTTTATCATTACAATTATCATCATCATCTAGTATTTTCATTAGCAATAACAAAATTATTTAAGATAACCTCACTCCAATAGACCATAAATCTATTATTAACGCCTTACCGTCATTTTCTATTATTGACGAGTCACTGATATTCAGTTTATCATTCAATCCTTACTGACATTCAATATATCATTAACTTCTTACTGACATTCAGTATATTATTCACTCTTTACTGACATTCAATATATCATTCACTCCTTACTGACAACCACGCATGACGAAATGAAATATATAACGCCCAAAATTGGCAGGAAGGGGTACATAAAACTGCACGAATGAACTCAAAAAGCGTTTTTATTCAGTTATCAAATTACTGAACTTGAGATTTTTGAATGAAACCCGTTCATTCGGTCAGCGGACAAGGCTGTAAACTGGATGATTCAGGTTCGAATTCTCGGCCTGCCTCTGGGTCCCACACAGCCTCCCGGTTAGTACGTATTGGCCTTCTTCCTCTGGGATAAACCGGCCGGGTAGTGAGCTTAGCAACTCACCAGTATCTAGTGCCGAGTTGATGATGCACAATGGAAACCTCCCGTCGGTGTTACGTTTGCAGTTATATGAGCAGCAGTAGATGAAGTTTGTGAGAGTGTCTCGAACTGAGATGTACGGTAAAGAGTGGGCTGGTTGTAGTGCAGACTGGTACAGCGCTGTTGGTGAAGGTTAGTGTCTTTCGGTGTTTGGTGTGAATTGCTTACAGCTTGAAGTGTTGGACTGTCTGAACTGTGAATGTGGAGACAGTAATCTGCAGCGAAATTTGATAATTATATAGCGTTCAACATGGAATGACATCTGAAGAGTTTTTCATATTTAGCTGTTCTGCTGAGAAGACACCGGAATATTACCGAAATGTGTTAATTTTGATAATATTAAAAGGAATTTTCTTCGCATGTACTTTACGTGCCTTGGTGTGTGTAAATAATATTTAGACCATAGTTACTTACGTCAATATTTTGTCTCAAATTGACAATTATATTCTCAAAACTTCCAGCTGCTTACCTTCGCCTTTCACTACTAACATTTCATATCAATTTCACATTTCCCTCAACCAACCATTAGCAACTCAGTTCTCACACTACATTCTGTCTAAAGTGTTCTATCTGTCTTTCCACATTGCAGCGGTTTCAAAATCGCCAATGTTTTGTTTTGTCTGTCATGTCATGTTTGAATTATATGTACGTGTATCTACTTACAAACTTTACCACAACACCTATCTCGAAACGATTTCGCAGTGGTCACGTGAGTGTCAAAAAGCCATATGCAAACACAAACCCCTAAGCACAGTGGGACAGAATTAATTTCCAACTGGCTTCATACAATTCAGTGTAATTTTGTAAAACGCTAACGAATTTTAATCCTCAGTGACTTAGTTGAGTAAAGAGAAACCAACTTGATGCCACTTATTTTATTATATATTCAATACTCATTCAATGCTCAACATGTTTCGGCCGTTAATACGTCCATCTTCAGGAGTCTGCGACTAACTGGTTGTTATTTC
>Ga0123355_10015546_pt1 | contig 11963 bp, 2 predicted proteins | sample TergutEmb28metaG_3_FD_89872 | JGI IMG/M metagenome (GOLD analysis project Ga0123355, IMG submission 89872) | Embiratermes neotenicus P1 segment gut microbial communities from Petit-Saut dam, French Guiana - Emb289 P1 | ecosystem: Host-associated > Arthropoda: Insects > Digestive system > Gut ... | reverse complement strand
TTCAGTCTTGATAGTTCTTGTGGCTGGTTTCATGGCTCGTTTTATCTGCTGCTGGCTGTAACCGTTTTGTTTAAAGACATGGGTGAGGAATGTGAGTTCCGTTGCTAGAGATTCTTGGTCGCAAGGAGAACCTCAGAATGAAATGGTCTATATTTAATTCAGGCAGATAAATTAGTTAAGCAACACTACTTAGTCCTTCGGAATAAGACAGCAGACTATTACTACGAAAATAAATGCACGATTACAGAAACATTTCTGATACTGGAGCTGTTTTCGGAATTCGAACTGCGAATTTCGTTGTATGACGGAGCAGTGTATGTCACCCATCATCCTTTCTCTCTCAGTATCTTATGCCAGCTCTTGTTCAGCACAAACATCCTTTCTGCTTGAAACGCGAACAGAAATACGGTCCATTCATCCCAGCACAAAAAGCTTGTCGATAGGAGATATCACTTTACGTATAAAGATACAAGGCTTCAGGGTTTTATACCGGTGCGGCACATAGCGTTTCTTTAAAAGTTCCATGTTTTCTTTATTTGGTATTTTCTTTGCATCCCATTGTTTTATATTTTTTGGAAGCAGATTTATTACAGAAAAACACAGAATTCATCCTCGGTTGTTTAATACTAGAGATTTTGAGACTTTAACGTCTACTACCAGCCCGTCAAAGCTGACAGGTTACGGGATTTTAACGTGAACATCAACACTCTAACCCCGACACCATTTTCTCATCTCTGCACCTTCGCGGTCCAGCAACATCTGCACAAAACATCCCTCTCCCCCTAGTGCAGAAAGCAATTAAGTTTCTCTCTTGTACGTGATATTCCTTTGTTAAGGACTCATTAAAGTTTTATTAGAACGAGAGTGCTACCCCAAACACTTCGTTGCTTAGACGATTATTCAAAGTAATGTATATATGAGAGACGAAATATTTTTGCACAAATATTTAAGACATCTGCTCTGAGTTTGAACATGCGACAGTCATGGCTACCGTACACCTGGGTACTGCAATACCAGCTTCAACATGAACATTGAGCAAAACACGCATCATTACTAACGAGATCGATAAATGTACTTCAATAAGCATGCAAATGTGTGGATGAACTGAAAACATCACATTAAGAAACAACAAGAATAAGAAAGAAAATATGAAATAGAAAGGCAAATGCTATAATAGGTTCTACCGTGTACAGCACTAGGAAAGCCGCATTACGTGTTGTTACTCCAACGTCACTACCAGCGACACCACAGCTGCCGCTACTGCTTCTACTGATAGTAGCTGTGATGGTGGTGGTAGTAATAGTAGTAGTAGTAGTAGTAGTAGTAGTAGTAGTAGTAGTAGTAGTAGTAGTAGTAGTAGTAGTAGTAGTGGTGGTGGTAGTGGTGGTGGTGGTGGTGGTGGTGGTGGTAGTATTGGTGGTGGTAGTAGTAGCAATAGGAGTAGTAATAGTAGTACTAGTAGTATCGGTAGCAGTAGTAGCAGTCGTAGTAGTGGTAGTGGTAGTAGTAGCAGTGGTTGTAGTAGTAGTGGTGGTGGTGGTGGTGGTGGTGGTAGTAATAGTATTAGTAGTAGTAGTAGCAATAGTATTAGTGGTAGTAGTAGCAGTAGTGTTAGTAGTAGTAGCAGTGTTAGTAGTTGTGGTAGTAGTAGTAGCTGTAGTAGTTGTGGTGGTTGTAGTAGTAGTAGTCGTAGTACGATATTTCGTTCAAATAATTTCTAAATTTCTCTTCTTTAATTCAAGCAGTCAGCCCATACAATTTAATAACAAGTAATGAAACGTGCTCTTCTAAATTTTACATCCAAACGCCCATGTTGGTAACAGGCACGCTTCTGCCTGAGTAACAGGAGCTCACCAGAAGCTGATGCCATAATTGCAGAGGAAAAGTCGATCTGTCCGTCTGCTGTCATGGCACGTCATCAAGTTATGCAGTGTGAAGACTACGTCATTACGCTCTTAAAGAGGTTTTTTGTGTTCTTGTAGCGCAGAGAATCACTAAGCAACAAGATATTTTGCGGAAAAGCTTCGTTCAAATCATTTTTTGAAGTAAACAACGAACAAATCCACTTTTTATAAATGCTGTAACAGTACAGGCTTTCAAACAAAACAAACTGGGCCCAGCGCGTTCAGCTGCAAAATTAATTATAGAAAGTATTTTTAAAAATTTGTTATGACGTCTTGCACAAAAATTGGAACAGCACTATTTAAGTAGGCATCAAATTCAGAAACATTATTTATACATGTCCCAAGCGAAATTCAAAACAACATTTCCTCTAATCGCTTTGATCGGCGCTGCATTCGGACTTTATATAATTGGAACGTTTGGAAAGATAACTGCAGAAGATGTTCAATTTTCCTCTTCATTTCTGCTAGCATGAAAGTTACCAGAACTGTTACATGGATTTTCATGTTTCTCTGCTACTCCAATTCTCTTTAAACTCAGGCAAGCAAAACAGACAAGTATAGACGGACTGAAAGCATTTCGTTGTACAAACCGAAAGTGAAAAAATCATGAAAGCCCTTAAAAACAGACATGGTACAACTTCTGTTATATTCAATTATCTCTGTCCTTAGCCTTGCTACTCTCGAGATATTTGAAAGCAAGATAATTTTAGCTATGCTCTCTTATAATATGGGAAGCGTTGAGCTCGTTAACCACCGCTGTCTGTGTCGTGTGTTCTAGGGAGTGTATGAGACAGTAGCAAAGTTTAGCGTTTCAAGAACTGAGTGTGTAATACTGGAAATGAGAGAAAAAAACTTAGCAGAATTTTTTCCTTACATGGAATCGATTATACCAGGCCCTTTAAAAAGATATGAAATCAAGAAACTTATCAAAACACAAAACTAAAAATATACACAAAATTACAGTAAGGTGTAGTTGTGAAATATGAGTACTGATAGGTTAATATTAAATCATCCCTTAAAACATGGGAGAGAAAAATATTAAGAATGATATATGGTCCAATAAAATATCACAGTGGTTGGGGAATCCGAATTAATGATTAATTACAGATTACGTATAGAAGACCGACTATTTTAATAATAATAATAATAAACCTAAGAAGACTAGAATGGACTGGCCATCTAGTAATAATGACTGCTGATAGGACCGTACAGAAAGTGTTTCTGGGGAAAACTGGCAGAAGAATAAATGCTGGAAGACCAAACTTAAAGTGGCTAGACTGTATTCAGAATGAATTGAAATTGATGGATGTCAAGAGATGAGGAATAAGGCAGAAGATAGATTTGCATGGGCTATCAATCTGAAGGAGGCAGATGTTAAGTTATAAGGACCGTGTGTTGAAGAAGAAGGTTTCCCTTTTGTGTACCTTTTTCTAAGTTACTACTTACTGAATACCCGATTACCAGTTCTTTAAAGCTCAAGATATTGTATTTCATGTGGCAAATGCAGTTTAAATTAGCTCTAGACATGTGGAGTTATATTTCAGCAAGTACATGTCAGAGCTTGTTACATTCTTCTGACAGCAGTTAATAGTGTTTTAGGATCCGAAACACCCGGTACTTTTACAGAATATTTGTGGACTGTGCAACTGTCAAAGAAAATTAAGATTAGGGGAGGAAAATGGTTACTTATAGACACGTGGGTATAGTTTCAAGGCAACTTCGGGCAGTGGGGAATGCCCATGTTATTGCTCACTCGTATCTTGCGGAACTTTTAAATAGCTCACGGACAAGGAAAGAAAGGTTACAGAAAAATGAGCGTAGTATTACGTAGACCACACTAGGCGACACTAATTACACGTTAGAGAGGTACTGAAACTGAGAATTAAGGTAAATGTTCTTTATCTATTATTATCGTAGTTAGCTTCCACATATAAAACCTTAATTTTCTTGAACTTTTCATGCTAAAATGATTCTACTTTGAATAAAAAACGAAGCTCCTACATAAGTGTGTTTCCATTGAACAGGCCGATCGGAGAATGCTGTAAAAGGGCATAAAGAACTTTACTTCAAGACTCAAACGAGACACATAAATAACATAAGAACCCCTCAGGTAGACTACATGAAGTATCATCTGAAATTAACTTTATTAAAAGATAAATAGCACTCTTCACAGATTACAGCAACATAACACGGTATCCGGATTTTGCTTAGAGGCAGGCCACAGAGCTTTGTAATAATCCTGTCGGAACGCCACGAGGTAATTGGTTTCGTGTGTCTGAATAAGGTGAAGGAGATAATGTGGGGGCAGTAGGCGTGAAATTCTCACATCAGAACATCCAATAAGAGAGCCTGAAGAAATTTCATGCAAGGATAATTGTCCTCAAGACATCTAGTCTGGCGTTACCCCACCAATCACTAGATGTGAAATTCTTTAGAAATTTGTAGAAGGTGGATCTGGAAGCGATATATTGAACTACACTTCAGGATAATAAAAAGATTTCTTCAGTCATCCCTGCAATCAAGTACTTCCTCGTTCATTAGTTTATTCTGATGAATTGCGCATTCGTCATTCATTTTTCCTGGCCATGATAGTCCTGCTGATCTCTCTTGTCCTTCCGAAGTTTCTGGTGATATCCCTCCACCGTATTATTTAGAGAAGCTTTGTGAAATTCTGAGTTATCCTAATACATTTTTGTAGCAAACATTTCGCTCATCTAAGAGCCCAACCGTAAACTAGTAACTGCATGTAACGTCGAATTCCCTGTCACACATTTCAAACATCTGTAAAATTCATATCACGCGCGACTTAATAAACCCCTTCACATCTAAATGCAGTGCAGACTACAATTACGGAAGATACACAGCAACAGACACAACTTCAGTCGGCCTTTGTTATAACTTCGACATTGAAGTGACGTCACTCTCTTCTGGATAGTTAGATGCTATTACCAAATTTTAACATGGCAGTCCTGCGAACAGAAAAGCCTATTCAGTGCGCAGAAGAACCCGATAAAATACAAGAGATTTAATGTTCTGTGTAGTTAAAATACGGAGTTATAATAATAGACTTTTCGGTAAATACGTAAACCACCAGTTTTTAGTTGGTTAATGTATAAGTTACAACTTCCAATGTGCATCTGAAAATTCTAAATTCTTCGTTAAGCTTATTTTTGGCGGAACGCGAAATAAAAACACTGTGATCAGAAGTCACTTAGTTATACTGACATTGATTAGTTATTAATTATTGGCGATAGACTTACAGTGTTCGTTGAGACGGTGATTGTCTTTAATTCTACCATTTAATATGCCCTAAAACCAAAGATGCCCTAAACTTGAAAGTTAATCTGCAGATATAATCTTAGTCAAATACGGATTGCAGAAAATTCGTAGATCGAAATATAAATGCGGCGAATGATTAGATAGGCATTCGTGTATTTAAATTTGAAGAAAGCCCGATACATCGTCTTGTTATAGGTGTAAATGGATATATTATTATGAAGGCAAGTTACAAATAATTTAGTCTAAATACGGTCCTTTAATTTTAACTAAATGCTAGTGAAAATGTGAAACAAACATCGGATTCAAGGAGAAGTGAATTGTGTTGCAGTGGCGAGAAATTCATAGGTTTGTACATTGGCATGCATTTGTGGAGCGCGTATTTGAAAGTTTCTCGGTAAAAGAAAAACTGCACGGAGGACCGAAGACGCAGCACGTTTGGAGAGTGTTCCGGTGACGGTTTTGGAAGTCACATACTCGCTAACAAGCCCCTTAGCTTAGTGGAGAAATGAGTTTTTTTGTAACTGTGTCGCGGAGAGAGATCAATGTAGCCGTGCGGGCAACAGATTAGCACATGGTCCACCTTTACTATCTCCATGCAAGTTCGTCTCACAGATAAATACGAAAACGATAAACAGTACTCGGATACACACTGGACCTTGCCTTATCACGTGCAGAAGGACTCGTTGGTGAAGCGATTTCGAACTTGTTTTTGTCAGTAAATTCAGAGATGGTGCTGTAGGGAGAGGTATCGGGCATGTGCTTACTGCTTGTAACATGCCCTGTTGTTCCGTCACGATAAAATATCCCCTTACAGAGTAATGTGAGATTTATCGTAGCGCCCGCAATCTGTGGTTTGCTGGGCACAGGAAAGCCCCAACTGTGTATTAAATATGTTAGAGGAATCGAAACACGTTGAGCGGTATATAACTGCGTGGTGCCGGAACGTCCGGGAGTGAGGTTAAAAATGGAGAGTGAATTGTAGTGAAGTACTGTGAAGTGAAGTGAAGTGAGCTGAAGTGGAGATCTGGGGTGAAATATGTGTATTATCATAATTATGTAACTGTACGTAGGTTCTATGCAGTACGTTGTGTCATTAGTAATTGCTTCTATTTGTTATTTGCTAATTATTCGACTAGTATTTTTTAATATTTTTCATGTTTTTTTTTTGTTTTGTTTTCTATTTTGTGTATTCTGTGTTTTTGTATTTCTTCTCCTTTGGTAACTAACTGTTTCTTTCCTATTTTGGACACGTTAACCGACCACTGCCACCTGGTGTGAACCCAATTGCAAATAATAAATATCATATCATTGCATTGGACTGCGTGTCTTTGAACAGCCCATTAACTGAACAACACATATGTGGGGAGTTATGTAATGAATAATGCCCAAGGTAATAATCGGAGGAATTACGGAGCAGGTACGATTTCAGCATGACGGTAAAACTCCTTACCCCCACTACCAACCCGTGACTTCCTAAATGAAAACTTTTTCAGAACCGTCGATTGGTAGTAGATCTCCGACATATCTGTCGCCATAGCCATTTTCTCTACGCGTTCGTCACTTGACCTAACAGTCTTATAAAATTTGGGGATTCGTCCGAATTAAAGTAGATACAAATCAGTACTAACGTACGAGCCGCTGCTGAACCAGCCTTCACTTCCGTAACACGAGCAAGTTTATATAAATTCCTGAAGTATTCATCCTTCAGGAACCACAGCGGAGTTCATAATTACGGTCAATCAGCCCTCTCTTACTGGTACGGAATCCCCCTAGTTAATGGCTAAATGTTAATAATCTAGCTGTGAAAACTGGTATCGTACTGTCGTAGAGGGCCGTCTCTGGATCCATGTACCACGGGTACGAAGGAGAGGCCACTAAATGCGTGAACTGCAGACGTTACGCCAGTAAACAAAGCTGATAGGAGGGCAAAAGTAATTCTGTGTTCTATTTTTGACAACAGAAGGAATTTTGATTTTTTGCATAACACTTAGACCGAAACTGGGGCCCATCGTCTCCCTTAACCAGTGGGTAATGAGCCCATGCTTGAAGCCAAGTACTGATCTGCAACACATGCTGAATGTTATAATGCGTGGAGCCATAAATTGAATTCTCGCTTTGCCTTAATATGGCAGTGACTAATAGGTTTTTACGAAAAGTTAGGAATCAGTGACTCTTCTGATGAAAGTAAAGAAAGAAACTTTCTTCCATTTAATTTGGGATAACTTAGTATAAATAATACTTAAGAGTGATATTATTCACACTTCCTATTTTAGACGCGGTTTTGCTGAATTAGTGAATAGCAATAAAGAAATAAATAAAATAACTGAAGATATTTTAAGAAACCTTGCAGAAATAAAAGCTACTTTTCTCGATGGATATTTGGTACAGAAACAGTAAGGAAATTAAGAATGTTGCACTGAATTAACAAACACGCCTAAAAAGTACCCAACTTGTAATCCAAGCGTTTTCCTTCATCACACCTAAAAATACTTAGTATTGTACCGCTCGAGTTAAAGCAACAGGAAAAAATACGGAACTGAACTTTGGTCTCGACTATTTCGAGACTGGTTTGTGCAGAGAAATGTGGTTTATGCAGAGAAATGTGGTTTGTGCAGATAAATGTGGTTTGTGCAGAGAAATGTGGTTTATGCAGAGAAATGTGGTTTGTGCAGAGAAATGTGGTTTGTGCAGAGAAATGTGGTTTGTGCAGAGAAATGTGGTTTGTGCAGAGAAATGTGGTTTATGCAGAGAAATGTGGTTTGTGCAGAGAAATGTGGTTTGTGCAGAGAAATGTGATTTGTGCAGAGAAATGTGGTTTGTGCAGAGAAATGTGGTTTGTGCAGAGAAATGTGGTTTGTGCAGAGAAATCTACACATTGATGTAAATTACTAACAGCTTTTAAAAATTAAATTAAATGTTGTTCCTGTGTAAGCCATGGACACATATTTGGAGTGTGGAGGTCTGATCCCACTCATTCCTAGCCTTCGAAATAGTGGTACGTTTTTTCAGCTTGACACCTTGGCCTCTTTACCCCCGAGGACAGGGTCTCCTTGCCCACTGAATAGAAGGCTTGGTGGGTACCGGGTTCGGTTAGACGATTAGAAATGGGAAAACTATTTCGTTTGTGGGGGTATGAACAGCGGTTCCACGGTAGTCCAGACCGCAGCAGAGTCAGTCTATTGTCTACGCCTTCCAGAACTTTTTAATTTATCATCAGTGTTCTACTAAGGAAACACGAATCTTCGGAAAACAGATTTGTTTCCATCTTCATGTTTAAGGTGATTGGAGACGCTGTTTTACAGTCACGTCTCCTTCAAAAGAATCGAAGGGTCGGTCTGATGTACACACACAAGCGCACTGCTTCTTGGACATATTACTCCGCACTATTTTACAATTTTTGCTTCATTTCAGTGAAAAGGGCCGTATATTTCCACAGACAGACACTGATGTGAACAAAGGCAGACAATTCGTGAGCCTCGGGGTTGCCATGGTGTCTAGGATCAACAATGTATAAGACACACAATGCCGGAGTCTACAAAACTCCAACATGACGGCCGTAAAGGCGGGGAGGTGACTATTGTTGAGTGTCCTTTGCAACGTACTGCTGCCCTTCTTCCTTATTTTCAATCCGCAACATTAAAAATTAAAAAATCCTGTTTTTCTCACACATCACCGCCTTCAGTACGCCCCTACTGTCGTCCTTGTTTACATACCCTTCTATAACCTTCTTACCCTCAGGACGTCATTCTACTTTCCATCCATTTTGCTCCTACGTCCCTAACGTCTCCTCATCTTCTGTTTCCTCATTCATTTTTTAGTACCGTCCCTCTTAGCCAACTGTAGCCGCAAAATGAGGGATTTTGTTCTGAACCACTTGTAAACAGGATTCGAATAAACATGCAGCCAGCAGAATTTTATTCAGTGTTAATTTTAGCAAAATTTACGCGCTGAAGGTACCAAAATTAATACCACTGTCGACAAGGCTGAACACAGTTGTTGAGAGCTTTTCAGTCCTGGTTCGTATGTGTGAACACCTCTTTTAGATTGTCGGTTTCCAGGCTGCATATCCTGAAATGCATTTAACTTTACGTAGCGTCTTCAGGCAAATTTTGAGGATGTCTTGACGAACTTCCCGATGGTAAAGGCACCGATTCGTTTGGCTGTCTGCGCACGTTCCTTTGGTGTCGAGGTTAATATTTATGCAGTTCTATATCTACTACTCCAACCTTCTTCATGTTATTGTCCTGAACAAATGTCGCGACAAACTTGAAAATTTCTCCTTACAACGGATTACAAATACTTACTTCTACGACTTACTATTGCATCGTCCATTGCCACAGTTCCATGTGACGTTAGTTCAGCTGCAGAGGCAAAGTCAAAATCTACCCCGGATGGAAGCTACGGTCTCTTTGGTTTTGCGTTGTTTTCTCAGCTTCTTTTGGAAAATTCAGGGATTTTATCTGAATTAGGCTACGACCACTTCCAAAAGTTTCAAATTCACCCCGTGATCTCTTCCGACATTCGACACTGTACAGTTTGAGACACTGACATCATCAATTATAGACCACAAACCTTCAGGCATAAGAGTATTATTAATACATGTTCTTCATAAAATATTGAGTTTTGGGCTATTGTACACTTTTAAGTAACTCTCAAACTTAAGATAGGCAGGTCTCTCGCGATATGTGCATAAGGATTAATGCAACAAGAATCAAGTTACCGACACCACATTCTAGAGAAATTACTTCTGAAAAGCTCATTTGCATTAAGAACAATTTGTACCTTATCGGAATTCGAATCGGACACCTTTCCCGGCGTTTCCGGTCCGCCAGGTATGGTACCATTTTAAAACTTACATATTGCCTGGTCCTTCTTTCCATGTTACAATTGGACGGTACCATTTCCATTGTCTCGAAACTACGTTGAGCAATCTGCATTGCCTAAAATATTCGTGGGGAGATAGTTTAAGACATTGTCGTCTTCTATGTCTGCTGTAAAGTGTAGGTTCGTGTACAAAGTGTTAAAATCTTCTAGAATAGCGTGTATGTTTGTATCGCTAGCATCGAAGATGAGAAGAATATTTTAACTACTATTTGTAATACGAGATCTCGTAACTTTCAAAACACCAACAACTGTACACACAAACCACCCTGAAGACTAGCCTGAAGATGGCTCTGTATACGACCCGAAACATGTAGCTAGAAATACAACTAAAACGTCTAATAAATTGAGAGGTGTGTATGACTATATAATTTCATAGTTTTACACTACTTATAAAGATCAAAAAACTATTACGTTAAAAAATTAACTTTTAATGATCTGTTTATGTACTTCAAGAAAATTTTTCAAACATATATTTCACTCACCACAGAATTATGAACGGTAAATTGAACAAGACATGGACGATCGCAAGTGGAGCGTCTATTTTAAGACACCATCCTTATATTTTTATTGGAAGGAATTGTAAAATCAAGGAAAGCTCTAAATATTCTCCCTGATGCTCCAGATTTTTTTTTGACATATACTGTAATAAGATGCAAGCCTGCTAGTCTCAGTGTCATGAGTTTCGGAATTTGGTTTTTGTTGCCTACTGCAAGTGACAGCGGATCTGATAAAAAAAAAAAGGATGTCGCCCTCCCATATTACTGTTCAGAGGATTTTTGTGGGTTTCACTGGACTCATCAGCGGCCATTGAAATTTGCCTGTTATGAGAGACTGAATCATTGGACGTAGAGAAAGAGTGACGCACGGGGCACAGGGACCTATTTCTAGGGATGGACAAACATTCGATAGGAGCTTTATGAACAGATTTTCACAACTTGTGTGTGTGTGTGTGTGGGGGGGGGCAGCGATATGGAGGAAGATAATTTGCCTTTGTAGAAGTAAGTTCATTGCGTGAGGTAATTTGCTTCTCGTTTCGGGTTCTTTGTGCCACAGTTCGGTGTTGATTCGTCAGTTGTCGAATTTAAGTACCTACTGTTGACCTCACTGACAACTGGAAATTATAAAAATGTCACCATGCTATGATCCTTCATGTTGTGTGTACATGAGAGGGTTTCGAACAGTCAATCAATCTCAGGTGAAAACCGCACAGTACACCAAAACAAAAGAAGAGAGTTTTAGAGATTGATATACAAGAAAAGAAAGAGAAATGATATATTAGACTACTACAGACGGGCAGTAAAAGTTAGTGAGCTCCGCTGAAGTGCATAAACCGGCTGACAGTAACTGTAATCGTAAAGAAATCTGTCTTAGTAGGCATCTTGCATTAATACTTACTTAGCAAAATGTGAGTGGCAATACCGTCGTCAGTACAGAAAATCGCTAGTGTTTAAGCGGTTCTAGATTCGAAAAACGGTGGTTCCAAGAGATTTTTCATCTCCATGCCCGTAAAAACTGACCCCGCGTGCCCACGCAGCCGTCTGTCCAATGGACATCGCAGAACTTAATGAGGAATAAAGCCGACCAGGGTGTGTCGCTGAGCAACTGCCAAAACTAGCAGCACCGTTATGCATGGATAGATATATAACTCTAAACCAATTATGTGACTCAAATGGCTCATTTTGAGACGAAATTTAACTGTACAAGGGGCATTTGCCGACTATTTGGGGCATGATTTGAATCTAAATTACATACATCCATACATACATACATACATACGTACGTACATACATACATACATACATACATATATACATACATACATACATACATACATACATACATACATACATACATACATACACACATACATACATACATACATACATACATACATAC
>Ga0123355_10015545_pt1 | contig 11964 bp, 3 predicted proteins | sample TergutEmb28metaG_3_FD_89872 | JGI IMG/M metagenome (GOLD analysis project Ga0123355, IMG submission 89872) | Embiratermes neotenicus P1 segment gut microbial communities from Petit-Saut dam, French Guiana - Emb289 P1 | ecosystem: Host-associated > Arthropoda: Insects > Digestive system > Gut ... | reverse complement strand
GTTGCGCTAACCACGTGACACCCCTCTATCCGCAAAAGTTGGCACTAACTTCGCCTACCGGCGGCGGCCGCTCTGTCGGTATGGTTCGCTCGCGGACTAAAGCCACGGAGTGTAGTTTAGTTTATGCGAAAATCTGGGTAAGTAACTCTGGTTCTGTAAGTGTACATTATTGTTTCCTTTACATACAGGGTGTTTCTCTCGTAGTGTCCCTAAGCGTGTCTGCTGTGAACGAATGTATCGGCGTACACACACTCTCTGTGCGATAAAGGTACCGTGCCCCGGGACAGGACGAAAGAAGCTCCCTTAGTTAAGACATGGCACGGCACTATTCAAAGTAATTTTGTCAACAGCACTGCATTTAGCTTAGAAAGTCAAGTATTCGTGTGTCCTTTCTATAACTAAACTATGGCACAATGTGTTAAAGTTATTTAAAAAAAAGACTAAATGCGAACAAGAGGCAGAAGGTGAAGTGAGGGTTATCCTTCACAGGGGGAAAGATAATATGCATTGGGTGACACTCGAACAGGCCGCAGAAAAATGGTTGCAGCCAGAAAGCGTCTTCAGACGACTTCCACTTTGTACACTTAGGAGCAGGTAACTGAAGGTGTTGTTTATCTCAGTAATTAACCAACCTGATGCACAAAATTTTTGTTTTACAATAAGTTTATTTCATGTCTCTACATGTTTCGAGCACACGTGCTCATCATCAGAAGGTCAAAATTGCACTACACAGCCTCTGGTATCATCACACCTACAGGCCACCTATAGGTGTGATGATACCAGAGGCTGTGTGATGCAATTTTGACCTCCTGATGAACAGCACATGTGCTCGAAATATGTAGAGGCATGAAATAAACTTATTTTAAAACAAAAACTTTGTGCATCAAGTTGGTTAATTACTGAGATAAATATACTGAGATGCACGGTCAGCAAAACGTCAAAATGAAGGTGTTGTGTCTTGTTTCTTAAAACGACTTTAATGCGCACACAACTAAGAAACGAAAATCATAACAGTGTGTAGTCACGTGATAGAAGATAATGATCAGTCCTAATATCAAACTGTAGCTCAATGACAAACTTACAAAACAACTCCATATTAAATAAATCAAATAGTCCTCTCATCTCCCAACTTGACAAGGCCGCCGTGTTGGTATTATTGTTGGGACATTAGGAAAGTACAGTCGCGATGTTGGTAGTACTGTTGATGGAATAGTAAGGAAGTACAATAGTGGTGTTGGTCCTATCGTTTATGGGATAAGTACAACGGTGCGGTGGCCTCCAACAGCGAATACACTTACAAAGTTGCCATAAAAGTTTCTACATTAGTACAGAAGTTGTGAGATGCAGAGTTGGACAGAAACAATGTGCCACTTTAATCCCATAATCTTTTCATAACTAACAGTTTTACGTCACTACGTAAACCAGGCACGAAGCGCAGAGCAGGGTGAGCCCCACATTTGTACAGAAATGCATTACAATCCTCACCACTGTTAAGGCTGGAATGCTAAACGCATACGAAAATCTGTCTTATGTGACTTCACCAAGTTCATACAAACGAGCCTTAGTTACTTTCTGGGAGACTAAATCGGAAACGTTTACACCAAAGATGCCTTAAAAGAAGGCAATGATCAAATATACCGGTTACAGGGCAACCCATTCATTCACTGTCAGTCATATGACGTTATGATAGAGAATATGAACCGAAACACTAGCAGCTAAGAACTGTGACAATACAAAGCCAACCAATCAAGACGTAACACCAGGCCTGCAGTGCTGGAAAATTGAAACATCCACGTAGGTGAAGGCGAATCGTGAACATGAAAGGAGGTGATAATTGCAGTTAGAGAAATGACCTGTCTGCGTTCAAGAGAGCATTACTTTGGCAGACTCAAAACAAAAACAACCACAACCACAACAATGAAGAGGCCAAAGAAGGAACGCACACACAGTGTTCCTGCCACAAGGGAGTGGCAGCTACATTATGAGACACAAGAAACTCAAAGGAAGCAGGAAGAAAGCCAAAAGAAAGACATGGTGGAAGAACGGAAATGAAAATCCAAGAAAGCTGAAAAATTCGATAAACATAAAGAGAAAGGTAGGAAACAGAAGAATAAACAAGCATTCCCATTAGTAATAAAAAAGAGGGAAAAGGAGACACGAAGATGAAGCTGGAGAGGAAGAAAAGTGGATAGAATCTGGGACCAGTTTGTGAGAAATATGGAATGTATGCATCGGTGTTTACAGGGAAGCAACGATTCCCCAAACGTTTGCATTATTCAGGAAGCGGTAAGTAAAGGAATGCCCTCGCATGTCACGGTGACAGCAAAAGCACACTCAAGGCTGATGAATCTCAAGTATGCATAACTAAAACATCTCGGATCTTAACAGCAACTGGCAGTGCCAAATCTTGACTCCTTCAAGTCGCCAGAAATATCCCTTTTGGGATGCTGCTAATGGTACTCGGTCATTGAAGAATAAGAGACCAACTTGATGTCACAATTTATTAAGTTTTATTTCACTTCTTCTATGCGCAACATGTTTCGGACATTAATACAGCCATCATCAGGAGTCTGCGACTTCTCTATTGTATCAATACATTGGTCGTGTGTTCTTGTTTCGATATGTGTTGGAATTTCGATGTGGCTGGGTTGGGGTGGTATCCGTGTAGCAGGCTGAAGCCTGCCACATGGATACCACCCCAACCCAGCCACACCGAAACTCCAACACACGTCGAAACAAGAACACACGACTAATGTGGTGATACAATAGAGAAGTCGAAGACTCCTGATGATGGCTGTATTAATGTCCGAAACATGTTGCGCATAGAAGAAGTGAAATAAAACTTAATAAATTGTGACATGAAGTTGGTCTCTTATTCTTCAATTATCACAATTATGCACGGTCCAATATACATAAGAGTTACTCGGTCAATTCGGTATGAGAAGCACAAATGTCAGTCCCTGCAATGTCCTTATTTCTTCATTTCAACCTCCTGACACGAGGCCATACGGTACTCTCAAAATAAGGTAAGTCTGTTCGACAGTTGACCACATTTGTTTCTGTCTCGAGAACAAATAAGATTTGACGCTTCAGTTTGCAGTTATTGTAACTTCATACTATTAAAAACAGTCTACTCCACTATTTTAAAACCAGGAATGAGTATGCTGCACTTTGCTGCATTTCTGATTAACAACAGATCAAATCTGGCACTTCACACTGAACATTTAGACATCATTTTGGTCGTGCGAACTTTGGAGATTTATGACAATAGCACAGAGAATTCCTGTCGTCCTTCCTCCAAATCGACACAGTCATCACACCCACTTGTCATTCCTCATATTAACCGTCTGTACCACAAGTCATACAAACAACACCGCTGGTCAAAACAGTGCACAGCAATTTCAGCCGAACCGTCGGTTTGCCACTTTTTGCTCGAAGGATAAGACGTTAAGAATATTCAAGCGTTCCCGTGAAAACGTTTTTGTAGTAAGCCAAGGTATAAGAAAAGATTTTTGATCCATTTCACAGCGTCATTAACGCGAGCGCATTGGGTCATGCACTGTGAGACAAAACAGGCAATTTGTGAGCAAAGAGTCGAAAGAATGTGGGAAGAATCGACCGTGGCCTTTAATGATGTACGCCCCGATCTCTGGCATGGTCGGATGGAGAAGCAAATACAACCCATTCCTTTGTATGACACGTTGGACATGTCATGCAAAAATTTTTAATGTGGGTTACTCTGGTCAGCAGCCGCCAGACAAACTGGACGACTCACGGACTTGCGCCATGCTCTGCAGACATCTCTGTCCTCTGCTATTGCCGAGAAACCGGTACTCCTTACCGAAATCTCCGGTTATCTACTGAGGGTGATGAGTGACATCCTTTCTTAAAAGACAAGAGCAAGGTGTCAAATGTGATTATCGTCGTTTCTACAGAGATTCACAACACAGAAGATCCTTTCGCAGCCAACGACCACATGAGCGGAAGACGCATCAGCGTTCCTTTGGCCGGATCAATACCTTGCCTTCGGCTGGGTTAAGAAGACTATGAGAGAAACATGCTTAGAAGAAAGTAGCTCCTGAAGGAAGTGATGGCTCGAGCTTCTTCTTCTTGCACGTCGTCTTTCGCCACAAAGCTGCATTCCCGACAGGCTCATACGCGCCCACCCACCCACCCACACAGACACACAGACACACACACACAGAGGCCAATATCTACTGACCATATTACAAACATCGACAAAGAATATTAGGCCGCGATGCATATATATATCTACATTAGACTTGTGAGGATGACCCGTAGTAATGCAATATCTAGCTACTTAAAGTCCAGTGGTAACTATACATACCATCCTTATATACGTGTTTCTTTGCGAGTCTCACAATTAACAGTGATTATTTCAACACAGCATTAATTTTCTGGTCTTCATAACGGATAAGAAGTGTGTTCTCCGTGAGGTATAAACTGAAGTTTTCTATTTGCATTGTTAGGCCACCATGGGACCTGGATCAGTCCGTATGACATCAATGGAAGACAAAGTGCCATGGGACAGGTTTTCCTCCGATTAATTCGGTTTCACCTGCCAGTATCATTCCACAATTACTCCATTCTCATCTTCATGTTAACATTACTCTCATCAGAAGGACAAGCGGGAGAAGCCTGCGAATCTTCAAAATAAAGCAATGCCCTTCGGGAAATCGAAGGAATGGAAAGAAACTTACTTTTCATTTCTTACGTCAGTCTTCGAATAGTTAAACAGCGAAATGGACAGAATTTATTGCAATCGAGCTTCTGAACACCGATTTGAACTCAAAGCTACTCCCAACAAGCACACTGTCTCCATCACAGAGACCAGCCGGGCAATGCTGCTGTGAGTGATCGTTCTTTTTTCGGAGGTCATGCAGAACACACGAATGCACTCGACAGGTAAACGTGGTTCTTTTCTCTATAATGTTAAAAGTTTGATATATATATATATATATATATATAAATCAACCAGGTACCTCTTCAGAGCTAACATTTTCATCGACCAATAGCAGTACACATTCAACATCAGACAACATTCACCCCCGCAGGAAAGAAAGCTACACAGGGACAGAAGCCCACTCACTACTGCACGAAGAAGCCGGCAACCGCCTCGCAAAACAAACCAAAAAAAAAAACTAATTAGACAAGACGTAACCGATCCAAAACAGAAAGCAGTAACAGACTACAAAGAACAAGTGGACAGGCGCACCCCACCCCATCCCCCGGAAAATTAAAAAGCAAGAGAACCAATACAACCACAACGCACATAACAATCAGAAGCCCAATCAGCGAACAGCGGCCCCAGGAAATAGCACACGTCACATACTTGACCCTAATATAATGGTATAATGGATATACGAGGTCATATTATGTACACGGTACGAATCACAGCACAAAATTGTGAGCCATCTGGGATCCTAAATGCGCGCAACCACACTGTAAAGAGCTTCATGGTTCTTAGCTTAGCCTGACGATGACTTTTTAAGTCGAAACATGTCGCTGTAACTTATGCTTTCATTACACAGTTGTGTTGACTGGAATATATATCAGTAAAGTGAATATATAGAATCAATACACAACAGGATGACTTCGTTCAAATCAGACAACAGTTTTACGTATTGCATTCCATAACGCACTGTTGAATGGTCATATTTGATGATAAATATATTACTATTAATTTATAAAAGCACATCGTAGATGAATTCCATCAAAGTAACAACAACAACAACAACAACCACTCGGTGCCCTTTAAATACCCTTCCGTGGCGAACTACGAACACAAACCTACACCGAGCACACGTTTCATTGCAACGCATGCCATTTTCAGCCTACTTTCCGTACGACACAGCTTCACGGTCAAGTGTCCATGCTGTATAGGTATCGGGTTCAAATCTCCACCCCAAGACTGGCCAACCTGCGGTTTTCTGTGATTTTACTCAGATCTCCTGGGGAAAAAAAAAAGTTTAGACAGTGCCTCATACCAAGCCAGCACAGACGCCACGCACACGTAATACTAAATTTCTACCACAGAAGTTTACATAATTTTACATAAACCACGTACAAATGAATGAATTCATGTATTAATTAATGATTAATTTGTATATGAGTGTAGCATCGTGTGTGTTTGTCCCTTGACACAACTTCTGAACTGATCTTTGGTGTCAGGCGACAAGCAAACAGGAAAAACTGCATTCAAGCAACCAGTTTCGCTAAAGATGGAACTGGCGCATTCATTTCTGACATTAAAGAGGCAAAATACGTAGCCTACAGTGATAAGTAATAAGTAACAACACAAATCCGTCAAAGGGACACTGAGAGTTCATTCCGGGTGGCCGGTCGGAATGTCAAGTCGCTACCTTTACGACACAATGCATTGAAGCCCGAACTTCAGCAGAAAATGAAATAATGTTCTCCTATTATCAGCTATGGATAATCTCTGAATTAAAAAATGAAGCATAATGTATGAGGTAGCGCTTTATGTTTCAACAGACATCTGCGGGTCTTTCAAAAACTACCGGTAAGAGAAGTAACACGTTAGGGACAAATTATCGGCGTAACATCAAAGACAAACGTGAATATCTTATTTGCCTAACACAGTATGCGTGTTATACAACGCATGGTGCTTCAACTAGGAACGCGGGAACTACTGTGAAAATGAAACCAAAAGTAACAATAAACTAAAAACAACAATAAACTAAAATTCTGAAATTAATCGCGGATTAAAAATACCGTAACCTAATTGTGGCTACTAATTCTGAAACAGGTCTCTTTATAAACGTAACACGACCCCCCTACACAGGGGAACAGCCCTTCACACATTTGTCCAACCCTTCTAACCGACACTGACACTGACACTACCTGTCACTGCTCTCTGGTAGGGCTTCCAGATGAAGACTCAAGTATTTTGGGTTCTTGCGCTGTGTGGACTGGTAAACAACTACCAACGTTTCGAAGACATCACGATCCTTCAAAATGTCGGTAACTATTCACCATATGACACAGCGTAGCAACCCAGAACACACGGAACTTCACGAACTGCACTGTGACAGCCTCAAATCTGGCACAGTGGAGTTAGTGAAGTTCCGTGTGTTCGGGGATGTTACGCTGTGTCATCTGGTGAATAGTTACCGATATTCTGAAGGATTGTGACGTCCTCGAAACGTCGGTAATTGTATACCAGTCGCAACAGCGCAAGAACCCAAAATACTTGAGTCTTCATCTGGAAGCCCTACCAGAGAGCAGTGAGAGGTAGTGTCAGTGTCAGTGTCGGTTAGAAGAAGGTTTGGACAAATGTGTGAAGGGCTGTTCCCCTGTGCAGGGGGGTCATCCTCGTCGTGTTGATTAGTCAAAGGTAAACAATACGCAAGGGTATTACCGTCCCTTGCATAATGTTTACCTTTGATTAACTAACACAACGTGGATGACTCACCTTGAATATGATAACGCCAGTCTAGGCTCCATCCGTAGATACGAGTGTCTGAAGAGAAAACTACATGATTGCAAAGCTAGCATTTACTTCAAAGACAATGTAGTTGTGTTAAGACGGTAATACCCTTGCAGGCTGTTCCTCTGTATAGGGGGGTCGTGTTACGTTTATAAAGAGACCTGTTTCAGAATTAGTAGCCACAATTAGGTTACGGTATTTTTAATCCGCGATTAATTTCAGAATTTTAGTTTATTGTTATTGTTAGTTTATTGTAACTTTTGGTTTCATTTTCACAGTAGTTCCCGCGTTCCTAGTTCAAGCACCATGCGTTGTATAACACGCATACTGTTAGGCAAATAAGATATTCACGTTTGGTTTGATGTTACGCCGATAATTTGTCCCTAACGTGTTACTTCTCTTACCAGTAGTTTTTGAAAGACCCGTAGATGTCTGGTGAAACATAAAGAACTACCGAATACTTTATACTGGCTAACCTCTCCATTCCTCAGTTTCCCCTTCACTTCCCCTCCCGTGCGTCACCGTGTGCCATCACATTTCAACTGGAGTCTACCATCACGCAGCAGTACGCACTCTGCAACACGTTCTGACCAACGATACTGAACACCACTGGCTACCCAGCCAGACCCTCCACGTATTCGCCCCTTCCTACCGTCTGCACGCCGCGAGGTATAGTCTACTGTCTTCATTTCGTGCCAGGTCGCAGTTTCAGCAGTCCCGGTGGGCTCTCAACAGCAATACTGTACGGCAGTCCCAGCGCTCCCTGGGATATCACTTACTGTGCTACTTGATGAAACCTTAATAGAAACTGGGCCGCTTACGGCTATAGAAAACAAAGGAGTGTACGTGGGTATGGCACAAACAGACTAGCGATATCGAGACCCATGGGAGAAAGTCACACAGAAGAACGAGAATCGCATTTTCTAAATCTCTTTCACACCTCTTTCCTTGCAGACCCACACAATGGAACACTCGCAGCTGCAATTTCTATTAGTTTAACATATTCGCAGATGGGAGCGGCAACGGGCAAGCGCTCGCTCGTCCTTATTTCTTCGTATTCTTGTTTCCGTCACTTCCCTTTTAGTAGTGCAACGAAGTGTTCGGCAAATATTCTGTCGAAGGGCTAAGGTTTAGTATTTGTTACAGTGCTTGGGAAAAAAAAAAAAAAAAAGTTCCGCTTATTCCTGTTGGATCTGTTACCGCAGTAAACGTGTTCCGCTTACTTGTCGCCACGTTAAACACGATCCGCTTATTACGGGAAAGTCTGCATCCGTCTGTACTCTGTATTCTAGGAATCCACAAACCTCCCGATGAATAAAAGTTTCCTCATAACTTTACGTATTGCACACAGGCTACTGTAGCTAATTTTTTACTAGCAAAGGGAACATGATACACTCAGCGTTTAATAACTTTAGTTTAACAATTTGCAATACATTTGCATCTCAAGAGCAATTAGAACTTTAATATCCATTTAATAATTTTGGTATGGAATTGTTTATTGGGGTTCAATGTCCTATTATATCTATTATATCTACCAAGCAAGACTCTATATTTAAAAAATAAAATGAATTAAGCAGGGCATATTCCATGCATTAGAGAGAAGAAAAATACAAGCAGGGTGTCGGAAAACCTGAAGGAAAAAAATGCAGCTTGGAAGACCTAGGGGTAGATAGGACGGTCATGTTAAAGTGGATCATAAAGAAATGGAATAGAATCGTAGGGAATGGACTGGATTCATCTGCTCAAAGCAGGGGAAAGTGGCAGGCTCTTGCAAAAATGGTAATGGGGGCTTCGGGAAGCGTAAAATGCGGGGCAATTCTTGTCTATATCCGAGGAACTGTCAACTTTTCAGGAAGGGGTCAGCTCCACGGAGTCAGTAAATACTGTACATGTTAGAATCTGATAAACCGAGAAGCTCGGGGCACAAATCCACCTGACTGCGGCGCGCCCTTGTCATCAACAATACGAACTCCCCTCCACTGCTACAGCGCACAGACAGAAGAGACGCCAGGCTCAGCTTTAAACAACGGCGCAGCAAACAGCTGCAGCGTCCTCATTCATTTCCTTAAGTCTGCCGGTTGCAAGTTGTGATATACGTCACAAAACACGGCAAAAGCATGCACTGATTTCAGCGACAATGCGCCTGCCTTATTGTTGCAGCGAAATGTCTTATTTTTTTTTATCACAGGAAATTAGGACTGTCGGGCTGTCGAATCATTCATACATTTACTCGTCGACTGGCTGCAAGCAGACCCGTCAAACGAGTTACAATTTAATAGATTAAGCACTTAACATCAATCGATTACTGGATAGTGTAACTGGTTAATGGCTGGCGCACATTCTGTCAAGAAAAAATTAAAGATGATTTATTACAGGATCAATAACACACGCGGAATTCGATATCGGAAGCCAAAAGAAATGTATTGGCAAACTCCCAATTCCAGTAACACGGTCAGACATCAGCGGGTCATATTTTTTCGCGCCTTCGGGAAACTCATACAGGATAAAAATTTGGAAGCGCTAACAGCCAACAGGAAACGCATACTAATAAGGGCGCTGCTGTTATACACGTGCACCCACCAACCCCCCAAAAATGGGGGATGGGCTATCTACAGGGACTTTGCTAAACTCAGGGGGCATTATGATACAAAATTGTGAAAGACTGAATTTATTTCATTTTGCATTTGTGTCATAACTTCATCTCTCGGCCGCAAGACAATTTATGTTTGTCTTCCACAAATGACACCTTAATATAGGCGCACTGCTATTGCACATTACAGTTCTATATTCTGATTCAGGCGAACCGCAGGGACAAGATGAACACCCAAGTACAACGCGAACACCAGAAGTCTGAGAACCGCCGGTTTGATGAATTACTTAAACCGGTCAATTCGTAAAGCAAAGTAATGGGGAACATAGAACACAGAAAATTGGATATAATGGCAAAAATTATTCTGAATGATAAATATGGGTACTACAAGGTCACTTGCTGCATGAGGAAGGGTGGCTGAAGGTTCATTTAAAGTCGGAGGAAACCCCCCTCCCGAGAACTGCATGTACTTTCTAAGAAGAAAACACACTACTTTGAATTCAAGAATAATTATAGGAAAATTTCGTTCTATGATTGTAATATCACTGTAAAGTCGTTTGAACCTACAAATCCATATGGCGTCAAGAGCGTAAGGACATTCATCTGAGTAATACCCTTCGTCAGAGCCTCCAAATCTATACCAGTTCTGCTGACAGATACAAGTTGTGTTGCAAACAGAACTCTACAAAGACAGAAGAGAGAGAATGAAATATAAAAGTACAGAACGACTGGGGGGGGGAAAAAAAAACCAGGCGATTATGTTGCTTAGCAACAGTACCTTCACTTCCACTGCCAGCGTCAGACGATATGGTCTCCTTGAACAGAACGGATTCCAAACTTTTGATTCCATACATTCAGCTTCAATTAAACGGAAGATATTCTCTGCCACAACTGGCATATTTCTGACACTTGTCTTCATCGGTTTACACTCACTCACTCACTTTGTGGAAGTGTCGCCGCCGTCTTAACTGGCTCCGCGTCACAGCTCTCAGTACGTCTCTAGCTTAATCAGTAGCCGGCATTCCTGAGCACAATTGTCACAACTGATCGCACTGAAGACTCGATTTTAGGATTACAAATTTCGCCTCTGCTTGTGGCACATAACACACACTCACGTATCTTCAGTAAGCTTAATTCGAGTCTCTTTTCAACGATTATCATACCTATTTTTGTAGAGGACAGCCCGTTGTGTTGTAGATTTGAAAAACAATAATAAATAAATAAATAAATATATAAACATATGTGTGTGTGCTTTTTTAGTTGAACACAAAAATGCTTATTATTCCTTTTACTGGCTACAAGTTGCGGTCATTTCGGCCATCATCAGGCCATCGCCACATAACATTTAAAAAACTGGTTACATGTCGTGAATTGAAATCAATGTGTACTACATGTAACCAGTTTTTAAAATGTTATACGGCTATGGCCTGATGATGGCCGAAATGACCGCAACTTGTAGCCACTAAAAGTAGTAACAAACATTGTTGTGTTCGACTAAAAACATACATATTATTATTTTTCGATTATCGTATCAATCAGGCAGGTGGAAACTTTCAACAATTGCGTAACTTGGTTAATTGTTGTGGTTCTATACTGAATTTACAGTGAATATTTAAGACAGAACTCTATTAGTGTCAGGCCATTACCGCACTTTAACACTATCACCACTCCTAAAAGTTTCCAAACTTGACCCATGTTAATACGGCCTTGTTGCAACTCAGAATCATGCGATTGGTGCAGCAACGAAGCCTGCCATGTTTCATTCTCACTCGTCTTCAATATCCATTCATTAGTATTCAGCCTTGAAGGCCGGGCTTGGCAGGAACCAGAGCCCAGTCATGTGACCGGTATGGCTCTGGCACACTGCATCCTGGGCAAGTTCTTGGGGGTAGTTTGCCATTGC
>Ga0123355_10015544_pt1 | contig 11966 bp, 5 predicted proteins | sample TergutEmb28metaG_3_FD_89872 | JGI IMG/M metagenome (GOLD analysis project Ga0123355, IMG submission 89872) | Embiratermes neotenicus P1 segment gut microbial communities from Petit-Saut dam, French Guiana - Emb289 P1 | ecosystem: Host-associated > Arthropoda: Insects > Digestive system > Gut ... | reverse complement strand
TTAAAAAAAAAACAACACAAAAAAAAAGAAAATCACAACGGGGCCCAAAACCAAAAACAGCAAAAATTTTTTCCCCCCCCCCCCCCCCCCCCGAAAGTTGCGTCAAAATAAGCAAACAGAGTAGAATTTTAAGATGCGGCATCGCCGTTGTGTTTGGTTATATGGAAATTAATACAAACAACATATATTTTTTGGGATCACAGCCACGTGTTTCGGCTGCCTCAACTTAGCCATCACCAGGAGGATGAGATGGACAAGACATGTAACACGCAAGACAAGTGTGCACAATTTCGGTAGGAAGTGTAAAGGAAAGTAACTTCTTTGAAGACACAGATGCAGATGACAGTAGAATATTCAAACGTAACTTAAGAATAATTTTGCGAAGTGTTGGACTGGCTTCACCTGGCTCACGATATGGTTCAGTGACGGATTCCTATGAACAAAGTAACGGATATTCGATTTCCATAAAAGGCAGGATTGCCCTTGCATAACTGAAAGACAATTAACTTCTCCAGAAGTGCCCTGGTCGATGAACTTGATTGGTTTCAATTATTTAAGCCTTCAGACCTTAGCTTGAATTTTTTTTTCAAGGCGCAACAACCTACAGTGGGCCAGGGCCTCCCCATTATCGTGGCTTCACGATAACACTCAGACACACCATACTCTGTACGACTCCTCTGGACGAGCGATCAGCCCAACGCAGAGACCTCTACCTGACAACACACCACACACATAAGACACAAACTACCACGCCTCCGGAGGGATTCGAACCCGCAGTCCCAGCAAGCGAGCGGCTGCAGATCCACACCTTAGACGCGCTATATACTTTTCCATATATAATTTCGGGACTGTAAAGCAATGGGCGCCAATGGCGATCCCACCTCACAAGTTCATTCATCCGCCACGCGGTTATTACTAAATGCACGAAATTAGTAAACACGGCGTTGGAATGTTCTCCGATGGTACAGTTTCCACACCAAGTTTTGTGAAAATCGGGCATTTGACTCGAAGTTGAAATGAGGACACGCATACACAGACGCGCCTGCACAAACACAGGGGGCTGTTTTTGCATCTTAAGAAGACACTAGATTACAAAGGCAAGCTTTGGCTGACAGAATTCGTGCTACTAACGTAATTTAAATTACAGACTAAGAAATTATGGAATTTGCTCACACAGTTAGAGCTGCAAACAGATAATCTGATATATTTATGTCCATTAACAGCAACGACTTCCAGACATACTGCGGAAGGTAAAACCATACGATTATCCATATACGTATAAGCAGGCAGCAACAGACTGTATTCTGGCACAGAATATTAAATTTGCCTGTTTGAAACAGTAAGGTTTGATTACTTCACTAAAATAATATATAAGAAGCCAACATTTTATCACATCCAGGACTTCTGCGCAGAATATTAGCTATTAACGTTACAATTTTGTAACCAATGAAAAATAATTCCACGCATGAGGTCACATTGTATAACGTCTTACCTCACAAAATTACTTGCACATGTATCTACAGCGGTTGTGTATAACGCACGTTAATCACAGACACAGACACAGACACACACTCAAACTCTCTATGATTTTTTGGAATCAAGGGATATAGATAATGGGAACACCAACCGCAAAGAGAAGAATGGCAAGAAGATGAAGTGATTATGCTCACCATCACACGATCTATGAGGCTATAAAAAGGAACGATATTATCAACAGTGCTGGCGCCATGAAGGCCAACTGAACAATTGACCTAATTACAAACTGATTTTCATTGGTTTGCATTTTGTTGTGTGTCCCCTTTCTCACACGTTGTATAGCCGTAGCAGAACAATGCGTGTGTGGTTGAGCCAACCCCAAGACTGAACCTCAACATAATATCGCATTTACAAACGGGTACATGGGCCATGATTCACAACTGTTTCAGCCAGTCACTTTTGTGTCTACAGTGCTACATGTTTCGCCTCATCCATAAGCCATCATCGGGCACAAATGTAACAATATGAAAGAATAACCACTTATATACAGCACACAATTAATGCAACCTTACAAACAATAACATGAGCTATGTTTTTGTATAGACAAATAGCGTTAAAATTCGGTAATACATACATAGTGCGCTCCAAAAGTTTTAGGACTGATTTTTTTAAATATCGAAGACACATGAGGAAGACATACACCTTTCTTTATTCAAAATAAGCTCCATTGGCATATATATAGGCTTTTGCGCGGTCGCACAGTTTTTTAAAAGCTGCCGAAAATTCCTCTTATTGGACTTTCTTTAATTCATCAGTTACGGCTTCTTGGATCTCAGCAACATCCGCAAAGTGGAGTCCTTTTAACTTCATTTTCAACTCGGTGAACAGAAAATATTCTAGCGGAGAAAGATCTGGAGGATATGGGGGTGATAAATGGTTGTAACATTCTTGGGGTCAAAAATTGGCAAACACTTGCAGCTTTGAGGGCGGGTGCATTATCGTGCAACAAGAAAAAATCTCGACAGCAGACGAACTCGCTGAATGCGCTTCAGGCGGCGATCCATTACTGCTTTATAAAATTCTGCATTTACTATTTTTCCCTCTGGTACGAATTCTTTGTGCACTGCGCCTTGAAAGTCGAAAAAAACTGTCAACACGGTCTTGATGCGGGACCTTTGGAATTCCAGTTACTTCGGCCGAGGAGATGTTTCACCAACCCATTCAGAACTCGGTCGCTTTGTTTCGGGGTCATAGGCAAATCACCAGGTCTCATCTCCTGCAATAATTTTGTTAAATAAATTTTTGTATGCATCGGCCATAGTGATAATGTCTTGGCAAGATGTGACTCGATCTTCCCTTTGCTCAGGTGTCAAGGAGTGTAGAACAAAACGTGCACACAACTTTCTCTTATGGTCCCGAATCCTCTTTCAGAATCCAAAGAACTACAGTCTTGGGGATGTTCAAAGATTCTGTTGTCATTCATGATGCGATTGGACGGTCATTTTTCACCAAATCAGCAACAGCAGCAATGTTTACCTCAGCTCGTATCGATTTTAGACGGTCATCTCTCTCATCTTCTATCAGCTCCCTTCCGTTTCGAAATCGAGAATACCACCTAAAAACGTTTGATCGGTTGAGAGCCTCATTCCCATAAACCTTTTGCACCAATACTAGTGTTTCTGTTGCAGACAGACCGGCTTTGAAACAAAATGTTGTGACAAGACTCTGTCCATTTCCGCCACCCATGACGTATAAAGAAAACTGACTTTACAAGACAAGTTATAACTCGTATACTGTCGAAGATAAACAAACAAAACTCGGTGTGTGAACGGATGTTGGTTGGTAGTACTTAGTGGGTTGGCCGACAGATCGTTCTCGCTCTGTTGTTTAAAAAAAAATCAGTCTTAAACTTATGGATCGCACTGTATTAATTACGTGTTCTACATAGGTGGTTATTCTTTCATGTTTTTTTTATACTTGTGCCTGATGATGACTTATGAATACGCCGAAACATACTGCACTCTAAGCCAATAAAATGTCTAAAACACAGCTGTAATGGAGGGCCCATTTATCTTTTGCTTAATTACGCGTCACACTGGGATGTCGCACGCTGAAATAATTTTATTCACATTATGCAAACCGAGGTTACTTCTTCTTTCCTTCTTTCTTTCTCAGTATAACAAAATGTAATAGCCAGAACGTTAACGATAAAATAAGTCAAATTAAAAAATTTATAATGTTCTCGTTTAACTGAAAAAACTGGGAACTGGGATTCAAATCACGTCCAAAAACTGCCTGTGCTTCACTTGAACAACCGTGGCTACAGTACGTATTCTCCAGAGCGTACTGTGTATTTCATACTTCCGCTGGGTGTTCTCTATGAGGTCTGCGTTAGTAAACAGGAACACAGAAACCGACAGGAAAGTCACATTTCAATACATACTGGTTGAGTAATTTACATTAATTAATCGTATGGACCTGTACACCCAGCAACAGCAGGAAGCGAACGGTAGAGTAGTTCCTGCATAAGCAATACATGTATGTCAGGACAAGTCCACGTAACAAGGACACACATACTCAGACATAACCGACATCACAAATTAGGTCACTACTTTTATGGCTAGGTTTCCATGGAGCCTCTTTCCAAAACATGTACATTTTCTGAATCTCTATAGGTATTCATTTTCCCGTTTCATTTTAATTTACAAGAAATTAGCTTTGAAACTGAACATAAAAATGGTTTGATTTCAAAACCTTTATTCCTCGTATTTTATGGATAAGGACCTCTGGCACCTTACTTCTACTATATTAATTAACGAATTTTTAAGAAATTGACAGTGATTCCCTTGTGTTTTTGCTAGGCAAGCTACTTTAAGCTGATTTATAGAGCAAAAGTGATTTACATAAGATGTTGTTATTGTTGTTGTTTTTGCTGCTGCTGCTGTTACTGCTACTGCTGCTGCCACCTGGAATCTGCTCGAAGAATAAGTGCGCAAAATTTTTTACATCGATTCTCACTTGTCATTTACGCAATTATTAACGTCTCCCAATGCTTGATGTAATTAATATTTCACAAAAATACCGCGTATACAAAAACATTGGGATATGTAATAAAATGCTATCTTTAGAGTTTTAACATTTTACTCAGAAATTTATTTGTTGTATAAGTAAGTGAGAATGCTTAAAAAAATATATATTTTTTTAAATTTAAAAGACATGGGTGAGCCTGAAGTCCAGCAGCAAGAATATTTTTCCTGGGTCCTACTGCAGAAATTGCTATTCTCATCTCTAGTTCCATGTCCAGACGAGAAAGATTTTTTTTTAATTTGTTAATTTGTAGCAAGTACTTTCAAAAATGTATACTGAAGGAACAAATAATAGCCTACAGAGAAAAATCGGGATATTCTATCTTCATAGAGACCCAAACGCTTGCAGCACTTTTCGGTTTGAATTCTGTTTTGTAATGTAGTCATTTGATAAGTTTATCAACGTCACACTGTTCCATATCCATACCTTAATGCATCAAGCAATGGCCGTAAGGTGTTGAGAATGCAAGTCAATAAGATAAAAGGGGTAAACTGGTTTAGATGCCCGCCACAGCGTCATAATAGTAGCTCTAATTTCAGTACTTGAACAGAGATTACGAAAACCCTGGAGAAAAACGGGCGCCTTCGTTAGTAAAAAAAATGCGTGCGATCCTTTCCAGATTTCCGAGAATTAAGGCAGGTAAACAGGACTGTGCCGATCCCGACTGTCGTGTGGACCACGGCGTAGGTCTGAATCAGCTTGACTGCTGGGATCGCAAGTTTGAATCCCGTTGACGGCATGGATGTTCGTCTCTTGTGGTGGTTGTGTGTTGTGTTGTTAGCGGCCTCTGCGACGGGCTGATCACTCGTTCAGAGGAACCCTATCGGGTATATGCGTGTGTGTGTGTCTGTGTAATTGCATGTGATCTATAAATCCCAAAACAGGCGGCCTGGGCGCGGGTTGGGCTGATGCATCAAAGAAAAAACAAGTAAGACTGTCTCACTTCAAAATGCAAGAACTCAAAAATGTGTGCCCAAACTACTCGTTCTGGGGACTCCTCCTCGTGCTCCGACTTGTGTGTGGACGTTTCACAAGCCCCAACCCAAGCAGCGCGACAAACCGGAGCACCAGGTTTGTGGAATTCACCACAGAGACGGTACTTCAAAAATACGATCCCAATGCAGTTTGATGTCAAATCACCAAACGAGCCGCATGTGCGTAACAAGCAACATTCACAACAAGTGTCAGGTGCCAGAGTGGCCCAGACCCGACTTAAAACTGATCCAGACAAGCGATTAAGTGTATGAGCCAGGTATTATAATCAGTAAATTTAAAGGCCAGAAGTAGTTGTATCTGTTTTTTGTTCCCAGCAAAACTCGAGGAACCTGTTTCTGTACTTGCTCCAAGAACACGGTTAATTATACATAGGTTTGTATTTTGAATCAAAACCAGAATTCTATTAAAAATGAATGTCACCTCTAAATGCGACCACGAAAATTTTAGCTTTCGCAAAGTTGGGCTTCGCAACATTAATAGTGTCTACTCAATAGATATTTCAGCTAAAATGTGGTGGACTGAAACTATAACGCATCCGCGACAGGTGGGCATACAGTGAAAACACGGTTCGTAACAACATTTTGCAAGATACAAGCGTGTCAGTTGACTATTCTCACTGTATTGGACTGGTTGCTCATACTGGGTTCGGACCAGTTATTTCGAAATTGGACAATATTTGCATGTGGATGAATGAAACGTATTCATCTCCTACAAATTTGCATTCCTCCATCCCATTATTCCCCCCTTCAGTGCTGCAAGAGAGCACGTGTACTTCTTATTAATATCAGACTGAACAAGACAAGCTCGACTAAAAATTTTCCGGTTGTATTATTCAACGTTTCTTCAATGGCAGAGGTTAGGTAACACAGTGCGCTAAAAGGAACAATAATTAAGACATAACAGGGCAAAAAAACAGCAATCGATAAACAAGAGTTCCGAGCATGACATCGGGCCAAACTGCCCGCTACAGACGTCCAGCGGTACCGATCCTGCGTTGCTATGATCACGTTTAAACAACGCATTTTTATAATCCAAAAATAAATTCAGTTTATCTACGGCTATTGAAGAATTCTACTAAAACAAGTCACAAAGCTTAATGTAAGAAATCACAAGTGTCAAGAAGTTATCAATCTGACCTGCAAGTTCCGGTCACTGATATTCATACAGACAAGAGATACAATATTTGTCTTCATCTTACGGGGGGGTGGGGGGGGGGGGGGGGTGTGTGAATTAATCGACGAACCATTAAAAATATCTCCAGCTGTTTTAAGAGAGATTTAGATGATAATATTTTCTTTCTGGTTTTATTTGAATGCTTGAAGATGTCGTACTCCCAACGAGCAAACTGTGTATTTCAGAAGCTGGTGCGACTTAGTGACAAACGAATAAAATGGTTTCCGAATAGACGATATTTGCAAATACTTGAATAATCACATCCGATAACGATTAGACGTAAGGTGTAGTGCTTCTTGTAAGCTTATTTTACATATAAATGTAATAATTCATTTTGCAAGAAATAATGCACTTTCCTTAAGATGTTTCACACTAGGATTAACTATAAATGAGTAATTGTTATACTATATAGTACGTAATTTCCAACACACAGATAACCACAATTGCTAAATATGCCAGATACATTTTCCACGGGTCGCACGGTCACTACATTTATCATCATCTACATATAGACAATACTCAATTAGTAATCTGAAGGTACGTTCATGACCTATCTCCATTGAAAATTTGACCTTTATGGTTCATAATTTAGTGCCACCAGCCGAAACTGATTAGTGGTATGGTGTAGGCGTCATAATATTCGCTCATATTGTGCAGGAAAAAACACCACCACAAAAGTTGCATGTCCTTCGAAAGTACAGTACCAGAGAAAATTTCAGGTCATTATACAAACTGGCGCTCCCACCTCGCACGTCCTGTTGGCTACAACAACAACAACAACAACAACAACAATTATAATTATAATAATCACCACTGAGGACAGAAAATTGAGAAGTAAAACGTGGAACACAATTTCGCGATGTTCATACTAAAACTAATAAAAATCCGACACTTACTGAGATAATTTTCGTGGATAATACGCACAAACGAATTGGTATGGTATCCAAGTGTATTAGTTCCTAATATAAAAAACGTTAAAAATACTGTCACAAAAGCAATCGAATTTGAAAACATTCGGTATCACAATTCATGCAACGAAAAGGTAAGGTGTGTAAACTATTACTGCAAGAATCATAACATGAGAAGAAATTCTTCCTAACATATTTAGGTGCACAGGCCTAAACGTGAAGACGAAAAATCGAATAAGCCCGCGCTGAAGTCAATACGAACACTATGCAATAAAATTTACTCCCTTGTACATTGCCAGTATCGAATAATGGATATCGAACATTTGTCAGTTTTTGCTGTTAACGTACATACCCTGTCTTCCGGCCCATCAGCCTTGGCACAACAGACACTAAGTCCTCTTTGTTTTATTCAGGGATTCAGAAGGAAAAGACACCTAGGAATGGTGGTGCATGATTTCTAAACATGCGCATTAGAGAGTTTTCATTTTACGACTGTATTAACGATCTTGAATTAGGAAGATCATGTACGTTTGCATTCACATTTCAATTCAATTACCATTTCACCGAACCTTTAAACTTGAACTACCAGTTTGTCAGCTTTATTTGACGAGTAGAAAGTTAATACATTTACCAAGAAAGAAATACACGTTGGCCATAAATACAGTATAGTCCGCTGAGTGATATGAGGTGTCTGCAATATGCAGAATGACTGAATGTTAATATGCACGCGACCATAAGACTTGTGGTGTGAGAATTCGAATGAATTATTCCCGTCGGTATAGAAAAGAAATATAAATAAACTAGCACGGGCATAATATTAAACAAAGAACACTTTGTAATCTGCTAGTATAATCCAGAACACTGCTTGTTCAAGGTTTCGAAATTTCGTATATGAAGAACACCTAAAGCAAGTTGGAAACCATCTTGAATTAATTTCACCAGCTCTGAATACGGAATTACACTGATCGCATTATGCTTCCTCCATGTAAATTCCGTAACTAATGCAACACGAAAGAGAGTACGAACTGGATACATCTGGTTCATGATACAGACCGGTCCAAGTCCTTGTAAACACGGTAATGAACCTTCGTGTTCCACAAAAGTTGTGTAATTTCTTCATTAGTTGGAAAACTGTTAGCTTCTCAATATAGACGCTGCGCCCCTCAATAATTCGTATAACACGATTAGCTGCTTCGTTCTTACGATTTAACAACAACCAATCCGCCAACATATCAGAGACCAAGAACCGTCATCTACCGCATTTCGTAGGCATAAAGAGTAAAAACAAAAAGATGTTTTATGAGGAATCAGAAACAACATTTACGAAAAGCAAGTTCGGGAATTTCACCCGAAGCTACGTCAGCTTTATGAAGCGCATGACATGGCACGAAGCATGAAACTGATGCCATATAAGGAAAGTCCATCTCACGGCGATTTGTAATAAAACGCGTGCATTAGCCATAACTTCATTACAGAAACAAGAACACAATACTTTCACATTGCAAGCATCTTGTACAGTGTAAGGGAGTACAAAACGAAGTGGAATGTCAGAATTGGTGAATTTTCAGCAGTGATAATTGAGCAAGTTCGCTCAGACGATAACGCTGCTGAATTCTGCGTGGGAGGTGTATGGCTTCAACCTCTGTTGGGACAATGACTATCACGAGGTCTATCGTGGCTTTCCTCAGTTTCTGCAGAAAATTCCAAGTTATGCGGAACACCGATACAGGTAAAGATCGCTCATACCATATCCTTCACAAGTCACAGTTCACTAATCACACTGCATTCGACGCTAGAAAGTCTCAGATACTAACAGTGTTCGCAACATCACTGACATGATTTTGAAACATTTCCATCGTAACTGCAAATAAATATACTACAGCCTGCGAAACGTTGTGTAGTATGTTTATTAGCAGTGATGACAGAAATGGTTCAAAATCATGTCAGTGATGTTTCGCATGTTACAGCACTGTCAAAGAACACGTTAAACTAACAGCGTTGTTAAATAAACTACAAACACTGATGACAAGTAAATGGTCTTAAGTAATGGGTGCCTAAAAATAACAGATCAAAAGCGTTGATCTCTATTATCGATCTACCTATCCGTTTTTTTAAGTTGTTGCCGTCTTTCGGAAACCAAGCGCCATTCCTCTCTGTTTCTCCATTGATCTGGTTCTAAATTTCCTGTTGTCATGGCTGCCTGTACTCCTTCCATCCACGTTTTTCTTGGACGTCCTCTTTTCCTTCTCTCCCGTTGTATCAAATCTCCGCCGACGGATGTTAAAAAAAACCATCCCCAGTTTCCAGGTCTTGTAAAGCTACCAATGTTATGATCGCAGATTCTTCGGGGATCTGGTGCTGCGTCACTGGGTGTTTGCTGCTCAACGTTTCGAGGTAACGTCGTGGTCTCGAACGTCGGCCTACAATTACCCAGTAACATGGCGCAACGTCCCAGAAAAACGGCGTCCTCAACTACATTTCCATGACGGCCCAAAAACACGCTCAGCAACGCCGCGGTAATTCAAGTATCAACGACCATAACATCTTGCGACACACCATTAAAAGTCTTGTTTCCTATGGAGAAAATTCAGCTTCAAAATTCAAGGGATTCTCTGTCTTCGCTACATCACGGTCGTAATGATGTGTACATTTCATCCCTCTTTGTTGGCAGTATAAAGACAATTAATTTTCCATCATTTTCCCTTGCACATGTACACAGACAAGACATTTTAGACGACAATGTCTACATCCGCAAAGGGCAATAATGTGAAAACCATTAAATGCTAGAATAAGTTGCTTCAAGGGACTTCTCGAGCGTACGACCTAATGACTGTTGGGTGGCATGTGAATACCAAAAGGTGCTAACTCTTTCGAGGTTAGAACAAACTTAACGTAAAACTCTTCCTTCTGGTACTACATATTATTACTATTATTATTAACACATTTCGTAAACACTGATTATCAAAATTAATGACTGGCTATATTGCTAATAATAAAAAAGGCCAAAGTAGTACAAAACTGAAATTCCAGCTAATAAATTTCATATAAAGGAAAAGCAATCCCAATACATGCATGGACAGGCTGTGAGGGTTCCAGGAGGTTCGGGCTTCCAGATTTCAAGAACATCGGCACATGAAGGCGGTAAGGTTGTCTGCCGTACGCATTCGCCGCCTTTACCTCCAGGGAAATATTCCTGGCACTCATTTCTTTTAGAGGCTGAGTCGAATCCAGGGCCAAATACGGTCATAAGTATTGTGTCAATGAAAACTGCAGTTCATGTACAGCTTTATGACAAGCGTACGTCACTACGAGTCACATAAAATACCCACAGAAGAGCAATAAAACTATGTGCTGCACCAATGGATAATTACCGTTCTTTCACCTCACCCTACTTAAGCGATTACTCTAACGTTACAGAAATAATCAGACGGCAAAATTAAACGGTGTTCATTTATCTCAACATCATTGGGACATGCCTTTTCAGAATCTCTAGGGGTAAAATTACAATGCTTAATCTTCCGATGTTTATTTTGCGGGTGCCAAAGCGCGGATTCTCTTTCTCAGAGAAAAACATACAATGCTTCATCACATCACATCTTATTTTGTGGGTGCCAATGTACGTTATCTCTCTCTCTCTCTCTCTCTCTCTCTATCACAGTAAATCATACCATCATCTTTATTCGGCGTATGCCAAAGCATGGATTCTCAGAATAAAATATATAATGCTTCATCAAGTCAATCTTTATTTTGCATGTGCCAAATCCCCGATACTGTGTCTCTCACACGTGCACACACAAACACGCGTTTTTTTATTGCAACTGTTTGTTGATCAGAAGATCATAAGTTATATATACACTGCCATAGTTAGATTAATAAATTCTGTTACATCAGTCACTGGCCCACAGGTAAAGCAAAGCCTCATATGAAAAAAAATATATATACATATTATCGCAAAATCCAGGAATACGAAGCCGAAGGATAGAACGTGCAGTGAAAGCATCGTGGTCCACATCACAATGTATACTTTGTACCCAAAAACCTGTGACAAATCAAAATTACATCCATGCACACATTAAGAGCATCAAACAGAATTCGGCAAATCCGAAAGAGTATACCATTTACATCCCCCAAACTTGAACAATGTAAGTTTAAAATATGGTTTTACTTGGTATTTTGTATGGCTGTGAAACTTGGTCCCTTACGCTAGATAAAGAACACAGCTATAGCTGTCGTAAATTTCTTGGGTGTAGATGTTATTGAGATGAACCTTAAGGACGCGCGATATGGGGGGGGGGGGGGGGGACGGGGTTTTTTTTTACTCCAAAG